>JACCDX010148292.1_pt1 | contig 18002 bp, 20 predicted proteins | sample 7449681 | NCBI WGS metagenome assembly JACCDX01 (sample SAMN15323450, study PRJNA562643) | freshwater metagenome | isolation source: river surface water | place: USA:Blue River Watershed | collected 2017-08-18
GTAGTTGATCCAGTAGTTGAACCAGTAGTTGAACCAGTAGTTGAACCAGTAGTTGAACCAGTAGTTGAACCAGTAGTTGAACCAGTAGTTGAACCAGTAGTTGAACCAGTAGTTGAACCAGTAGTTGAATCAGTAGTTGAACCAGTAGTTGAACCAGTAGTTGAACCAGTAGTTGAACCAGTAGTTGAACTAGTAGTTGAACCAGTAGTTGAACCAGTAGTCGAAGATAATATTAATGAAGTAGTCCAAACAATTAATGGTATAAAAATAAAATATGATAAAATATCAAAAAAAAAATATATAGAAAAAGGTACATATAAAATTATTAATGGAATACGAAGATTAATAACAAATCGGTATTATTTATAAATAATAATATTATATAAAAAAAAATGGAATTAGAAGAGATATTAAAAAATATATTTTCGTTAGATGCGCTAATACAATGTAAAATTTTAAATTATATACCAGAAATTAGAACTATATTAATTTTAGAATTAAAAAATAATAAAAAAAGATGCATATATCAATTAGAAAAAGAAATAAAAAAAAAAAGAAAATATAATGATAGATACAAGAATATTTTATATATATCTTGTCCCCATATAAGTTATACGACTGAAAGATGGAATGATTATCATCACAATTATACTACAAAAAGATGTGATCTTTGTAAGTTAGAATTACGATATAATGATGGACTAGTAGAATCAAAATATATATATCTGTATTGATTTCATATTTAGAGTAAAAGAGAGATATAAATTACAAACATACTTAATAATTCAAATAAAATAATAATAGATAATATAATAAATGTACTATCAACTATATATAATATATATATTTCATTTTGTCTAAAAATTAATAATGAAATTATAACTGATATTGATATATTTACTAATACATTTAAAAAATTAATAAATATATTTTTATAGGGATTAAATAATAATAATAATAATACATCTAATATATATATAGACCATATAGTATTTAAACAAATATTAGTATTTTTTTCATTATTACTAATAGATGGTTGTATTCCGGTTATAATTCCTATTAAAAATATTTTAAATAAATAAAAAAATAGATATATAATTTTATTTTGTTTAAAATCTATATAAATATATGAATGACTTTTATAATATTTAAGATCTTGCTTAATAATCCAGTATCCTTTATTAAATGAATTTAAAATCGAATTATAATATTTAAATTTATTTTTATAATTTGTGTTATCTAATTTATAAATAACATCTTCTATTGATAATATAAAATTTTTTATAAATGCTATAAAATAAGAGAAATATAGAATAGTAATAGTTAAAAATGATCCTAAACTAATAATTAAAAATTTTTTACAATTATTATTAATCATTAATATTTCTGAAATTATTAATCCTGATATTAAAGTATTTGTCCAAATTAAATTAATATAAGGAAATAAAATATAATTATTTAGAAACATATAGATGATATTATTATCATTATGATAGAGTTCATGAAATTCAGTATTATTTTTTATTCTATATTTGTATAAAAATTTAAATAATGATAATAAACTAATATTAATAATAGATATACCTATAGTAGTAATAATAAATATAAAATGATTTTGAAAGAAGAAATTAATTTGTGTGCATTCATTATTATTTACTTGTAATAAATTAATATTCCAAAGATTAATCCAATCTAATTTTTTACTTATATTTAATAAACTAGGATATTCGTTAATATTATAAAATGACAATAATGATATAAATTGAGAATAAGAAATAAAACTTAATAATATAGAGATATATGATGTTCTATTAACTAAATAATTATATTCATTAGTAATATAATTATAATTATAACAAATTTTTTTTGAAATATTAAATGAAGATATAAAATAATATAAAATAGTTATTATTAATATAACTTCGACGAATAAGTTTATATTGTTTTCAAAATTATATAGAAATGATTCATTTTTATATAAAAATCTTTGATATGATGATATCATTTAAATTTATATTTTTTACATAGTTAAAGTAAATTAAAATGCAATTATTTTACACATTTATATTCTTGGATCATAGTAATATTGTCTTGATTTATAAATTTTAACTGTAAATGTATCATTTAACTCGTCAATGAAAATTGTATCTCCAGTATATAATTCATCACATCCTATTTCGGTATCACAATCTCTATTATTAATTTTAATAGGAATAGATATAGAATGGAATGATCCGGTACTAGTATAATAATTCCATTTACTACTAGAAGTATAAAGTTGTCTGCCATATAATGGTAAAGTATTATTTTTAGCTTCATTTGTTAATATTCCAATTTGTGTAAATTCTGTAGGTTTTCCTTTAGTTGGTATAGTTGGTAAATATCCTGCCTGGTTACTTCTATAAGGAGGTTTTGAATTTTCGTTTTCATCACTTGCAATAATTAATGTTGATGGTCTAGAAGAATATCTATTTATTAATGCATTTTGTGGAATAATAATATTAACATAGATATGTATAATAATAAATATAAATAATAATAATGCAAATAAACTTAATAGAAAAAATCTATTATCTTGGATAGAAGACATTTTATTTATATTATATAAATAAAATTTTATGTCTAATATAATATTAAAATATCTAAACCTAGAAAAAAATCTTTAGACCCTTAGAGATTTGGCACTATGTGCGAACATAGTTCCAAACACCTGATTAGTATTCTAAATTGTCTAAGTATCTAATAGTGATTTTCACAAAGATAAAAAAACAGATAAAAATAAAAAGATAAAATAATAAAAAAAAATTTGTACTATTAGTTAAAGATACATTTTAAATTCTGCGCCTTTATTTGTAAATCCTAATTTTTTATAAAATTCAAAATTTTGTTCTTCTGCATTTAAAACAATTTTATAACAATTATATATTCTTGCTTCTATTATAATATATTTAATTAATTTTTTTCCTAAACCTTTACATCTAAAATTTTTATCAATAATAACTTCTTCTATTAAAGCAGCATTATAAAAATTATTATGGAATTTAGGTTGAATAATAAGTGTTGCAGATCCTATAATTTTATTTTGATATTCAATTACATATACAAAACAGTTACGATAAATCATATTTTTAAGTTGTATTCTAAATTCATTTATTGTTTTATTTGTTTTAAGTTTTGGTTTACTAAAATAGTTAATTAATTCTAAAAATCCTTTATTATAATCTTCTTCGTTAATCAATCTTATTTTTATATTTTCTATATTCATTTTTATAAATTATTAAATTATTCTTTAAGTTAAATTAATAATTTATAAATAATAAATTAATGATTAGATTTAGTGAAGAAATTTATTTTGATAATCCCTTTTTAAATGCTTCAGGATGTTGGGATACTACTTTTAATAATTTAATGGATTTATTAGATTCAGTATCAGGTGGCATAGTATCTAAATCAGGTACATTAATAGAAAGATATGGAAATGAATTACCTAGATTTAAAACTGTTCATTTAGGTGCAATTAATTCAATGGGTTTAAGTAATATGGGTTTTAAATTTTATACAAGTATATTAAGTAAATCTAAACCATATATACAATCAATAGCGCCATTTTCATCTGATGAGATGATTTTTATGTTAGATTATATATCAAATTATTTAATTTCAAAGAATATTACTAAATCAAGATTGATAGAAATAAATTTATCTTATCCGAATTCGAGTAATAATTCTATTATAATTTTTGAAAATCTTGATGAATATTTAGATAAATTAAAAATAAATATATATAATAATCTTATTATTGGATTAAAATTACCTCCTTATTATTTACAAAAAGATTTTGATGAAGTTTCTGCAAAAATTATAAATTGTAAACAAATTAAATTTATAACTACTATTAATTGTATAACAAATGGATTAATTATTCATAATGAAAAAAGTGTTATTAGTTCTAATAATGGTTTAGGAGGGATTAGCGGAACATTTATTAAACCAACTGCTTTAGCAAATGTATGGCAATTTTACAAAAGATTCAAAGGAAAAATAAAAATAATAGGAGTTGGTGGTATAGAAAATGCGGAAGATGCATTCCAACATATTCTTTGTGGAGCTGATTTAGTACAAATTGGAACTCAATTAATGAAAGAAGGACCAGAAATTTTTAATAAAATTAATAATGATTTCAAAGAATTAATAATAAAAAAAGGATATACACATATTGATGAATTTAAAGGAAAATTACAAATAATTTGAAGGAGATTCATAACCTGTTATTGGTGCTATACCTTGATTATCATATTGACCTTCTAATGGTGATACAGATGTGTTTAAAAATTTCTTATTATATATATTTGATTGCATATCCTCCATTTTAGAAGTATCTGGCAATAAGTCATCTAAACTACGGTGCATCCCACTTTTATAAATTGCATCTTCATCTGCTGGTAAAAAATAGGGTCTTGTTTTTTCACTATTTTTAATTTCTAAATCTTGTATTTGTTTGGTCATTTCTTTTTCATTAAATTCATCTCTTAATGTAATTGATGGTATCGAATTAGTTTGTTTTATTTTATATGATTCATATAAAATAATATTTACTATTAAAGTTACTGTTAATAATATTCCTAATGTAATATCATAAAATACAGTTATTGCTATTATGACTAAAAATAAAAATTTAATTAAATTCATATTTAAAAATACTAAGAAAGATTTATTAGGAATAATATTTACAAATATTAGATATATTACTAATAATATCTTTATTACTAAAATTAGATCCTTATTCATTTTTATTATAACAGAATATTATTTATAAAATTTAAAATTAATTATATTTTTATAGTAAGTAATCTTGGATATATTATTTTACGTATTACGAATATTACAAATATTATTAATAAACCTATTAATATATATTTTATTGATAGAAATTTATATTTATTAGTTAATTTAGTATTTATAAATATCATATAAACTGCTAATAACATAATTAGTCCTGTTAATAATGGATTATTATATGATCTTCTATGTCCTATAAATCTGCTAAATTTCATTTTTATTATATTTTATATTATTTTTGTAAATTATAAAAATTGATAAATCTATATAAGAATCTATGATATTAATTATATAATTAAATGTAGTTTTATTATGACTACTTTTTTAAGTTCTAGGGGTTATGGATTATTAAAAGAAAAATATACTACTAAACAATTAGATAAAATTAAAGAGGAATTAACTGTTAGTCCTAATATGCAAATGATTACACCAAATATGGTAGTACCTAAATTTAAGTGTTTCCTCGAGAGTAATAAGAAAATTTATATACCTAAAGCATATGGATTAAAGAATTTTGGTATTCCTGATGTTGATAATCTTGATGAAGGTATTGAAATTGATGTAGAGTTTACTAAACAATTGAGACCTAATCAATTGGAACCTGTAAATAAATTATTAGAAGCTTGTAATAATTCTATTACAAAAGGAGGATTATTGGAGCTTTCCTGTGGTCAAGGCAAATGCCTTGGTATTAATACTCCAGTTATGATGTTTGATGGAAAAATTAAGAAAGTACAAGATATTGAAGTGGGCGATTTATTAATGGGTGATGACTCAACACCAAGAAAAGTTTTATCATTAGCACGAGGTAGAGAAATGATGTATAAAATTATACCTATTAAAGGAGATCCATATATTGTTAATAAATCTCATATATTATCTTTAAAATGTTCTGTAAATCATTCTAAAAAATATTATAAAGGAGCTATTATTGATATATCAGTAGAAAATTATCTAGATCTTCCTAAATCATTTCATGGAAGAGCTGGTCCTTTACTGGGATATAAAGTAGGTATTGAATTTCCTGAAAAAAAAACTAATTTTGATCCTTGGATTATTGGATTATGGCTAGGTGATGGTAATTCTAGAACCACAAATATTTCTACACAAGATAGTACTATTTATGCTAAACTTTTAAAAGATTTAGGTAAATATAATTTATATATAAAATATATATCTCAATATGATTATAGCATTAATAGTTTAACAAATGACCAAAAAAATAGCTTAAAAGAAGAGTTAAAAACTCAAAATTTACTTTTAAATAAACATATTCCTGATGACTATAAATATAATTCAAGAGAAAATAGACTAAAATTATTAGCAGGTTTAATAGATAGTGATGGATATTATAAGGATAATTGTTATGAAATTGTTCAAAAAAGAGAAATTTTATCAAAAGATATTGCTTATTTAGCAAGAAGTCTTGGTTTTGGAGTTACTGAAAAAACTATTCAAAAAACTTGTACTAATAGTACAGGACCTAATGCTATTGATGGTAGAGTTACAGGAACATATTATAAAGTTAATTTTTATGGAAAAGGATTAGAAGAAATACCTGTTGTATGTCCAAGAAAAAAAGCACACGAGCGAAAACAAATTAAAGATGCTTTAGTAAGCAGAATTACTGTAGAAAAGTTAAAAGTTGATAATTATTATGGATTTGAGATTGATGGTAATAGAAGATTTCTACTTGGCGATTGTACTGTTACACACAATACGATTTTAGCACTTTATACAATAGCAAAATTAAAGAGAAAAACTATGATTATCGTACATAAGAATTTTCTATTAGACCAATGGAAAGAAAGGATAGCAGAATTTTTACCAAATGCTAGAGTCGGTTTAATTAAAGCAAAAATTATTGATGTTGAAGATAAAGATATTGTTATTGCTAGTCTTCAAAGTCTCTCGATGAAAGATTACAATTCACAAGTATTTAAAGGTATTGGAACTATAGTTGTTGATGAAATTCATAGAACTAGTAGTGAAGTATTTTCTAGAGCTTATTTTAAACACACACCTAAATATTCTATAGGATTGTCTGCAACTATGAATAGAGCTGATGGTTTAAGTAAAGTTTTTAAATGGCATATTGGAGATGTTGTGTTTAAAAATATTACTAGAAAAGATACATTAGATGTTTTATGTAAATTTTATGACAATGATAGTCTATTATATCGAAGAGAAATCGCTATGTTTAATGGTAAACCACTTATTGCTTCTATGATTACCAATATTTGTAGTTTTGAACCCAGAAATGATTATATTATTGATATTATCAAAGAAATTTTACAAAAAGAACCTAATAGAAATATTTTAATTCTAAGTGATAGAAGAGCACAATTAGAAAGTCTCAAAAATAAAATTGAACTTAATAAATTAGGAAGTGTTGGATATTATATGGGAGGTATTAAACAAAATGAATTGGACTATAATGCTCGTAATTGTCCTATATTAGTAGGCACTTTTAGCGTGGCTGCATGTGGATTGGATGTGCCTAAATTAGATACTTTAATACTTGTTTCTAGTAAGAGTGATGTGATTCAGGCAACAGGACGTATCTTACGAAAAAAACCAGAAGATAGAGAATATACACCATTAGTAGTTGACATAATTGACAATTTCTCTATCTTCCCAAATCAGTTTAAAAAAAGAGAAAAATATTACAGAAAATGTAAATTTAATATTATAAAGGAAAATAATAAAACTAATGATGATAATATTGAAGTTAAATTAAATACTTATGCTTTTAAATCTAAAACTATAACTATTTAGAGCGCTGCGCTCTAAATTATGATTCATAAAAAGAGTATTTAGACTCTTGGAGATTTGGCACTACGTGCGAACATAGTTTCAACACTGGATTAGTATTCTAAATTTTCTAGGTATCTAATAGTGATTTTCACATCATAGTTGCTTATCATTCCTAAGAAGTATCACAGCTATATTATTTTTGTTTATAAATTACGATAAGGTATAATTTATAAACTTTAATAGTTATCTTATGACTATATAATACTTGTTTAGAACATAAACAGATATCCCCCCTGCTAAGGATTAAGATAACTATGGTTCCTTTTAATAATTAGAATCCATACCTTATGAATATAATAAGTTAGTTAGCTTAATATAGTTTTTATAGTTTTTTATATTTAAGGAAAAATTTAATAAGGAAAAATTTAAATTTTTTATAAAACCACTATTTGGAACTATGTTCGCACATAGTGCCAAATCTCCTCGGGTCTAAAAATTTTAGTTTTTTGAAGATTCATTTATATAAATAAAATAAATTATAGAAAAATAAATTAAAATAAATTAAAACTTAGAAAAAAAAATATATTAGTTTTAATAATAATGTTTGCTATAGTCTTAAAAAATTTTATTCTTGTTTTTTTAATAATAACAATTATATATTTTTTACTTAAAAGTAAATTATTGGAAATAAATCAATATAAAGCTCTTGAGAAAAAAAAGGCAGATGCAAAAATAAATAAGGAAGTATCAAAATTACCTGATACAATTTCATATCCTCATCCAGAAAGATCTAGAGTGGGTGATGAAAATATGAAAGAATTATATAATTTTGTGTTTGATGATCCGGATGCAGAAACAAATTTAAAGCAATTTTATAATGAAGATGTTGTAGTTCATAAATGTGTAGATAATGCTGATAAAGCAATATCTTGTTCTGATCAAACAAGACAAAAAGCAGATAGTTTATGTCCTTCTACAATAACAAAACATCATGAATTATTAGATAAAAAACAAGTAAAAAATGGCGGTATAGTAAATATGCCTCAATCTTGTATTAATGAAGCATTAGCATCTTACGAAGCCGAAAATATAATGAATGGTGCTGAGATAATGAATGGTTTAACTGGTTTTGATACCTTTTCAGCAGAATTTGCAACATTATAATAAAATATTATTGATAGAAACCCATATAAATTAATTTTATTTTTGAAATCCTTATTTTTATAATATAAATTCTTTAAGTATAAAAAACTTATTTAAAGATAATGTACATAGTATATATAACTTATATTAAAAATGGTTAATTGTAAAGTTCCAGAACTTAATTGTAAAAAAAAGGCAACTTATGGATATGAATATAAAAAGGGATTAAGATGTGGTGAGCATCGAATTGATGGTATGGAAAATGTAGTTAAAGATAAATGTAAATGTGGTAATAGTTTGTCACCTTGTTTTGGAAATATAACAGATAAAAAACCAGAATATTGTAGTAAATGTAAAACAGATGATATGGTTGAATTAGCTCATTCTAAAGAAAAATGTCCTTGTAATATTAGAGCTACTTTTGGTTTTCCAGGTGAAAAAGCAGAATGTTGTAAAAATTGTATGAAATTTGGTATGATTGATTTAATGAATGATAATTTACGTTGTGAATGTGGTACAATTGCAGTATTTGGTATAAATGCTGATAAAAATGCTACACATTGTGCTAAATGTAAAACACCAGAAATGTTTAATGTTAAAAGTAAAATGTGCTTTTGTGGTAGAGTTCAACCTACATTTGGTTTAGATAAAAATAAATCAGCAACACATTGTAAAGAATGTAAAACACCAGAAATGTTTAACGTTAAAAAAAAAATGTGCTTTTGTGGTAAAGTAAAACCATCTTTTGGTTTAGATGTAAATAAATTACCAACACATTGTACATCATGTAAAACACCTGAAATGATTAAAATAATTAAAATGTGCTTTTGTGGTAAAGTAATACCATCTTATGGTTTATATATAGATAAACCAGCAACTCATTGTAAAAAATGTAAAACTAAAGAAATGTTTAATGTTAAAAATAAAATGTGCTTTTGTGGTAAAGTAAAACCATCTTTTGGTTTAGATAAAAATAAACCTGCAACACATTGCAAAGAATGTAAAACACCAGAAATGTTTGATGTAACAAATAAAATGTGCTTTTGTGGAAAAGTTCAACCTACATTTGGTTTAAAAAATGGTAAAATAACACATTGTTATAATTGTAAAACACCAGAAATGATAAATTTAAAAAACACTTTTTGTATAGCAGTTGATAAAAATGGTGTATCTTATTGTCAAACTACTGGAAATATTAAATATCGAGGTTATTGTGCTAATTGTTTTGCCAATTTATTTCCATCAGATCCATTAACATTATCTATTCGAAAAAAAACAAAAGAAATTGCTGTTAGAGATTTTATTAATAAGAATTTTGAAGGATTTCAACATGATATACCACTTTGGACTAACAATTGTGATTGCACTCATAGGAGGAGGATTGATCATAGAAAATTAATTGGAAATACCTTACTATGTATTGAAACAGATGAAAATTCTCATAAATATTACAATAAAGAAGATGAGGAAATTCGGTATGATGATGTAATGATGCTTCATGGAGGTAAATTTATATTTATAAGATTTAATCCTGATAAATATATAGAAAATGGTATAAGTAAAAATCCTCAAATGAAAACAAGATTAGATGCTCTGCAAAAAGAAATCGAAAAACAAATAAAAAGAATAGAAAATAATAAAAATACAGAATTATTAGAAATTGTCTATATGTATTATAATAAAAATAATTTATTAAAAAAAAATTGAAAAATATTTAAGAATAAATTTATATAATATATTATAAAAAATAAAATAGTTATTTTTTCCCAAAATGCACTCTGGAATAATTAATTTTGCCTCGGGAACTGCATTAAATATTAAAGATAATGAAGTTAAAAAAGAAATTTTGTCAACAATAGAAAATTTATGTAAAGTTAAAATTATCCAAAAACATTTTGATAAATTGGATAATAATAATATTTTAAAATTAAATAACTCCCCTCATTTAGTATCACTAAAGACAAATGGTAACCCCTACTATTTATGGTTTTGTCGGTATAATTTTGTAAACCAATGTATATTCATTGATAAGAAAATTCAACAAGGATATTTTGTTCCGAGGATGATTATAACTCGTTTTGAGTTTGCTGATGAATTATTTGATAATACATTATTAGATGGTGAAATGGTAAAATGTGATACAGATGATAATAAATGGGTATTTTTAATAAATGATGTATTGGTTTATAAAAATCAATATTTAGAGAATATTAATTTTTTAAAGAGATTGGGTATAATTAATGATGTTATGAATACCAAATTTCGTAATGATAAAAATGACATATGTAATATACAAATAAAAAAATACGTAACTTATGATAAAATTAAATATTTAGTTGAAGATTTTTCATCTAAATTACCATATACTTGTCGTGGTTTATATTTTAAACCATTATATTTAAAATTTAAAGATATATTATATAATTTTGATGATAATCTGATTAAAAATATAAATAGAGTAAAGTATCAACATGATGGTTTATTTATGTCTAATAAAGTAAATTCATCTAATGATAAAAAAATATCTATAAAACCTATTAAATCTTGTAATTCATTAAAAAGTGTTGGTAGTACAACAAGTATTAATACGATTGATTCTGTAGGTAATGGATCAAGAATATATTTAATTGAGAAGACAGAATTACCTGACGTATATAATTTATATGATATTCAAACTATTGAAAAAAAAGGTATCGCATGTATTCCATATTTTAGTACCAGTCAATTAATGTTTGAAATATTTAAGAATGTTAATTTAACTAATAAACTTAAAATGGAGTGTGAATATTCTTCATATTTTGATAAATGGATTCCAATAAATTTAATTGAAACATAATTAATATATAAATGAAGAAATTAAATCAATAAATTCTTTAATTTTATCAATATTATTATTTAGATCTACATTAGAACTATGATTATAATTTAAATAGATTCTATAATAATTATTATTTTCTTTCTTTTGAATCTCAAAATTAAGATAAATTCTATTATTAATTTTAATTGTAATTCTACTAATAGAAAATTTATCATGTATATTCATTGTACTCGGAAACATATGAATTGGTATATTATTTCTTTGATAAGCATGATAAATTAAATTTTTTTCTTTATAATTATCTAGCAAATTAAATTGATATACCATTGGTTTATCATTATTTTCGTAAATATGGTATTCTAGATTTTGATATCTATAAATATCATAATCCTTTTTAAAATGTGTATAATTTTTTTCAACTAAAAATATAATTAAATTATCAAAATTTTCTTTATTCCAATTCATAGAATTAACAGGACTATTTTTTTGTTGGATTATTAATTCAATATAATTAATATTTTTATGTAAATTTAAACTATTTTTAAAATATTCATCCATTATTTTAAATGTAATAAATTAATAATTGAATTATTTTTTAAGCATTATCAAATTTTAAAATTTGATATTTAATTATAATAAACTATTTAACACTTCTTTGTGATAAATAAATTAATTATGAGTCAGAACTATTATATTAGAGATAATATTGTTAATCATTTAATTTCTAAAATTGGTTTAACAAAAGATTATGCAAAAGATTTAGAAATTGGAATTTTTAATTGGACAATAGAGAATTCTATATCGTATCAAATATCTCAAAACTGGAGCGATGATAGGTTTATTAATCTTTATAAAGGAAAGGCATTAACAGTTATAACAAATTTAGATAGTACAACATATTTAAATAATGAAAAATTATTAGTAAGACTAAAAGAAGGTGAATTTTTACCTCATGATATTCCATATATGACAAATTCAAGAATATTTCCTGAGAGATGGTATAAAATTTTAGATGATAAAATGAGAAGAGATAATCTCCTATTGGCAGATAGTACACCAGTTGCAAATACTAGTGTTTTCCGATGTGGAAAATGTAAAAAAAGGGAATGTTCCTATTACGAGGCAAACATAAGGAGCGCAGATGAACCAGCTGTATGCTTTGTGACTTGTATAAATTGTGGTAATCAATGGAGATGCTAAAATTTGATATTTATTTACTTCTTGAAAATCTAAAATGGAACAAAAAAAATATTTTTAAATTTTTATATTAAAGACAAAAATTATATAAAGCTTAAATCTTTTATCATAAAATATATTTTTAAACAAGATTTTATAATTTTTAATTTAGATTTTATGTATTAAAAATTTTATAAAAAAAAATTAAAATTAAAATTAAAATATTTATGGAGTAGTAGATGGTGCAACAGTTGGTGATATTGTTGGTACTGAAGTAGTAGGTTCCATAGTAGATACCATAGTAGGTTCAATAGTAGGTTCAATAGTAGGTTTAATAGTAGGTTTAATAGTAGGTTTAATAGTAGGCTCGATAGTAGATATAGGTGTTGGTTCTTCAGTAATTATAACTGGTGGAATGAAAGTGCGTCTAATAGCAGTTGCACCAGTAATAAGACTAATATTTGCTAGAAGAACATTTTGTTCACTAGCAGTGAAATCTGGAATACATTTAGAGAAATCTGTAACAAATGCTAATACAGTTGAATCGTGATTTACAATATTAGGTAATTCTTCAGTTTTGTATGTAACAACTGTGTTAACAACATTATCTTTTGGTGCAATACCTAAAAATAATGGTAAATCGGAGTCAATAACAGTACTATCATTAATTAATTGAGAATTTTTCATATCTTGATTATTACTTAAAAGAAATCTATAATTATTACATACTATAAAACTACTAGTAAACTTTTCAGCAATAGTTTTTTCATCACTATAGACAAGAGCATAAATAGTATATTCTCCATCAGGTACTAATTGAGTATTCCAAGGTAAAGCATTAATAGTAGTACCTCCTTTGAAATCAAAAGGTGGAGTTAAATTAGTTTTAGTGTTACGTACTAAATTACTAGATGTTCTAGTAAACCAAGTAACTTTAAATACATCATAATCGGGTTCAGTTAAATATATAAAGTTATCTCTAGATAAACAAGGAACTTCTGCTATTGGTAAAGCATTGTCTCTATAAGTTGATTTACTTACTAGAATTTCAGCTGCATTAATAGAGCGAAAAGCTAATAAGCTAAGAGCAACAAAGATAAATGATAACATAATTTTTTTATATTATTATCTAATAAAATTTTTTTGAAATTTAACCCAAATTTCAAAACTTAATATAAGCAAAAAAAATATAAATAATAGAAATTTTTATAATATAATAAATTTTCTAAATATATATATTTTTAATAAATACTGATATCTATTAAATCTTTAATTTTCCAATATTCATTAATATTGTTAGGTAATTTTCTGCAAATAATAAATGGAATTTTTTTTAATTCATATTCTTTTTCGACAATTTCATCAAGAGAGGTAAGTTTTTCTAAAATTTTTTTACTCAAAGTAGAAGGTGCCCCTTTTGCGATTTGTTGTTTTCTTAAACCAAGTACTGAAGTTTTTTCATAAATAGTAATGATATTAAGAGTTTTATTATTAGAGGGTTCATATAGTTCTGAGAATGATTTATAATCAACAATATCTATTTTATCATTCATTATTAAATATATAATAATAATAATATTTATATATATATTCAATTTTTTTTATTATTTGTCCAAAAATAATCACAATAATTACAAAAATATATATAATTTAGATTAATATTATCATATTTAATAATCATTATTAAATTATCTTCATTAGAAGGTTTATTACAATTTTTATTCTGACAAATAATATTATTAACACGTGGAATAGTAGGATCATATTTAATAAATTTATTTAAATGCATACCATAATTAATTTCTTGATTATTATATGTAGAATCAATAATAACTTTAGAATTTGTATTTTCTTCTTTTTTACTAAAATTACAATTTTTACAATATTCTATTAAATCTTTATCTTCATCAATTTTAATATAAAGCATATTATTACATATATGACAAAAATTCATTATATATATACTTTTATTAAAGATAAATATATATATTTAAATATAAAAAATTTAAATTCAAATTTTAAATTAATTCGTTGAAAAACCTATATATTATTTCTTTGTTCAAAATTAAATTATATGAAGAATCTAAATATTTATATAATTCACAGTACTTTATTAATAGAAAGACTAGAAAATATAAATCAATTAAAAAATACTTTTAATAAATTAGATAAATATTATAATATAAATATAGAAATAGTCGAGGATTATCCCCATAACCAATTAAATAAAGATAAAATAGCAAATTTGGTTAATTTGGCTCCAATAGAAGATGAAAATTATAAAAAATATAATAATTTTTTAAGAAATCTAACACCTCAATCTATATCTAAAAATTTAAAACATTATAAATGTATACAGGAAATAAAAAAGAATAAATCTGATGATATTAATTTAGTACTTGAAGATGATGTTTCTGTAGAAGATACTAATTTCGAAAATATATTTTGCTCAATAATTAATAAATTAGATAAAAATTTTGATATTTGTATGTTAGGATTACCTTCATCTTCTAATTTAATAGAAAAAGATACGTTTAAAATTATAGATTCTAAATTAATTTATAATACATTACCTGGTTGTGATTCATATTTAATATCAGTAAATGGTGCAAATAAATTATTATCTAATTTTGTACCAATAAGATTTGAATTAAATATTCAATTTTCTTTTTCTGCAGAAATAAATAATATGGTAATAAACCAATTATCACCAAATATAATGGTAGAAGGAAGTAAAGTAGGAAAATATAAAAGTTCGACAAATGTTAATAATCTGCCTTTATATAATTTTAAATATAAAGAATTAAATAATTTAATTTTAAAACCACATTTAGATGAAGATGATAAAAATAAAATAAAATTATTACTGGAAGATCAATTTTTACAAGATAATCCTGATCTTATTTACTTAAAAGCATTATATGATTTTAAGAATGAAAAATATGAGAATAGTCTAAAATTATTTACTAAAGTTTATAATATATATAAAAATATGGGTCTTCCATTAACAAAAGATAGTAATTTTATGATTAATATGGTTGAAATATATAAATTTGTTCAATAAAAATATTTAGGTTTGTTCTTGTAAAAATAATTTGATTTGGGATTGAATCCATATTTCAATTTTAGATGTAAAATCTCTGTTTGAAAATACTAGTTTAGGAGCATTTTCGATTATATATTTATTTAACTCAACAAACTTTGTTGATATCATTATTTCGACTTTTTCAAAAATTTCTTTAGTTAAATTATTATTAGTATAAGATATGATTTGATTATTATTTTCTGAATTATTTTTAATAAATTTATCATTTTTAAATTTAATGTTTTCATTTAAAATAGTATATGATTCTAAAAGTTGTGTTTTTAGACTTGAAATATCAGAATTTAATTCTTGAATTGTATTTTTCATAAAATTAATTTCTTTAATAAGTTCTGATTGATTATTATTAACATCTATATATTGTTTTTTTAATTCATTATAATTATTTGTTAATTCATTATAATCATTTGTTATTTCTGATTTAATTTTTTGCATAATTATAGTATTGTTATTTTCTATGGTTATATTAGTATTTTTAAAACGGTCGTTTAAATTTGCTTTAAAGATTTGTTCATTCCTATGTATATTTGTGTATTTAACATGAAAATCATTTTTTAATATTTTTATAGTATTATCAATATCTTGAAAAGTTCTATGAATGTTATTTCTAAGTAAATAAATTTTTTCATCTACTTCAGTAATTCTTTTAATAATTTTATTATCTATTTCATTTCTTATTTCTTTAAAAGATTTATCATTTTCAGTTTTTAATATAATAAATTTATCATCAAATTCTTGCTTAAATTTTTTGTGTTCTTCTGCCAAAAATATTTTATTATTCAAAGAATAGTTTTTAATAATTATTTGAATGAAATCATTAATTTTTTTATCTAATTTAGATTCATCTTTAATAAAATCTGGTAATTTTATTTGCGAAATTATATTAGTTTCATTAATAGTAGATAAATTTTTTGTAGTTTTTTGATTATTTACTAATTTATTAAATTTATCATTGATTATATTTATTATTTTGTCATAATTTTTATTTACTTCATATTTGATCAGTTCTTTTGTTTTATCTTCATTTAGTTTTTCGATATTTATTTCTGATAACAAATTATTATAGTTATTTTCATTTAATAAATTTTTAATATCATCAATAGATTTTTTTAGATTAATATGCTCAATATAATTATTATCTATAAAACAAGTTAATTTTTTAGATAAATTATTTTCCATAATCACGATTATTATAATCAAATAATCTATAAAAAAATAATAATATTATACATACTTCTTTTTCTATTATAAAAATAATAATAAAATTTGATTTTAAATATAAAAATATTATATAAAGTTAATACATATATATATATAATTTAAAGATAAACATGTTAATACCAATTAGATGTTTTAGTTGTGGACATTTATTAGCTGATAAATGGAATTATTATATTAAAGAAATAAAAAAAATACAAAATGATAAAAAATCTATCAAAGATATTACGATTAATGATTTAACAATAAAAGATACAGATATATTAGACAAACATTTTGATGATAATATATCAAAAAAAATATTAGATGATCTACATATAACACGAATATGTTGTAGAAGACATTTTTTATCAACAATAGAACTAATTGATACTATATAATAATTTTAATTTAATATTATTTAAATACTTATTTTTCTTTTCATATATAAAGATAGTATAATATAAATGGATTCTATAAACAATTTTTATGAAATTATAAATGATAGAAATAAAACACAGTCAAATACTATATATGACGAATTAAAAAATAAAGAAAAAGAGTATTATGATACTATAAATCGTGTTATTGATTATAAATTAAAAGAAGAAGAAAAAAATATATATTTTAAGTATACAAATATTCAAAATTTTATCATAAATATTTTTATTACTTTAAATATAATTTTTAAGGAATTAATGGATGTTAATATTAGTAAAACTAATTATAATGATATATTAAAAATTTTTACAAAAGATCATAGATTAATATATATTGGTGTAATATTAATACTATTATCATTTATAATATTATTAATTGATGTAAGTGATAGATAAAATATAATATTATAATCAATAATAATGAACACTAAATATTATTTTATATTACTTATATTTATTTCATTTATTTATAATATGTATTATTTTCCGGCTAATAAAAAATTTATTTCTATCATATTATTTATAATAA
>JACCDX011545677.1_pt1 | contig 17987 bp, 21 predicted proteins | sample 7449681 | NCBI WGS metagenome assembly JACCDX01 (sample SAMN15323450, study PRJNA562643) | freshwater metagenome | isolation source: river surface water | place: USA:Blue River Watershed | collected 2017-08-18
ATTGATTGTAAAAATAATGAAGTCCCTATTATTAATACTAATAAAATATATGTTGTATTATTAATTTGTTTATTATCTGAATTATATAGGGTATATCTAGATATATATTTTGTTCTACTATTAATTTTATAATTATTAATTTTTGATTTACTATCAGATTTATTAATTTTATACAATAGTTTAGTATTTATTTTACCTAATTTACTTTTTGGTTTATACTCATTTAATTTAAAAATATTTTTTTCATTATCTAAAAATTTAATTAATTCTTTATTTTCTTTGCATTTTTTTAATATTTCTCTTATATAACTACGTTCAATACCATGTGATTCATGATATCCAGAGTTACTATCATCTTTTTTTACTAAAGAATAATAAGTATTATCTTTTAATAAAATAAACGCAACTTTTTTATATTTTTCTCTATCTTTTTCATCTGTCATGTGACATTTAAATACTGAATCATATATATACCCATTATTGATACTTATAAAAATAATTTTAGTTTTATTGGAATCATAGTGTTCAAATAATTTAACCATATCCATTCTAAATTCTTTATCATTGTTTTCGAGATATTGTCTATTTTTTTTTATAATTTCCTCTATAGAATAATTACCAGTATCATCTTTATCAAACAAAGTATTATAAAATACACTACTTAATTCTTTTTTTTCGCTGTCTTTATAATATTTATATGCTAAAGTTTCGTCTCTATATTCAGATATTAATTTTTTTCTCTCTGCCTCATTTTTTTTTCTATAATCTCTTTTATTAATAGAAAAAAAAATAGCATGTAATAAACTAGATTGGTCTTTTATTGGTTCAACTAAAACAAACTCATTTTTATCAAATATAGAATCTTTTAAATCATCAGGTAATAATATTTCGGTCATGATTATCTTTATTATATATAATAATAATTAATTTATTTATAAAAATTATATTTACTTTATATTTGTTAATAAAATTACCTGAATATTTTTATTTGATAATAAATTTATATATCTTTTTTGATAAAATAAAAGTCATGGAAAAAAATTTTTATGATATGAATACTTTGGCTAAGTTTATTTTTACAGAAAATAGACATAATAATCCAATAGATTTAGTAATTGACGAAGGATGCTCAAATATTAAAGAACTCTTTTTTGTTTGTGTTGAACTTTTAACTAATGGACTAAAATTATTATATGGCGATTTAGATGGAAAAGTATCATTAAAAGATATTACATTAGATCAATTAATAGAAGTTAAAAAAAAATTATTATTAGCAAAAATAGACTTTGAGATAGATATGATAGAAAATAAAGATTTTATAATAGAAATTGAAGAGTCAAACCAAAATATACAAGAATCAAATAAAATATTATCAAATGAGGAAAAATATAACTCTACTATTCTGAAACATTTACTAACATCAATTGATGATTTAGATGATAATTTACCATTAAATGAATATTGTTTTAAAATAGAATTAGATGATAGTATATATTTAGTTAGATTTAATTTACTACACTCTAATTAATCTAAATGTAAATTGAAAGATTTTCTATGATATTTAGTAGGACCAAATTCTTTTAGTGCTTTATAGTGAAAGGCTACCCCATACCCCTGATTGTTTCTTAATCCATATCTATCTAATTCTGGATTTTTATTACATAGATCTTTTATATATTCATCATGATATTCTTTAGCTAATATAGATGCAGCTGCTATTGATAAATAAATATTGTCACCTTTTAACACACAGCTATGTGGTATAAATCCAGTTTTTTTATGAATATATGTTTTAAATCTATTTCCATCGACAATTATTCTTTTAAAATTTATATTTATATTTTTGTTTTCTAAATCTAAAATTAAATTATTAATAGCTAAATGCATTGCTTTTATTGATGCATTTAAAATATTTATTTCATCAATTTCTTCGTTTTCTACAAATCCTACTCCATATGCTATTGCATTATCCTCTATAAATTTTCTCATTTCTGCTCTTTTTTTCCTTGATATTTTTTTAGAATCAATTATCCGCTCAATTCTTTCATCTGTACATTCTTCATTCCATAATACTGCACCTGCATATACCCTACCTAATAGGGTCCCTTTAGCACATTCATCTATCCCGATTACTATATCATTAGGATGATCATCATGTCTTAATTTTAAGACCATTTTATAATCTTACCTATATTATTTTTAGACCCTCGGAGATTTAAAACGCCGGATTGGTATTCTAAATTTCTAGGTATCTAATAGTGATTTTTCACACCATAGTTGCTTATCATTCCTAAGAAGTATCACAACTATATTATTTTGTTTATAAATTACGATAAGGTATAATTTATAAACTTTAATAGTTATCTTATGACTATATTAATACTTGTTTAGAACATAAACAGATAGCTCCTATTAAGGATTAAGATAACTATGGTTCCTTATAATATTAGAATCCATACCTTATGAATATAATATGTTTTTTAGCTTTATATAGTTTTTTATATTTAAGGAAAAAATATATATTTTATAAAAACCGGCATTTGGAACTATGTTCGCACGTAGTGCCAAATCTCCAGGAGTCTAAATAAAAATTTGATGATTTATTATTATTATTATAACAATAATAATTAATAATAATTTATTATGAATTCTCTTAAATTAACTGAATATCAAAATTTTGAAGAATTAATTTTATATATTATAGATGATTTTTATGGTGCTAAGATAATTGATGAGAAATCTTTTAGTGATGATACAATAACTTTTTTAACAAATCAAGTGATTGATTATAAACATAATATTAAAAAATGTATTAAAGATGAGATTAATAATAAACCCAAAAAAAGAAAATTAACTAAATATAATTTATATATTTCTAAAAAAATAAAAGAATTAAAATTTGAGAATCCGGAAATTAAACCAATTCATAGATTTTCGGTTGCTTCTCAAATGTGGAAATATGAAAAAGATTTTATAAAAAAATAAAATTACTTAAAGGTAAAATTATATTTTAAATAAAAGATTAATGGAAGCAACACTAAAAAAAGTAATGATAAAACAATTTGAATTAATATCTAATTCTATTCTTGATAGTTTACTTAATAAAATTATGACTAATGAATCTATTAATGATAGTACTAAAACAATTTTAGAAGAAACTATTAGTAATTATAAAGTCGAATTAAAAGAATCTATTAAAAATGATAATAAGAAGAAAAAAAAAGAAAAAGGTATTAGAAAACCAACAAAATATAATAGATATATGGCTCAAAAAATGGCAGAATTTAAAGAAAAAGGATCTGAGTTATCAAATAATGAAAAATTTGCAAAAATTGCCGCACAATGGAAACAAGATAAAGATTCATGGGTAGATACTAGTGAAAATAAATAAATTTAATATTTGATAGTATTATTTACCCCCTTGGAAATTTAAAATGGAACAAAAGCCCCAATGCTTTAGGCATTTAAAATGCCTGAAGTTCCAAGGTTTGCTCGTTTCAGAACAGGCAAATTATGTTTTTGTTGTATCGTCTAATACAACTGAGTTTTTGCTTCTATATAGATAACTTGGTCTTTCTTTTTTATTTATACTATTATAAGCTATCTTGTAAATATTTGTTGAACCATTACAATCTCTATTCCATTTAACATCACAGTTTTTACAACTAAGAGCCGAATGGACTAATCTAAGATTATTTCTGTATGGTCTTGGATTTTCTCTTACTATAAATTTCTTACAATCTCCTCCTTCACATTTAGAACATTTACAACTGGTTCTAAATTCATCAACTAAATAAACTTTATAACCATTTTTTCGAAAGAGTGTTCTAATACCTTTCCCTTTGGTTGCTTCCTTATATTTCATATGTTTCTTTTGTTCGAAATCACCAATACATACAATAGTATCATCTGGCTTACCAAATATTTTCTTAAAGTTATTTATCATCCTGTATTCATTTTTTTGACGATTCCAATAACCATTTAATTTTAATTTTCTAAATAATTGTTTGTTATAAAATTCCATAAGTATATTATTTATTTCATTTTTCTTTTTTATATATTCTTTGAATTTATTAAAATCTAAAGTCTTTCTATTATATTTAGATAATTCAGTTTCATATTCAATTATATATTTACCATTAATTTTAGTTTGTTTTTCTTGTAAAATTATTTTACTATATTTTTTACTTTTAGTTTCTTTTCTTCTACTATCCTGAGTATATTGAAAAACATTGGCATTTTTATTATCGCTATCAACACAATAAATCAAGGAGTTTTTTCCCGGATCGATAGCAACAATTTTTTTATTTTGTAATTCTTTATAATTATCTAACTCATCAATATATTTTTCGTTTGAAAGTCCTCTTTTCATATTTACTCTTTTACCAATTAAATCATTTCGTAATAAGATAATACTACAACCAATACCATCTGTTTCTATCATATGATGAAATGTATAATGTTTTTTTGTGAAACATTTTCTTTCAGTTCTAAAAAAGAATTTCCAAATTTTGTCCTCAAATCTTTTAAGATTTCCATTGAATAAATATTCACTTTTATTACCTTGTTCTTTTCTAAGTAATAAATGGACTAATGTAGTAGTATCTAATCGTAAATATTTTGAAATTATATCACTTCTTAAAGGAAATACATTAAGTATAGAATTATCTTCATTTTCTATTTGTTTCATCATATAAACCATACAAGGTAAATAATCCCGAGGATTACATTGAATATCATATCTTAAATTATTCTTTTGAAATTTTTGTTTATTTGGCAATATAAATTGTAATTGTGAATGAATCCATTTATGATACGAACTATGAGATTTAAATTTCTTATCTTCAACATTTAATATATCATTTTTAATTTTTCTAAGTTCATTACATAGTTTATTAACTCTACTTTCTTTTTCTTTTTGAGTAATATTTAACTTTCTAATTTTTTCTATAATAAATTTTTTCTTCCAAGAAAAATTTACATATTTTTCTATATATTCAACATAATGAAGTTTGATATTATTTTCATACATAGTTAAAATATCAATTGTTAAATAATCTAAAATAGTATTCATATATGAATAACTAAGTTCTTCAATTTCATAATGTTCTTTTTGAAATAGTTTTAACTTATTTTTTAATTCAACTATTTCTTTTTTAGGTGGTCTTCCAGTAGCAACTTCATTACATAAAATTTTCATACAAGAGTTAATGAAAACTTTATCAATATTTGGTAAAGAATTATTTTTACTATAAAAATCTAACAAATATAATTTCATAAATTGTAAAGTATGAATAACAATTTTATTAGCAGTAATAACAGTATCATTAATTTTACTAAGATTAATATTAGGATGTTTTAGAATATGTTTGAGGGAGACTTTTATACATTTATAAAAATCATCAGGAGGTTTTTCCTTGACGCTCATTTTATATTAATATAATATTTTTATTTATGAAATATAAACGCACCTTAGCTTTAAGTAAATATCGGTCTTTAAGTATAAAATTTATTTTTCTAAAAATACATATTTTTTTGTTCTTATTTTTTTATCTCCTACTAAAATTCTATAGTCTGTAGAAGATATATATAATTTATGTTTGGTTAATTGTCTAATAATTGATAACCAAGGACGAACTATTCTATTTGTATAACGAGCACCAGATATTGTTGAAAAATTAAAATATTTTCTAATATCTGGTATTAAATCTAATATTTTATTTTGTTTAACAATATCATTATCTAATTCATATAATGTAATACTATTGTTTTCATCTAAATTTAATATATTTATTATTTTATCAAATAACTCTTCTTGTTCTTTAGAATATAAAAGTGATTTATATTTCATTATTATAGATAAATCAATAAATTATTTATATATTAAAATTTTAAATAATTTTAATAATCTAAAAAAAATTGTTCCATTTTAAATTTCCAAGGGGTTAAAACTTTTTTGACAAAAATGACCCAAAAAAAGAAAATTTGAAAGCTAGTATTGACAAGTACTATTATCCCTTACAGAGACATAGCAAGAAATACACCAAAGCAACAATCATGGATTCTGCACTCAAGAAGATTGTTAACAAGCAACTTATTGAAACTGTTTCAGCAGTTCTTGATGATTTCTTTAAGACAAAAATTGAGACAGACACAGACTCACTCTCTGTTGAAGTAAAGCAGAAAATAAAGGAGATTATGGATTCTTACAAGACAGAAGTAAAGGAAGGGGTCAAGGGAGATAACAAGAAACTTAAGAAAACTACAAAGGGAACTCGTACACCTACTAAATATAACAGATATATGAAGCAGAAGATGGCTGAACTAAAGGCAAATGAGCCAGATCTCTCAAACAATGAGAAGTTTGCAAAGATTGCTGCTCAGTGGAAGGAAGATAAGGATACATGGGAAGATACTGACGGACACGATACTGTATAAAAATAAAAAAATATAAAAAAAAACAAAAAACACAAAAATTAGTTTTTATTTTTTTTTTATTAGTATTTTTAATAGATATTTTTAATAATATTACTACTAAAATAATATATTTTTGATTAAAATGACCTAAAAAAAGAAAATTTGAAAGTTAATATTGACAAATTTAATTATCCCTACAAAAACATAACAAGAGATACACCAAAGCAATAATCATGGATTCCGCACTCAAGAAGGTTATTAACAAGCAACTCATCGAAACTGTATCTGTTGTTCTAGATGATTTCTTTAAAATAATGATTGATAACACAGAAACAGACACACTCTCGGTTGATGTAAAACAGACAATTAAGGATAAAATTGATTTGTACAAGACAGAAATAAAGGATGGTATTAAGATGGATAATAAGAAACAAAAGAAATCTACTACTAAGGGTACTCGCAAGCCTACAAAATATAACAGATATATGGCACAAAAGATGGCTGAACTAAAGGAAAAAGAGCCAGATCTCTCGAATAATGATAAGTTTGCAAAGATTGCGGCTCAATGGAAAGAAGATAAGGATACATGGGAAGATACTAACGGAAATGACACTGTATAAAATTTACTCTGTGAAAATAAAAAAACAAAATAAAAAATAATTTTATTTTTTTTTATTTTTGTTTTTTGATGTCCCTTAATTACACCTTTGGACATTTAAAATGCCGACTTAGCACTTTAAATGTCCAAAGGTGTAAAAATATTAGATAAAATAAAATGATTAAATTAATAGAGACCAATCACTTTTTGTTTTGCCATTGTATCTAATTGCGTATTTATTTTCTATTAACCATGCATTTATATGTTCTTTCTTTTCTAAATTATTACCTATATATACATCAGCGAGTGTTCTACCATATTTATCATAATTATATAAATGTACAATAATAATTTTGTTAAATATTTTTTCACGTAACTTATCTCTAACAAAATATGCATAATTTTTTACTTTCTCATTTTTATCATTTAATTCAGGAGTGTCAATAAAAGCCAAACGTACAGGTAGTTTAATTAATATATCATTATAAGGAAATACAATTTTTATACTATCACCATCATAAACTTTGACACATTTAGCTTCTATAATTAACCCTTTAAAGCTAAATTCATCAATATTATTATCATGTATATTTTCCCAGTTAATAGGATATTGTATCATTTACTATAAATTAAATATTAATTTATTAAATATAAATTTTAGATTTTTTAAAATATAAATTATTTTTTTTTTAACGAATTTTTATATCTAAAAAGGTAAAGGTATTTTTTTTTATTATTTTTTATATAATTTAAGTTAAAACGAAATAATAACTTTTAACTATAATATTAAAAAATATGAAAATAAATTTTAGTTTATTCAAAAATATTATTTACATTATATTAGTAAAAAAAATTTGTTGTTCTGATTTTGATGTGTTAATTTGGTCAAATGAATTTAATGATTATTCTGATTTAAATAATTGGGAAATACAAACAAATAATAATAATTGGCGTAATAATGAGTATCAAACTTATACTACTGAAAATGTTTATATAAAAAATGGTAGTTTAAATATAGTAGCAAAAAATGAAAATTCACAATATACATCTGGAAAAGTATGGAGTTATAATTCTTTTTTATATGGCAGAATAGAGGCACGTATAAAATTACCAAAAGGTAATGGATTATGGCCTGCATTTTGGTTATTTCCAAGAAATAATACTTATAATAATTGGCCTTCTAGTGGCGAAATAGATATAATGGAAACAACCAATAATAATAATTTTATTAAAGGATCCATTCATTATGGTGATAATTATACAGAAGATTTATCTGACTGTTATATGTATGATGACTATTCAAATGATTTTCATGTATATAGTTTAGAATGGGAATATAATGAAATAAGATGGTATGTTGATGATAATTTATTTTGTACTAAAAATAATTGGTGGAATGATTATAGTTATCCAGCTCCATTTAACCAAAATACAAATATTATATTTAATATAGCAATCCGTGATAATATCGATAAAAATTTCCTTCCACAAATAATGATGATTGATTATATTAATATTTATAACAAAAATAATACAGAAATAAATACTTCTTATCCAATTATTTTCCCACCCAGATTTTTACCTAATAATATACAAACTAAAATTAATAAATCATTATCAATATTAAATTTAAATTATATTGGTTGTTTTAAAGATTTTGAAAATAAAATAATTAAAAATGATTTTTATAAAATGTCTTCACAAAATGCGACTATTCAAACTTGTTATGAATATTGTTATTTAAAAGAAACATTATATTTTGGAGTAATACATTCAAATAAATGTTATTGTTTTAATGACTATGATCTAAATCAAATAGATGATGATAAAAATTGTATGACTAATTTTTGTGAAGGAGATAATAATTTAGCTTGTGGTGGAAATTCTAATATATTAATCTATAGTATTATTTAGAATTTGTTTTATAATATCTTTAGAAATTTGTATTGTTTTATTAATATCATTATAATTACCTAATAATGGATTTATTTCTACTAAATCCATACTAATTAAATTAGTATTTTTTTTTATTATAGATACAGCTTTCATAGTATCATAATAATTCAAACCATTAACACATCTACACCCTGTAGATGGAGCAATTTTTGGATCTATTGAATCAATATCAAATGATAAATGTATAGGTCTATTACCTAGATGTTTAATAGCATTATTAACAACTGATTCAATACCATCATGTTGAATATCAGTCATATAAGAAATATACATACCATTTTGTTTTAATTTTTCTAATACTTTTTTTTCTGCTATATCTATATTTCTTAATCCTATATATGCAATTCTATCAGGCAATAATTTCGGATAATCACACATCCAGGAAAAACTATTTAATATTTTTGGGTCGAATAATCTTAACAAAAATCCGTTAACCATCCCGTGAATATTTTTAGATTCTGTTGATTTTATAGTATGAATATCTGGATGAGCATCTATCCATATAATACCTAAATCTGGTTCTGCTTTTAATAAACCTGATATACTACCAATACTAATAGAATGATCTCCACCTATTGTTAATATAAAAGAGTTGTTAAGAGATTTTACGTCATAAATTTTTTCTGCTAAAGATTTACAAAATCTTCCAACAATATTAGTATTTTTAATACTACTTAATTGTATGTCATTATAAAAATTATTGTAATTACATGAAATTTTGTATATATTTTCTATATGCCAATTATTATTATTAATCATATTTTTTAAACCATTTTTAAATAATATATTTGATCCTTTATCAACTCCATTTTTTGTTTGTCCATATTTTAATGGTGCTTTTATAATTGTTATATTTTTCATATTGATATTATTTCTAATATGAACAAAAGAACTTAAAAAATTACGATTAATTATTAAAGATGATTTTATAATATTTATATTAAAAAAAAAATTTTTTGAGAATATCATATTTATTTTTATTTATATATTTAATTTTATTTATATAGTTTTACTCTAATTTATTTTATAATATTCTAGTAATTTCTTTTGTATATCAGATTTTTTACCATAAATATTTAAGCCTACTTTTTTAGCTTCGCCTTTAAGTTCTGGTAATTTCATTGCATAAATTATTTCTTTTGTGATAATATTATTCTTCTCTTCTTTACTAGAATCATCATCTTTTTTTTCAAAATCATCATCTTTTTTTTCAAAATCATCATCTTTTTTTTCAAAATCATCATCTTTTTTTTCAGAATCCTTTTTATTTTTTGAATCCTCCTCTTTTTTTAAATCTTCTTGTTGGTTGTTTTTATAACCTTTTCTACCAAATTTTAGTCTCCAACCTTCTTTTCCTAATTTTTTTCTTTCTTCATCATTAGTAATATCGTCATGATCCATTATACTTTCTGCTAATTCTAACCAATCTTCAGTCGGATATATTCTAAGAGGGTAATCTTTTGTTATTAAACCATATATTCTTGGTTGATTTAATTCTGAAAATATAATTTTTCCTCTAATATGATAAAGAATCTTATCAGAATCATCTTCGTTAGGATAATAAATCCATAGTTTAATTTTTCTATTTAATTCTACTGGAAATCTTTTTTCATTTTTAGCATATATTTCTCCTTCGTATTCAATCATAAATTTCATATATGTGTCAATTGTTTCTTCGAGAAAATTGCGATATTTATCTTCATGATAATATAAAAATAGTATTAATGACTTAAAAATTCTATCACATATTACATTTTTTAAGTCTTCACCAGTTATATTTGTTAAATTATTAATTATTTGTTCCGTACTTTTTATATCAGTTGTTTTTTCAGTTGTTTTTTCAGTTGTTCCTTCGGTAGTGTTTTTAGTTGTTCTTTCAGTTATTTCTTCAGTTGTTTTTTTAGAATTCATTTTAATGTTATATATCAGAATTTATAATTATATCTCGTCAAATTTTTAAATATATTTAATCCTTTAAATATAAATTTTATTATATTTTAATTACTATATAGCATATAATTTTAATCTATTGTTATAAGATAAAAAATATTATATTTTTTATAATTAAATTTATTAAATTATTATTTTATCTATCTTAATTAAATTGATATAATAAAATGATATATTATATTAAAATTATTATAATTATTTTATTAGTATTTTTCTCAATTTTTTTATTATATAAATTTAATACTAAAAATATAGAATATTTCGAAGATAGTAACAATCAAAGTAATTATCCTAATAATTCTATTATAAATAAAATTAATGATGAAACTGATCAAACTAAAAATGAACAAGAAGATATAAAAAAATCAACAACCGAACAAGAAGTTATTAATAATATTAATACATTAACATCATCAGGATATTTAAATACTGTTAACGATATGTTAAGTAATAAATTAGATGTTGTTGATAGTAAAATACAAAATAAACTAGCTCAATTCAAAACTAATACTATAAATTTTCAAACTATACCTGATGAAAATGGTGTTGATGGAGGATTTAATATATGTAATACATCTTCATCGGGTAGTACATTTTGTAGTTTTATTCCACATTCAAATGGTAATACTTATATTAGACCAGGAAAAAATGACAGTGATATAAATATAGATAATGCTAAAAATATTAATTTATCTAGTTCTTCACAAAATATATTATTATCTGAAAATAATACATTAGTTACTAATTCTACTAATGGTACTAATGCATTATGTGCTAATGGCAGTGACGCAATGTGTAGCTATCTTCCATATAGTGATAATAATTCGTATATTAGACCTGCCAAAAAAGATGGTTGGATTTATATAGGACATAATGCAAATGATATTGGTGGTGTATCTATTAAATCCAAACAAAATCAATTTTTAAGTAGTGATACAGATTATGCATCACATTTACCAAATACTAATGGTAATTCATATATAAGACCAGGTAAAGATGATGGTAATATTTATATTGGTCATCAACCAAGATCCGGACAAGCAGATAATACTGAAGCAACAAATATAATATCTTTTAACTCTAAACAACATAATATATGTAATAGTTTACCAAACAGTTTATGCAGTTATTTTCCCAATGATGATGGAAATACATATATTAGACCAGGACAAAATGATAAAAATATATTTATTGATAATGCTGATCAAATAAATTTTTCTGCTAATAAATATATATTTACACAAAATAAAGATGGTAGCGGTAATACTACCATCTTTACACAAAATGATTTAGAGATTCTTAAGACATTAGTTAGTGTTAATTCGGATGAATTAAATAATATCAAATTATTAGATGACATTGATATGAACAAACTTAAAAACCTTTTAAGACTCGAAAGTAATATTAATAATTTACTTACATTAGCAAATAATAAACAGGATATTATTGCCTCAATTAATACCGCTAATACTGCTAAAACTACTGCTGATTTCGCAAAAATAACTGCTAATGAAGCAAAAGCTACTGCTAATACTGTTAATACTAGAACTTCAGATTATTCTGTATATAAACCGATGTTAGAGAATATGTATAATACTGGATTTACTGCTATTTCTAATAAAACAAATTGGCAAAATGTTAAAAATAAAAATCCAAGATAAATAGTAAATTAGGTTATTTTACATGGTGGTGAATATATATGTAATGATGTAGCATCTGTATTATAAGGATTTGATACTTTATGTAATCCTATCTTATTATGAATATATGATATATTATTAAATTTAAGATTATTTATTATATTTTTGCTATTATTATAAACTTCTTCTATTAAATTGCCTTTTAATAATATCATTATACATCCTCGTTGCGGATGGTCATGTAGTAATGTTGATGATTTTGGACCCCAATCAATTTTAACAATTTCGAACTCTTTATTTTTATATAAAATATTTTTCTTTATTGTATTTTTAGTTAAATTATTAAAAATTGTTATATCTGTAGGATTAAATATTTTTTTAAATTCTGGTATAAAATTATTTAAACTTTTATTCGGATATTTTTTTATATATGCAGATATATGACTTACTAAAATATTCATATTTATATTTATAATTATAATTATATTTATATATATAATTTACTTATTTTATATATTTACATAATCATCATTAAAAATACTGTTCCTAATGTTGATAGTTTTACTGTATCAGTATCAAATAATGTTGGAGAAGCAGATGTAGATTCAGTTGATTTAGAAGTTGCTGCAGATGTTGGCTCTGGTGTAGATTTTGATGTAGGTTTTGATGTAGGTTTTGATGTAGAACCCTCACTCGGTATTTCTGTGGGTGATATTACCTCGGGAGATGTTGTAGGTTTTAATGTAGAACCTAAGTTAAGTACACATGGAGCTGAATAATTTTCACAAGAAAATATTGATTGACGAATTGTTGCAGTACAGCAATTTTCAGGACCAAGAGGATCAGTAGAACAAGATAAACCCCCACATGATGCACAACCTGCCATACAACATATATTTTTATTTTGGATTCCTGTTTTACAAGTAGGATCAGGTACTGCTGGTGGAGATGCTACAATTATACAAGGAGGTACTGTTTCGTTACAGTATCTTGATGGGGTTGCTGCTATAATTGTATTACTACAACATTTTTTAGGACCTAATGGATTCACTGAACAAGCATAACCTCCACATTGATTACATTCAGCTACACAACAAGCACTTCCGTCTCTAATTCCGGTTGCACATGTAGGATCAGTAGGAGCTACTGGAACTGTTGGTGCAGTTGTTGTTGGAACTGCCAAATCTCTTTTAAGTCCATAATCATATGATAATACACTATTAGTATAGATGAATAATGTTATAAGAATAATTTTGATTGATTTATACATTTTATATTTTATATTTTATTTATAATATTTTTTTATAAATATATATCTTACGCCTTAAATATATTTTTATTTTTATTTTAGAATAATAATTATTGATACTATACCTACTCCAAATAGAATTAGTCCGCTCAAAAATAAATTATTATTTTTTTTTATATTTTCTTTATTATTTTCTAAATCTTTAAAATGTACTTTTTTTGATATTTTTAAATCAGAATCTATTTTTTTTAATATACTATGAAGAGTCATTTATTATCATTAATTTTTATCTTTAATTTTATTTTTGATTATTTACTTAAATATCTAAAATTATTTTTCAGATTTTTATTCTATATATATGATATATTTCGAAGATATTTTATTAATAAAATTTTTATTATTTTATCTTCTTTCTCTTTATTTAAAAATTGCTTCATATATTCTTTACCATTTTTAGCAATTTGTTTACATTCTTTATCATTTTCCAAACACCATTTATATATTTCATTTAAATCACTAAAATCCTTTTTTAATGGTATATAATGTACATATGGTTTTAATCTACCTTCCATTATCCATGATTCATATTGTGGTTTTGGCATTAATACTACTGAATTAGAATATAACATCCACTTTAATCCTGTACTTACATCATTACCCTCTACTGATATTATATATTTACTTTTTAATTGATTTTTTATAGATATTTTTTTTTTTATATATTTTGTATCAGTTTCTGGATTTCCTAGTTGCACTAAAAATGATAATCCTATATCATATTTTGGATTTTTATAATATTTATTTACTAAAGCATATCTACCTTCACTGTGTATATTCCATTTTCCAGTTGTTGTTCCACGCCAGATTACTTTATTATTTTTTTTTTCCCATGATATATCTGATTTATATACTTCATATAAAGGAGTCCAATGTCTTTTTATATTTAAATTTAATAAAATTGTTTTTGGAATTTTTTTTATTGGTCTTGATTTTGATAATAAATAATACTTATTATCATAATCTATATCTCCATACAAACATTTTACTTTATTTCCGATTAAATAACATAGGTTTCTTTTTATTATTTCATCTTTTTCGGTTTTTACTTCGATTAAATTTTCTAAATGTTTTAATAAGTCTATATAATAATTTTTATGATCTTTTTTATTTTTTACAATTAAATTATCTATTTTTTTACTTAACTTTACCTCTATCTTTTTATTATATGCTTGTGATAAATAATATTTTAATCGATTTTTAATTGAAAACATTATTATATAAATTAAAATAAAAAATTTTTATAAATTAGTATTTATAAAAATTTTTTATTTTAATTTTCTAATAACCGTAATAACTTAAATCACCTTTAGTAAATAATTTCTTTAGTAATTCTGGCAAAGTTTTATTTTGTCCTAAATTATTTATCCTAAATTCACTTGAACGTGTTAAAGCACATTTATCCTCTATTTTATTAATAAATTCCATTATTGTTCTATTTGGATAATATACATATTGAATTCTCACATATTCTTCCGCAAGATAATCCGGAACTTCCATATCATCATTTTCTATATATCTAGTACTAAATTTATATTGCAATCTAATTCCTACTTTGTCGCGAGCATTTCCACGATCTGTCTCATTATTTAAAGCAGTATTTAAAAGCCACAAAATAGGAATCATCTTCTTTATTTTCTGATTACTATTTTGTATCTTAGGAAATCTACTTAAAATTACCTTACTCCTCCAAATATTATAGTATTTTTTAGCTAGCTCTAGATCTAGTCTTTCACAAATATTTTTACATAGGCGAGAAAGTATAACTATATTTTTCCTTTTTTTAATATTCATAAATCCACAAATATCATACATCAATTCATCAGGAAATCGCTTCATTAGGTTTGTATGAGCAATTTCTGGATAGATAATAAGAAATTTTCTAGATTTTAATCAAATTTTCTTATTATTGATATAAAAATACAAAAAAAATAATAGAAAATTATTACACAGTTTTTATATAGCAAGCAAGACTTCTATTGCAAGCAAGTAAGAATAATGCTAATCCAAGTAAAATAAACATAAAATTTACTATATATAATAAATTTTTATTAGTTTTTAATCTCATTAATTTCTTCTTTTTTATATGCTCTTATCCATTTTCTAATTGTATTATCAGAAACATTATATTTTTTACCAACAGCAATCATTGTTTTTAATTCTTCTAAATCATTATTAATTTGTTCTAATGAAGGTCTATCAACTACTTTTCTTTGAAGTAAATGAGCACATTCAATACATCTTAATGCATTATTACCAACATTTTTATCACAATCAATACACTTAATTTCTTCTTTATCTTTTTCTTCATAAGTTTTATTTTTAGTTCTATAGGTACTTGTAAGAGAATGACATAAAATACATAGGAACCTTAAATTTTTTATATCATTATTCTTATTATCACCATCAATATGATCTAATTCAATTAAAAGAGGGACTTTATTATTACTATCAGGATCTTCAAATTCTTCAATATGTTTTACAGGACATTTTGAATTTTGACATTTTAATTCCCAATTAAAGTGCTTGATTAAATTTTTCTTAAGCGAAGATCCTTTATTATAAGTAGAATCTTTACAAAACATTTCTTCTAATGTATATTTTTTATATGTCGGAGTATAATCTTTAAAATGTGATACATCAATATTAAATTTATTGACTTTCTTTTGAACATATCTATTGTTTGAAAAATTATTATAACCACATAGTTTTAGAAGATCTTTCCAACAACTACTACTTAGAACATATTGCTCTAATTCTTCTTTTGATATATTTCTACTCATTTTTGATATGTGTAATTAAAATTTCAAATATTATTTTCAAATTTTATAAAAAATAATTTTAATAATTTATTATTTGGTAATTAATTGGTGCGCATACTGGGACTCGGACCCAGAAAGATACCTTATAAGAGTATTATGATGCCAATTTCATCATACGCGCACCTATTAATAGAAAAAGGAATTTTTAAAATAATTTCATGAGATACTATATCTCATAATTAATATACATATCTTAGCTTTAAGTAAATATCGGTCTTTAAGTATAAAAATATTTATTATTTTTTATTATTTGAATTTTTCTTTTTAGGAGATTTTTTAGGAGAACTTTTAGGAGAATTTAATCTTTGTCTTGAACTTGAACTTTGTGATCTAGAATTACTTCTCTGTCTTATTCGAGTATTAAATATAGAATTATTATTTTGATCTTTTGATTCTTCAAAACCATTATTTTGACCTTTTGATTCTTGAAATCCATTATTTCCATTATTACTATTTCTTTGTAATTGTTGTGCTCTATTATTAAGTCTTAAAGGTGGTATTGGTATATTACCTCTTCGTAAATTAGGAGATTTTTTACCCTGAGGAGATGAATGAATACTTGGTGTATTAGTATTATTTGTATCAGAATTGTTACGCATAATTGTATTAATTTGATTGTTTAATGTTCTAATATTAAATTCTTTATCAAAATTTTTGAAATTTATTATTAAATCTTTCACCATATTCTCATAAAGTTGCTTTTTCTCTTCTAAACGTTCTATTTTTTGCGAAACTTTTCTTTCATCTTCGATTAATGTATCAATTTTATTTATTAACTCAGATTTAAAAGTATTATTCACGTTTATTTGGCCTTTTTCTATTTTAGATAATAGTTTTAATTGAGTATCTAAATTATCAGTATTATCATCTCTAATAATAGATATATATATTGTTAATTGGTCAATTTCGTCATTTGTTTCTTTAATTTTTTTTTTACAATGTTCTATCAAATTATTTTGTCTAGAAGAATTATTTGTGTTTTTACTCATTTATTATATTATCTAAATAAAATAATATATTATAAATCATTTTTTTTTAATTCATAGGCCCAATGTAATAATGTTTGACGAATTACTGGAGATATTTTATAATTGTCATAAATTGTACCCTTATTTTTTATTAATAGAAAAAGGAATTTTTTAAATAATTTTCATGAGATACTATATCTCATAATTACACCTATTTTGATATAAATGGGACATTTAATTTCTTTAAGTATAAAAAGTTATATAAAGACAACGCTTTAATTATAAATTAACAATATGAATGTTATCTTTAAAACAGATAAAACAAAATTA
>JACCDX010972090.1_pt1 | contig 17986 bp, 18 predicted proteins | sample 7449681 | NCBI WGS metagenome assembly JACCDX01 (sample SAMN15323450, study PRJNA562643) | freshwater metagenome | isolation source: river surface water | place: USA:Blue River Watershed | collected 2017-08-18
AGCTTGCGGAGTTGCATTACTATTTTCACTTATTATCGCTGATGCTGATGCTGGTGTCCGTGACTGGTCTGACATCCCTAACTGTTTTCCCCTGTATATTAAACTTTGAAGAGTACTCCCCCATACCCATCGATGATTCGGAGGATATTGTGATTCACACCATACACTCGAGTATGCACAGGACCGCGTGTAACTGCCGTGGCGTTATCCAGAGTCATATTGATAACCAAGCTGTTAATGCGGCTTGCATTTAGGGAGCCGGATGGCTGGGCCTCCTCTGGTCGTAGAGCAAAGCAGTAGTTGTAGAGGAAAAGCCCAATTGGTGTGTTTGTATGGTGGGCCCAAGGCTGGACAAGCCGGAAATACTTGGCATTCCGCTCTTCAAAGCGGTCCTGGCCATCCACTTGAATAACAGCCGCCGCCAACATATCTTGAGACGGGTATAGCGTCGGGTCCAAGTTACTGACCGTCGTATAGTTGAAATACTCGTGGCGAGTTGTCATAACATCACGCTGAATGTACCAAATGAGTTCTCGAATAGGATTGTTGAACTCCAGGCGACAGTTTAAGAAGCTGCCCGTTTGAGGGAATGACAATATAGGGGTGTATTGAATCTGGTCAATCAAGTACTCGTGGCTATTGCTAACAAATCTACGGGTCTCTTCTGTATCCAAAATGACGTAATCGCCATACAGCAAAAAGGAGGGGTTTTCACCGGGCGTCACAGGCTGCACCTGGAACGTCGTTGGGTCATACCCCTGAATATTTCCTGTATAGTACAAGTCCTGGAGACTACGGAGTTTAATAGTAATACGAACTGGGTGATACTGAAGAGCGACTAAGGGCAAGTAGTTGCCAGGGTTGTTGCAAAACCAAAACCGCAGCGGGACTATTAGGGATTGCGCACCGGTCAACCCAGGGAACGTATTGACACCATCCACACGACCAATCATATTGTTCAGTGCCTGCTGCTGGCCGGTAGGTGTGATAAATTGCGAGTAAATTTCCATCCATTCTCCGGTTTGACGGTCTATTTCATCGGAGCCGATTTCAACGGCAATCTCTTCAATAAGGGCGTGGCCGATAGAATTGACGTAGCTAATTGGGTTGCCACTCATATCCTTGATGGCCGGCAGATTCATTTGCAAATACACTTGCCCGAGTAAGTCTCCACGACGAGGCACAACACACGTGATGCGCTGACCGAACCCTGGCGTGCCGTCAAAGTACATCGGTACGGACTCGATTGCGTAGTTTGTGTGCCGACGATACACCAACTTGAAAAAAGTCATTTGCGGGTTGCCCGTAAGGTAAATATCTTGTTTTCCCTGTGCGACTAGCTGTAATAAACCACCACCGGAAGGCATTCTAGCTTACTCTTAGTGTTTCTTTGAGCGTCATTTACGTGGGGGCTAAAAGGGCGTCCGTGAATCTTAGACATTTAGAGTAGTATGAGTCGCATCACCACATTTGCGGACCTCCTTCAGGCAAATTCATATATAGGTCGAACACTTAGCAATACCTACTCTCCGCTCAATTCTGTGCTAACAACAGTCGGTGGAACAGGTCAAGCAACTTTCATTGACATTACATCGACTATTAGTGCGGCGGGCTACGATCTCAACAACTTATCGACATCGGGAACAGGTGATTACGTTAGCACAGGAGTATATCGCATCTTTTCTACAAACGTCAGTACAACAGAGGGCTATCACTACTCCCTAATAGACGCATTATATGCGACTATGAGCTCCAGTTTTAGTACAATTAATGCGGAATTTACGCAGCTCAGCTCTGTTAGTACTTTAGTACGTTCATCCGAGTTCAGTACACTGAGTTCACAGGTGCGCTCACTGTGTAATGTTACGGCCTCACGTGTGGGTCATATGCCGGTTATGGCGGCGGGCGCTGTGGGGGGCAGTGGTATAACAAATGTACCAATACAATTCACTACGCCGGTCGAAAATGGATGGACGTGGTGCCCAGACGTGGATGGATTTGGCAATATTTCGTCCATATATTGTTCGACAGCAGGTACGTATGAAATTATTGCAAACATCAACTTTACGACGGCCGATCGTGATGGGGCTGTGGCCCTACAGTTGAAAACGGACGGTGGCTCACTATTAGACCAGGCCGTTAAACAAATACCAATGACAGGTGCTACGGAAAATGTCGATGGTATACGATTTGTGACTTTACAGTCCATAGATGCAGGTACATTTTTGAACTTCTATATGAGTACTATTACGAGTGGTATAACACTCACTACTCTTGGTTCAGGTGCAGGCAATGTGGGTGCTAAGCTCATTTGGGAGTCGAACGTACCACCCGTATAATGTGCGGATAGGGATGCAGTGTGGAATTTGGCGTAATAGTAGTAGATATGCCGGATCCGAATCCCTATATTATTGATACGGATTCTATTATTATACGAAATGGATTCTTTTATTTATCCAACACGTATAACCCTCAAAGTACCAATGCAATGATTGCCGTGGGCGCAAATGGGGCAATAACTTATACAGACACCTTACGTAATATAAGCACGTACGGCGTAGGGTATCTACCCGACGTTTTCAGTACATTTAATGCCCAGTTGTCAAACTTGAGCACCACTATCTATAATGGCGGGATTCAAGAGCCAGATTTTAGTGCAGCGTGTCTCAGTCTTTCGACTACGACAAATGATTTGTCGAATTGGACGGCGGACCAGGTTAGCACACTTTCTATTGGTATTTCTGCGGTAGAATCGTTGTTTTATTCGACAGTATATGCGTCATCAGTCACGAGCGTACAATTAGTCAGTACTGGAAATTCACTTCAAACACAAATTAACACAAATTCTACTGCAACAGGGAATCAAATCAGCACGACCCTGGCCTATATGAGTACAAATCCATTTGGCTACGCTTACAGTAGTGCGGTAAATGCATTGAGTACATACGTCTATAGTACTCTCACGCAGGGCCTCTCTACAACAAATGAAAATCTAAATGCAACGGCTAGCACACAGGGGATTGAGATTTCTACACTGGCCGGCGGATTTCAAACTCTGAGCTCTCTAGTTGGATTTTCAACGCTCTCGTCGCAGATTGCATCTACAAATCAGCAGCTGTCGTCATTGTCATCGTATGTTGCTGATATTGCACTTTCTACTGCAAATAACACAATATTAATACAAAATCTTTCTACAAGTCTCTCTACTACAAATGCCAGTATTTCTTCCTTATCAAATACAATTACATCTGGATATGCTACTGGAAATGATATATCGACAATTAGTTCGGCGCTTAGCAGTTATGCGACAGTGGCAAATATTTGCACAATTTCGTCCGCACTGAGCTCATATGCAACATTGGCAAATATTTGTAGTATTTCTGCGAGTTTGAGTGGGTACCCGTCTGGAAATGATATTTCGACGATTTCGTCGGCGTTAAGTTCATATGCAACTGTATTAGCATTGTCAAATGTCAGTATTTCACAACAGCAGTACGTCCCGTTATCTGGATTATCTTCATTATTTACGTCCAGTCTAACGACAAATAATATTGCTGTGAGAAATCAGTTTGCGGTGTCCTCATTTTTTGTAAATGGAAATTCAAATACGCTCGGCGGAACAAATCCCGCATTTGATCAAAATGGCGCATTACGAGTTAGGACAGCCCAGGCACAAGGTATTTGGTTGGAAAATACAAATAACCAGCCGTGCGAAATTGCATTGAAAAATACTTCACAAACCATAACATATTCTCTAGGTTCGCAAACTGGAACACGCGGTATGTTCTTTTACACAGGCGTTGGAGATGCTATAAATGCCGATAGCAATCGAAATGTTGCTATTGCACTTGGCTCGACAAATACAGCGTATAAATTCTTCGTAAATGGAAATGCATATGCGCCGGCGTTTTTCGCTAGCTCAATCTTGGCAACTGTATTAACAGTTGGTACATTAAATGCATCTAATATAACAGGTAGTGTTACTGGTGATAACTTATCGACACTGTCATCTGCATTGAGTTCATATGCTACAATTGCAAATATTTGTACTATCAGCTCAAGTTTGAGTAGCTATGCGACGGTCGCAAATATTTGTACAATTAGTTCGGCTTTGAGTTCATATGCAACTGTTGCTCAGCTTTCATCATTGTCTGGTGGAATTCGTACAACGTACGCAACTGGTACAAGTGTGAGTACTTTGTCAGCCTCGCTAAGTTCATATGCTACTGTTGCCAATATATGTACAATTAGCTCTGCACTCAGCTCGTATGCCACGGTCGCCAATATATGTACAATTAGCGCTGGTCTTAGTAATTATATAACATTCAACAATTTGTCTTCGCTTGCTACATCATCACTTACAACAAATGGACTGCTTGTTAGAAACTATGCATTATTTTCAACATCAGCATCAACTGCTATAACAATTAGAGGTTCTATATTATCAACTATTGATGCAGTTGATATAACTGGTAGTATGACAATTCATAATCAAGATAATCCTTGTATTACATTAACAAATGACCAAGTTGCTGCATCATCGATTGGTGTAGAAATATGTATGTGCAACGCAACATCGGTTGGTAGATTTGGTCAAGGTGGCCCTGTACGTGGAACATATATTAATGTTGCAAATGGAGATGCGATTACAATAAACAGTAATAAATTTGTTGGTATATTTGGGCCATATAATACAAACTTTGCGCTGTATGTTAGTGGTAATACATTTGCATCGACTATTAGCGCACACGAAATATATGTATCTTCTATTCCTGGATATGCAACTGCAGCAAATTTATCTACACTTTCATCAGCCCTTAGTAGTTATGCTACAGTGGCCAACATATGTACAATTAGCTCTGCTCTAAGTTCATTTGCCACAGGAAACAACATTTCAACGATTAGCTCTGCCCTCAGTTCCTATGCTACAGTGGCCAACATATGTACGATTAGCTCAGCTCTAAGTTCATTTGCCACAGGAAATGACATTTCAACGATTAGCTCTGCCCTCAGCTCTTATGCCACAGTGGCCAACATATGTACGATTAGCTCAGCTCTAAGTTCATTTGCCACAGGAAATAACATTTCAACAATTAGCTCCGCCCTCAGCTCTTATGCCACAGTGGCCAACATATGTACGATTAGCTCAGCCCTCAGCTCCTATGCTACAGTGGCCAACATATGTACGATTAGCTCAGCTCTAAGTAATTATGTAGGATTTTCGAACTTATCATCACTTGCTGTATCATCTCTTACAGTAGGTAATAATGCACTTATGCAGAGACTTAGTGTGTCTAGTACATTTGTTGCCTCACAGTTGTCTTATGTATCTTCTATGTTTGCATCAGGACAAACCGCATTATCTACACTTAGTGCATCATACGTATATGTAAATAACGCAGCATTATCAACTTTAATGTTTATAAGTGGAAATGTAAATACAATTGGTGGCACAAATCCTATTCTAGATGTTGTAGGTGCAATGCGTGTAAAAAATGGGACAAATCAGAGTTTCTGGCTCGAAGCAGGTACAGGGGCAGAGTTCGTCTATAAGCTTACTGGTGTAGCTGGTGTAATGGCAAATGGGTATCAAAGTACATCATCGCGCGGCTATTACATTTACACTGGTTCAGGCGACGCACTAAATGCCGATGCAAGTCGCAATGTAGCAATTGCAGTGGGTTCAACAAATACTGCATACCGTTTCTTTGTAAATGGAAATTCATTTACAAGCACTCTTAACACTGGATTCACTAGTACAACTGGATTACTAACATCATCCATTATTATAACAAATGGTGGTACATCAGGAACACCCACTGTAGCTCCTACTCAAATTGCAGTTGTCAATAATGGAAATATTTCAGCATTCGGCTTGGCGGCCGACAATCGGGGCACCTTCATTTATGCTGCTGGTGGAGACGTCATTAATATTTTCAGCACAAATCGTCAAGTTAATGTTAAATCTGGTCTCTGTGTGGAGTCATCTGGTGCATATATGGGATTCCGTAATGCAGCAGCGTCTTTCCGTTTTGTTGATTTCCCAACGTCTAACAGTTTTGTTCGTGCAAAATACACGGCATCTGGAACAACCGATACACTTGTGGCAAGTACAACAGCCGTGTTATACGATACAATCAATACCCCCACCGTAAATGCCTGGATGCCTGGGTTATTCCAGCTTACAAGTGCATCAGGAAATACACTCAACACGTTTCCAGCCGGCAGCAATATTATTTGCGCACAAAACTTCACATTAACCTCTAACGACTGGAATCACGGTATCGAGCCATACTACATGGCATTCCGCGGAGGTCTCAATATGACATTTAGTACATCCAGTACAACAGCCCCTATTCGTTGGTATGCGACTTACCAGAATTTCACACAAGGGTCTGGCGAACGGTTTATGAAAGGCTCAGAGCATTTCACCATCGGCAATTACGTCACGACTCGTATGGAGGCCTACTCATACAGCACGGGTGTCGATTCCGAAAAGGCCCGCGTCGGCGACAATATTTCTATTCGGTATTTCGCACAAGATTACACGGGCGCCGGCATAAAAATCCAGAGTACCCCCACCGAATTTAGTATGTTTATTTCCCCTGTCCGCTCTTAATCTGACCGCGGACTTCAATATCCCCTTCGACGATTAGATTGCCACGTATCACAATATCACGCTGAACTTCAATTGTCCCGCCGCACCACCAGTTTCCTGTATTTTGCACATTGCCAATTACGTGAAGCTGAGCTTGAGGGGCCGTCGTACCGAAGCCGACCGCACCGTCCTCCGTTATATGCATAACTTGCTTATCGCCTCCAATAAAAAGCCTATAAGGACACAACGTGTGATACGACGACGCATACACGGCTCCCTCCACTGTCAATCTATGATGCACCCCATTTGTACTTACATAATGTGTAGCACCCGTACTCATTGTCATCTGTGGTGTCCCCGCAAAGCCCGCCTGAATCGACCCTGTTGTTCCATTAACACCCAAGAATGACTGCGCGCCAAGCATCGACATAAATCCAGCACCTCCCCCGTAGTTCGGCTGCACAACCCCTAATTGTACATTTAGGGGCAGATTCATCCCGCTCTGTAGCGTCAAGCCAGAATCAGGCGAAAATGCTGTTAGGTATGTAATGGCGGCGGTCTGGGTGGCTGGATTGAACACCGTCTGGACGTTGCTCAGACTCTCTGTTAAGGCGGTTAGGGCGCTTGCACCAGAGGCGTTTGTTTGTGTAGCGGAGCCGCCTATAATATCTACATAAAAAGCGTTGGGTACCAACGGCTGTGTTTGGTAATATGCCATAATAGTCTCCTAATAGAGCTGTGTAATAGATTTAGACCTTAGATTAAAGTACGTGTTCATTGATAAACTTGATGTCCTCCGTGGGAAGAATGGAAGATTCTGTGAGACAAGATGCCATATGATAATATGCGTGTGTGAGACTCTTGAACTCTGTATCACACACCGTACAAGTACAGGTGCCGTCTTGGCCTCGAGAGATATACTCATTGGAGTAATCCGCATAATGGATTCGCATACAATGGATGCGACAGTTGCCTTTCGAAAGGGACGTGAATTCGCACCCTTGTACTGCGCATGTATGGGTTTTTATGGATGTGCTGGCGGTGGCGGGTTTCTCGGCCGCCGGCAGGGCCTTTGGTGTAGTAGCCAACTCGGGATGACGAGCGTGGATATGAAGTTCTAGAGTTTGCTTTTGTAAGAATTGCTTATTGCAAGTCATACAAACGTAATTTGATACACCAGAATGCTTCTTCAAGTGATAATGCATAGTACTCATATTGTGCGCCGTGTAAATGCAATGCGGACACGTGTAGTCGCCATTTGCATTTTTCTGGTACTTGCGGGTGGCGGGCTTGGAAGGCGTGCTAGGAATAGGTAGAGCTGACATGATATGTGCCTACGAGAGAGTCAGGACCCCCAGGTTCAAATTTTTCTCCATCCCCTTACACGCTCGGATGATAAATAGGAAGAATCCAGTGGTACGTTCTTGCAATGACAGCCAGCTGCTGCTCGTTGCTGTAATGGTGCGTTGAGCCATAAGGAGCCTTAGTAGAAACTTCGCCGTAGCCTAGGCTGTGTTTATGCGGAGCATTAAATTCATAGTAAATAACAAGGTCAGGATAGGCCGCGTGGAGTTTCTTGTAGAAGGCGATGGGAGGGTCCTCGTGGGAAATGAAGCGCGATGAAATGCCGAGCCCACCATTGCTAATCGGATGGACGTAGGGAGGACCATTGTTATCTTCATTGACAACCCAGGCGGTTCCAAACATCGTACGGGCCCAGCCGACCTGGTCAATTAAATCCGTTGCAGTTGGCGAAAAAATACGTTTGGGCTCCAGATTCACCGCACACAGCATATCAATCGTCGCCGCTGACCCCGTAATACGTACATAATTGTGGCACTCGTGAATTGTAGGCATTCTACTATTAGGGGTGTGGTGTGGGGAGTTTAGATAGGGGGCCGGCGGGGTCTAAGCTCGCGCCTCTACTAGAGATATAATATGGAATCTAGTGGCCCACGCTTCGCCATTCTAACACTCGCCATTGGCGGGGATTTTTGTCGTGACCTGGCGCCCTTGCTCGAGTCCAAGCGGGACTACGCCAAAGCCCACGGATATACGTACGTTCAAGGTGGGGCAGAATACTGGGACCGCGAGCGACCGATTGCGTGGTCGAAGGTCTTATTTCTTCTTGATTTTATTCAGCGCGAAGGAGCCAACTATGACTACATTTGGCTGAGCGACGCCGACGTCTATATAACAAACCCTGGCCAGCCCCTAACAGTACTATTAGAGAGGATTGCGATGCCTGTGTGGGCGGAGATGACACTTAATGTGGATAGTTGGGGAAACGTGAATTCAGGTAATATGTTGCTGCGGCCGACGGACTGGGTGGTTGAATTTTTCAAACGGGTGTGGTCCGAGACACGGGATATTTATCACATTTGGTATGAAAATAAGGCTATTATAGACGTGTATGAGGCTCATCCAGAGTACAAGTCGCGGATTTTGTTTGTGCGCGATACGCGGGCCTTTAATGCGTATGTGAATGGACGCGTAGGGGCGGAGTTGTGGCAGCACGGGGATTTCTTAGTGCATTTTGCAGGGATTTATGATACGCAGGTGATGTTGGACGCAGTTAGGGCGATTCAGGCAGGACGGACACCTCGGATTCAACTGGGGCCTGGCCCACAGGCGCGATGAAGATGAGTGGGAGCGACTCGAGGTATTCGAGTTCGGCGATGCTGAGCGGGTCTGGGTTCGTGGGAGGTTGGTCGGGCGCGGGGGCCTTCCACTCAGGGCCTGTGCGGCGCCGGCGCTTGGGTTCTGGGGTTGGGGCTGGCGCAGCAGGTGCTGGCGCAACCCAAGCAACGCGCTGGGCCCGTTCTTCTGCAGTTAGGACGACAAAGGGGATGATATCACGGAATCCGCGGATGGTCGCGAAGTCCTCAGGCGTATGCCCATCCTTGTTCTCCAGGACGCGCCGTGCCCCTCGTAATAGTAGCTCTTGGACGATGGCCGTGTTGCCCATATAGACCGCCACGTGGAGCGCAGTGTTGCCGATTTCATCCTGGGCGTCAATATCGGCGCCTGCGTCGAGGAGGGCGTGGAGGACGTCCGAGTTGTCATAGCGGGCTGCATAATAGAGTGGCGTCTGCTTCGCCCTGTTTTGTGGGCTGTGGCTCGCACCGAGTTCGAGAAGGGTCCGCACGACGACCTCGGTTTGGTAGATTGCGGCAATATGAAGTGCTGTGATTCCCGCGGAGTCGCAGCAGTTCATATCAGTACCGAGCATGCGAGCACGGCGGATGGCGGCGAGTTGGCCGAGCTGGGCGGCATCGAAGAGAAGATTGGGGTTAGGTTTATAGACCATTTTGGCTTGTAGTGTGGGCTTGAGTGAAGATACGTACTATTAGGGTAGTGTGCAGGGGGATTTCAAATTTTTCCGACGTGGGGTTCAATGTTCCTTAGGGCTTTTCTTGGCAGGAATAGCGGTATTCAAGAGGAACTTCTCGAAGTTCTCGTAGTCCTTCGCGTCCTTGAGTTCTGCAATGCGCCTGTAGCCGTTCTGTATGGCGGCCTCACGCTCGGGCCCATCAGGGTAGAGGCGACGGATTTCGCGCTCCCAGCACCCAACGTCCTCCTGCTGGCAAATTGGCGCGGCACTATTGGTACATTCACGGAGACCAGGTGTGTCGCCGACAATGACAGGGATGCCGGCCGCCATTGCCTCCAGAGCAACGCGCCCCCAGCTCTCGGACTTACTCGGCATAATGATGATACGGGAGTTCTCGTAGAAGGGGAGAGGATTATCTGTATGGGCATAGTACTGGATATTGTCCGTCTGTCCGTCGATGACCTGTGGTCCATAACCACCGCGCACACCGATGAATTTGTGCTCGGGCATCGCCTCGGCGAGGGCCTTAATTGTGTGGCCGCCCTTATTGGGAATACAATTAAGGAGTGTTATGTGCTCGCCCTTTCCTGTGTCAAGCCCCTCGAACTTCTTATAGTCAATGTGGGGGCGCACGACGGTCCAAGGGTGGATTGTGGGAACAATCTCGTGCTGTGTCATCGCGTTATAGACGACAAACACGGGAGCACTCCACCGCTGCTGGAGGATATCAATCTTCTCTATGTCGAGGTGGAGGAAGAAGCAAATAGGGAGACCAAAATCCTCCGCAATCTTGATACCGTCCTCTGCCTGTAGATTCTGGCAACCAATAACATCTGTCTTGCTCAAAATATCCTTGCAGCGGTCATCGAGGGGCTGCTGGTAGGGCATACGGATGAGAGGCACACCATCGTACTCGTCGCTTGGGCAATCATAGAGGAGTACATTGACCGTCCAGCCATTTCGCTGCAGGTACTTGCTGATTTCGTGGGCCATCAGCTCTGCACCGGCCTTTACAGTCGATGCGTAGGAGTGCATAATCCACGTGAAGTTCCCCTTGTGTGGGCCCATATAAGTCGGCTCAATGGGAGAGCCTAGTTCGAACATATGCTCTTCTGGGTGGTCCATTGCTGGAGGTGCTGTATGCATATTTGGCATAAGGGCCCTGCGGCACGTCAGGATAACGACCGAAACGACCAGTATTCCGACTATTAGGAGTGTATAGGTGTTCCAACCAAATGTCATATTTCTACTAGGTGCGGCGAGAACAAAAATCTGCGCGTATTATATAGAAATGGCAAAGACACGCAAGGTTGGCACCAAGGCTCAGGTTTTCCACGGCACTGCACTCAAGACGGCAGGCGGTCTCACTCGCAAGGAGCTTATGAAGACGAAGTCCGGACGTATCGTCAGCAAGAAGAAGCACGCGGCGGGCCTGAAGGCCCTCAAGCGTCTGCGGGCACTCGGCTTTACGGCCAAGAAGGGGCGTTTCTCGCTTTTCAGCAAGAAGGCATAAATAGGGCGGCTATTAGGGTGTAGTGCGAGGGGGCGCACGGATGAGTTTAAAGTTCTGAAGAGAATATGTATATAGTATCTACACATTCTCTACAATGGACGACCAAGATTGGACACCAGTTGTAATTAAGCGTCGTGGTGCGGCAAAGCCTACTGGGCTCGCGGCCCAGGCAGACCGTGCGGGGCGTGTGAAGGCCGAGACGAAGGCGGCTGTTTCGGCGGCTAGTCGTGCGGCTGGCATTGAGCGGGCGGCGGAGGCTGGGAATCTGAAACTCAAGAAGGTCTCGGCGGAGAGCCGCCAGGCACTCGTCCAGGCCCGTCTTGGACGGAAGCTCACACAGGACCAGGCCGACGTAGCCGCCACGCTCCCTAAGCATACGTTTAAGGGGCTCGAGGCGGGGACTCTGCATCCTAGTCCCGAGATTCTCCGCAAGGTCTCACGTGAGTTCCACGTGGATATGAAGCTCGAGTAAGGGGGACGCCTAGTATTTATGGCTGACCTGCTCTGCAAGCACACGTAGGTGATGTGCGAGGGTTGAGTGGCTAGGTTTGACGACATGTGTAGGGCCATCGACGGGGTCATACCAATATGTGGCCCCGTGGGCTGTCGGCTCACGAATGCGGGTCCAGGCGAGGCCAGCACGGGCCACACGGAGTTCGCGCAAGTACGCCTTCTTGCTTTCCGTATCACGCGACCCTACTTGTACATTTAAGGACCTGATAATTGCCGCGGCATCGGCAGTTGTGAGATCTTGTACGGGAGGATAGAAAATGGCATCAGCACGAATAGGGGTGGTGGGTACCTCGGGCACAGTTTCGAGACGTCGCACCTCTGTAATAGTAGTTCCCTGTGGAAGGCGCTGAAAAAATGCATCAGGGGGATGTGCGGTGTCGTCAATGTGGACTAGTAGGGGACGCGGAGCATATGAACAGTAGGTCAGGATGAGCGTCCATTCTTTCTGGTCGGCCGGCTGGAACACAGCGTCCCAGTTGCAGCGGAAAAGGGACGAGCAGCGACTGGAAGGGGACGTGATGAGCACACGACGATTGTATGGCTCACCGTGTATGGTCGCGTCGAGAGTTCCTGGAAGAACTGGGCGGACAAATGGCCCACCTTCAATGTAAAACACAGTGTGAGCACCTGTTAGGGGTGTGTCGAAGTTCTCGAGTTTCACTACGTCGGTCATTGTATTTGCTAGTAGGCAGTGTGCGGGAGAATTTTAGGCAGGGCAAGTAGAATATGGACGATTTCATTCGCGTACTCCTACTTGTAGCACTCGCCTTTACGATGTTGGATATTGTATATAATGGGCGAGCGGCAGCTGGACGTTCGCTAGTATATACGGGAGTATTTATCACGTTAGCCCTCGTATTTCATTTTGGGACCGGCGTATTTTCCGAGCGCTATGCAGAATGAACGTCGCATCTCGTATTTTGATGGCCGCCGTGATTTTGGTCGCGGTTGATTTCCTGTATTTATCATTTTCCTCGACATTCGCCAAGGCAATGTTTGAGCGCATTCAGGGTTCCCCGATAAAATTCAATTACTTGGCTGCTGCGCTCGTGTATTTGGCCCTTGCCTACCTCCTGACCCGGCCCTACGTGGATTCTTGGACGACTGCGTTTGGTCTCGGTATGGCTACATATGCAGTCTATGATTTCACAAACTTGGCGACCCTGAAGAACTACTCTGTGCAGTTTGCTATTATGGACACTCTCTGGGGAGGTACTCTCTTCGCACTGGCCCATTTTATCTACACGACTCTTGTTGCGCGGCTAGAAGGAGGTGGGGCCAATAATTAGACATTAAATCGTAATGTTTTGAAGCGACGTTGTGGATGAATCTCAGGGTTATAACCGAACTGCGAATCGTACATATGTGTAAATGTTGTTTCTCCACGCGGAACAACATAACACTCGTTAGTGGTAAGGGGGAGTTGAACGGCCATGCAGAAAAGACTACTATCACTAAGGACTAGTAGGGGTGCGTTATTAAACAATGTGATATAGTGAGTAAAGGGTTTCATTATGCAACTCTGTGCAAGCGTATAATAGGGATGCGCGGAGTCATAATGATTTTTTGAAAAATCTAATACTAAGGTTGTATTACGATTAATATTAAAGCGCCGCTCAACATCCGCGACAGTAAATAAGTCTCCCTCTGAAAATGTTGAATGAATAATACAATAAGACCTTTGAGGTGCTATTAGGGATGTATAAAGAGCTTTGCTCTCTGGAGATTCTTGCACACCAGCATATTCCCAAAATATAGTGGGCGAGAGATTGGCATCGAGGTAGAAATTAAATGGAAATAAGGAAATATCATTGCACGGTTGGTTGTATGCATACATGTGAGTACCACATAGCACTATATCATATGTAGCCGAAATGGCGGCAAGTATGCGCGGGTCACCGCCATACGCAGGACTAATTTCCGAGTCTTTATTGAGTACGAAAAACTCAACACGCGGCTCTGTGTGAAATATGTCTGATAAGACTTTATAATTCGCCTCTTTAACTACGACTTTTATATTGGGGGTTCTTTTTAAAAATGTACGAATCATTGGTATGGACAATATGAGGTCCCCGAGTCCAAGATGCGTTAAGAGGAAAATAGGTCGTGGTTGCATTAATTGCTTCTTTAGTGCATACATTAGGCTGATAAAATTGACATGTTGGATGATTTGATGGCGGTCTGTACTGACACTATAACACAATGAATCGCAATTATAGACGTACAAACCAAGCCAATCGTATGCAAATGCAGCAGCAACAACGCGAAGACGAGGAGCTACAAGCGGCTCGAGCAGCGAGCTCGGCGGTGGCTGCGGAGGACACACTGGAGGACGGTATTTCGCATATGAGTGGGCTGGAAGGCGCACCCGCAATGCGGCAGTTGCTACTGGCTATTATGGGTCTCGATGATATCTTGGCCTCGGGACAATTAGGGGCTGGTGAGATGGACGAACTGCGTGTGCTGCAGGGGCGCTTACGGGAGAGATTTGAAGGGGCGGATGCGGACGGTCTGGAGGAGCTAAATGACTACAGAGAAGCTATATACTTGATTTCACACGTATATAGTTTCCTTGAATATAAGGTGTATGATGCGCTGATGATGATGCATACACGGATGTGTGCGGAGGAGGCCGAGCGTGCCGCGATTGCAGAGGCTATTAGGGTGGCTGCGGCCGAAGAAGCGGAGCGCGTACGGGTGAGGATTGAGGCGGCCGAGGCAGAGGCGGCTGCGGCTGCAAAGCCGCGCGTGCCGACCGAAGCTGAACGGCGGGCAATCGCAGCGGCTCGATTGGCGCGGTTTGGGGGAGCAGGGAATTCCTAAATATTTGCACTATAAGCCCACTGGAGAAGGCCCTGGCGCTGGCGCGGCCGACAAGTAGAGTCGCGAGGTTTGCAATTTGCGCGAATCTGGCCGGCGTGCCGGCTGAACGCCTTCCATCGTTTTATTTGGATATCGTCGATTTCAGGCAAGCGCCGACCCATCCAATACCTGCAGTACCACTGGAACCAACCGCGCTCATCAGGGTTAGCCTTCGGGTCCGAGAGCTCAGGATGCTGCGCACCTGATTTGCGGCCGGCCCCAGGGAGCCAGCCGTTCCGCCGCCAGACTGACAGCGGCTGGCGCGAATCGACACCGAACTTATTGACCTTCACGTCGGCCTCGCCTGGGCGCAGCCGGTCCCGCCGAATAGCCGCCAAGAACCATTCGCGTGGAAATTCGAGCACACAATCATTCAAATACTTCCCTTCAAAGACTCCCGCGGCCAACATTGCGGCCGGCGACAAGGCTGGTCGAAATCCTGCGGCGAAATTACGCCCAGCCGGCTCGGACAACGTATAATGGTAATTCTTCTCCATTTTGTTCCACACATAAACCTCGCGCCCTTTCTTAAAGAAGCCAGCACCATGTCCGCGCCGCCGCAAGATTTCGGTCATATCCTCTGTGGTCTTGATTTTGAGTATTGCGGGGTCCCGGAATTCCTCCAGCCCGCCTCCACTATACGCCCTACGAGTCTGCAGGCGGTCCAACACCAACCTTTTTTTCAGTGTTTTCCGTTTGGGATTCCTGTCGAGGTCGGCCATCTCGCTTTACTATTAGGAGTGTTTTGTTGGCCGGCCGCGCTAGCCCGGGCCCGAAATACGCACATCTTCGGTCTGCTTATCCTCATCCCCTTCGGCCCGCTGAATCCAATCACATATGTCGAGTGGATTTTTACGCTCAGCCTCGCCTACGGCCTATGTCTAAAGGCCCACGAAGAAATCCGCGAAGCAAATAGAGCCCTACATCAATGAACCCCCACGTCGCCCTTAGTCTATTCCATATCCTCCTAATTGCTCCCTTCTTCTTCTATGTGGCGTTCCAGCGCTCGGCCCTCCCACAGGCAGTCTATTATGTACTATTAGGGCTCGGTCTCCTGCTCCTCTTGTACCACGGCTTCAAGGCTGTCGCCCGGCTTCGCACAAATTCTCCATATGCGTGGGTTAATATGATTCATGCGCTCATTATTGCACCACTCCTGTTGTATATTGGCGCTAAGCAGCGGGACACACCACGTGCCGCCTACGAGATGATGGCGATGCTCGGCTTTGCCGTCTTCGGTTACCATATGTACAGCCTCGTTATTTCAATTAATTCGGACTCTGCATAATATGCACCAATCGCAGGAATAATAGCGCCTAAAATTGGGATACTATGAGTTAGAAATGGAACGGGGATATGCGCCCTATAAATCGCCGCCAGCAGGTGCGCCGACATATAGAAAACCACCTCTAGCGTTGCCGACAGCTGCACGCCAACAGTGGGAAGAAAGCGACGATGAGAACGACTACACAACAGACACGGAGTCCTACACAACCGACGAGATGACAAGCGAGGAGGATGGGTCTGATGCGGAGTCCGAGGGGTTCCAGGATTTACTTCCAGACCCCCTAACACTACAGACGGCCCCACTGGTCCTTGCAAATACTATGCCGGCATCCGTCGATAATCCCGAAACGTCCTTCGCCGAAATTACGACCTCGGGTGCGCAAGACCAGGTCAACCAATTTACGACCCTCAAAACAACAAATACGAGCCAGACCAGTCTGATTTCCATCAACAGTGGCGACCGTGATCACAACGTATTTCCACAGCCTACGAACTTCACGTTGTATTTGCCGAAGATTTACCGCAACGTCACTACATTCCAATTCACGCAAATCAAGCTCCTCAGTGCCTTCTTCTACTTCCGTAATAGCAAATACAACACCTGGTTCGATGTTGCAGAAGAGGGCCGCAAGAACGCCGCCGGCACTCAGCTCATAAATCGCGTGCAAATACGCGAGGGCTCTTATGATATTAATGGACTCCTTAACGAGCTTATGATTCAAATGAACACAACACCGACCTTCTATTATTACCCGAACGGATTTGCGGATTTTGTCCCCCTATTTTCGACGACCGGCGACTTTGCGTATAATTTCAACAAGCCAGGGGATTACTATTATGACTCGGCGTTGAACAAATACATTTCCAATCCGACTGCACTTTATATCATTACACGTTATTTCCCTAGTCGCTATGGTGGTTTGACTAGCTATACACTTAATCAAATGTTAGTCGCCTACTATTATCCAGTGTTAAAAGAGGCTTTCTTAGAGCCCGCAGACTTGGCAAAGCTAAATATTGATGTATCAGGTTACGCAGCACACCAGATCTATGACCGTGTTGTGTATAATTTCGAGGGTCTGAATGACCAGGTTGTCTTGGCACTGATTAACCAGAATTTGGCCGCATTGGACACATATCGCATAGCTCACACATTCTATAATCACCTTATTAACAAATATGTATGGGGATTGGACACAATGACAAATAAAGTATTTGTAAATTCATCGAACTTAAATACGTCCATTGTCGCTGATATTGCGACACAGTCAAATATCATTCTGAGCAATACACTGACCTACGATTATGGCCTATCATTTGCCCAGTATCAAAGCCTGAGCAACCTGATTCAGGCCGATTCTCTGATTGTAAATTCCCTGCTGAATTACTACCAGGTCGGCTTGGCGAACTATTATGGGGTGAATTATGGGTCTTACACACTCGATCAGCTAGTCAATCCATCTACACTGATGTATTTGCAGAACGGGTCAAATGTGAGTGGTGTCTATAATGCATACACTCTGCCATATATTGAGGCGAAAGGTGCGGGTCTCGTACAAGACCTTCCTGATTTCAACACTGCCCCATCATCCCTTATTACAACGTGGTCGAACTACATCAGCACGTCCCCTACATTCAACTTCAGTACGCTCAACCAATCAGACCGCGGCGTCCCCTATGAATATTCAATGTCGAATTTCCTGGAGACAACGCCAATGGTCAATGCTAGCAGTATTCTATATACGAACCCGAAGAAGCAATCACTCAATGTCTTGACACACGTGTCGGCCGGTCAATACTCACTCTTCCGTTTCCGCTCTGATGTCCGTCAAACACTGCAAGTGGAGACGATTTACAAGCCCTTCTTCTACCGCTACCC
>JACCDX010311811.1_pt1 | contig 17985 bp, 14 predicted proteins | sample 7449681 | NCBI WGS metagenome assembly JACCDX01 (sample SAMN15323450, study PRJNA562643) | freshwater metagenome | isolation source: river surface water | place: USA:Blue River Watershed | collected 2017-08-18
CCGGCACCGGCTACGAACTCTTCGCCATCACCGCCGTCGTCCTCGGCGGCACCAGCATCTTCGGCGGCACCGGCAGCATCCACGGCACGCTCCTCGGCGTCGCCGCCATCGCCGTCCTCAAGAGCGGTCTCGCCACGTTGCCCGTCGTCATGCGCATGAATGCCGCCGAGGAAATCTCCGGCCTGCTCACGGGCGCCTTGCTTCTGCTCGCCCTCGCCGGGAGCGTTTTGCCGAAACTCCTGTCCCAGCTCCGCCCGCGCCCCGCCCCCGCCGGCCCTGCGCCGGCGCCCTCCGCCCCGTAATCCCTCTTTATACCCATGAAACTCCTCCTCCGTTTCGCCCTCGCCGGCGCGCTTCTGTTCGGCCTCGCCGCCCGCACGATCGCCGCCGACAACTCCAAACTCGTCGTCGCCTTCCTCCCGAAATCCAAGGGCAACGCCTACTTCATCTCCTGCAAGGCCGGCGCCGAGAAGGCCGCCAAGGAACTCGGCGTCGAACTCCTCTTCGACGGCCCGACCGACTCCAACGCCGCCAAGCAAAACGAGATCGTCGAAAACTGGATCACCCTCGGCGTCGACGTGATCGCCGTCGCCGCCGAAAACCGCGAGGGCATCTCCACCGCCCTGCGCAAGGCCCAGAAGCAGGGCATCAAGGTCGTCACCTACGACGCCGACGCCATGCCCGACGCCCGCTCCTTCTTCGTCAACCAGGCCACGCCCCAGGGCATCGGCTACTCGCTCATGGACGAGGCCGCCCGCCTGCTCAACGGCGAGGGCGAGTTCGCCATGATCGTGGCCACCCTCACCGCGGCCAACCAGCGCGAGTGGCAGAAACACATCGAGGCCCGCCTCAAGGAAAAGTATCCGAAGATGAAACTCGTCGCCGTCCGTCCCTGCGACGACCTCAAGGACAAGGCCCAGTCCGAGGCCACCGCGATGATGAGCGCCAACCCCAAGCTGAAGCTCATCATGGCCATCTGCTCGCCCGGCGTCCCCGGCGCCGCCGAAGCCGTCAAACAGGCCGGCAAGACCGGTCAGGTCAAAGTCATCGGCCTCGGTCTCCCCAACGAGAACAAGCGCTACGTTCACGGCGGCGTAACCGACACCGTCATCCTCTGGAACACCGGCGACCTCGGCTACCTCACCATCCACGCCGGCGTCGCGCTCGCCAAAGGCACGCTCAAGCCCGGCGCCAAGGAATTCAAAGCCGGCTCGCTCGGCACCTTCAAGATCGAGGGCGACAACATCCTCCTCGGAAAGCCCTTCCTCTTCAACAAGGGCAACATCGACCAATTCAACTTCTGACCGCGCCCGGCGCCGGCCGTTTCGACCGCGCCGCGCCGCAGCGTCCGTCCCGCGTTCCTGCCGAACGCGTCAAACGCGCCGCCCCGGGCTCCGGGTCGGCGCGTTCTTGTTTTCCGCCGCTCGCGCCCCGCAGCCCGCGATTGCGCTCCGCCTTTCGCTCCGCAGCCTCGGCCCGTCGTCCATGGCCGCCGTCGACTCGCCCCCTTGCCTCGCCCGGTTCCGCGCGATTCCGGCCGCGTGGTCGCGCCTCCGTCTCGGTCTTGCCCTCGTTCTGACGATCGCCGCGTCCCGCGCCCATCCGACCCACACGTCCTTCGCCGAGGCCGACTACAACCCGACCGCCAAGACCCTCGAGGTCGCCGTTCGGCTCTTCGCCGACGACGTCGAAGCCGCCCTCGCCGGGCTTGCCGGCAAGCCCGTCTCGTTCGCCCGCACCCCGCCGAAGGAAATCGACGCCCTCGCGCGCGCCTACGCCACCGCGCACTTCACGGTCAAAACCCGCGACCACCAACTCGCCTCGCTCCGGTGGGTCGGTCGCGAACTGCACGATGCCGCCAACGAAGTCTGGCTCTACTTCGAGTTCGACCTCCCCTCCGGCCGCGACGGGGTGCGCCTCCACCACGCCCTGCTCTCCGACCGCTTTTCCGATCAGCTCAACTCCGTCCGCGTGCGCGATCGCGGCCGCGAGATCACGCTCACGTTTCTCGCCCGCCAAGCCGAACGCCTCGTCGAGTTCCCGCCCGCGGCTCCGGCTCGCTGAGCGCCACGCTCCCCCGGACTTCGGTCACCGTCGGCGGCCCGCCGCGTCCGCCACCGCGGGCCCGACCTCACCGCCGCTTACAAATCCCCCTGCTCGGGCCGGAGCACGATGTCCTCGACCACGGTCCGGCGCGACAGCCGCCACACGTCGAGAAACGCGCGCGCCACATCCTCCGCCGGCATGATCCGCTCCGGCTTCACGCCGCTCGCGCTCCACGACGGCGACCACGTCGCCCCCGGGTAGACGCAGCTCACGCGGATGTTTTTCCCCTTCGTCTCCGCGCGCAGCACCTTCGCGAGCCCCGTCACGCCGAACTTCGCCGCGCAATACGCCGTGCTGTGCGGATACGCCCCGAGCCCCGCGATCGAGCTCATGAAAAAAACATCGCCGCTCCGCCGCGCCAGCATCGCCGGCAGGAACGCCCGCGTGACCAGAAACGCGCTCCGCAAATTCGCCGCGATGATGCGGTCGAACTCCGCCGCCGTCGTCTCCGCGAACGGCGCCATCGCGAACACGCCCGCGTTGTTCACCACCACGTCGACCCGCCGGAACCGCTTCGTCACGGCCGCCGCCATCGCCGCGACCGCCGCCTCGTCGCTCACGTCGCACCCGAACGTCTCCGCGCTCGCCCCGCGCTTCGCGCACGCGCGCGCCACCGCCGCGAGATTCTTTGTGTTCCGCGCGACCAACGCCAGCCGCACGCCCGGCACCTCCCGCGCAAATACGGCGGCGATGGCCGCGCCGATGCCTTGCGACGCTCCGGTGATCAGGACAACGGGATTCTTCATCCTGCGGATCCTCGCGCCGCGGCGACGGACGCCGCAAAGCAAAATCCCGTTGTCCGCGGCCGGCACGGCCGCCGGCCTCGCCCCGCCCGTCTCCGACCGGGAGCGGCCGGCTTCAGCACACCAGCGACCCGAAATCCATGAAGTCCGCGGTGAACCCGCCCTTCACGCCCTTCGCGATCACGCTGACGGCGTCGTGCGAGTGCAGCGACTCCAGGTGCGAACACGCCACTTCGAAGTCCGCGATGCGCGCGTCGCCCGCCAGTTCGCGGTAGAGCAGCCGCGCGGCATCCTCGACGAATTTGATGTTGGCGCCGTTGAGCTCGGCGAACGCCTGCTCGTCCTCGCGCTTCACCATCACCTGCGTCTCCGTCTTCAGCGCGTTCGCGCAGTGGCGCTGCAGGTCCTCGATCGCCACGGTGCGGCCCGGCGCCAGCGCGATGCGCACCCGCGCTTTCGAGCGCTGCGCATGCGGCGTCGCGTAGACCCCGCGCGTCTGCCGCGCATGCTCCGCCAGCTCCGCGCTGCACGGGCACGTCGACGAATAGACGAAATCGAACTCGACCACGCGGCGGAATTTCCCGGCGCGGTCCATCGTTCCCTCGAACGCCACCCGGTAATACTGCCAGCCCGACAGGCCGCTGCGCAGGCTCGCCTGCCGGATCGGATAGGAGAACGAAAGGCGCAGCCGCGCGTGGAACGAATCGATCTTGCGCTGATACTTCAGCAGCAGCCGGCGCAGCGTCTCGAAGGTGAACACCTCGTCCTCGTGTTCGTAGAACGAGCGCATGATCCGCCCCATGTTGATGCCCTTCAGGCCCGCCTGCAGCGAGACCGTGCCGGTCACCGCCGTCTCCAGGACGACCTCCTTGCCCGCCGCAGTGCGGAATTTCAGCGGCAGACGGAAATTGGCGCAGCCCACCTGCTGGATCGGCACCCGCGCGCCCTCGGCCGCGTTCACCGCCTCCATCATGTCCGGCAGCGTGTCGCGGTAGGCCGCCGTCGGCTTGAACCCCGCGTCGAACGCACGGTTCACGAGCGGCGGCACCCCGCCGGCCGTCTCGTGCAGATACATCGGTTTCTTCTTCATGTCGTTTTTGGTCGCGGAGGCGGACGGCCCGGGCGGTTGGTGACGATAACAACCGCCCCCGGCCTGATTCAGCGGAGGAAAGGTCTTATATCGGCGCGTTCGGGCCGTAATAGTCGGCAAAATTGCGCGGCGTCTCGAACAGCCTGACGCGGTGGAGTTTACCCGCGGTCAGCCGCGGTTCGATCTCGTTCCAAAACGCGATCACGAGGTTCTCCGTGGACGGAATGATCCCCCGCAGGAAGTCGACTTCGTCGTTCAGGTTGCGGTGGTCGCACTTGTCCACGACCGCCGCATGCAGGATCCGCTTCAACTCCCCGAGGTCGAGGATGTAGCCGGTATCCGGATGCGGTTCGCCCCGCACCGTCACCTCCAGCACGTAGTTGTGGCCGTGCCAATGCGGGTTCGTGCAGAGCCCGTATTGGGCCTGGTTCCACTTGAGGCTCTTCGTCGGGTTGTAGAGCCGGTGGGCCGAATTGAAATGCACCTGCCGCGTGATGAACACGGTTCCCTTGAGCACGTGCGGTGCGGCGGGCTTTTTCGGCGCTTTGGTCTTCGGCATGGAAGGGTCAGACGTAGCGAAAAACCCGATGCGGTCAATCCGCGGGCTGGGATAATGATTGGACGCGCCGGCCCGCGCCCGCCAGCCTCCGCGGTTCCAGCCTTTCTCCCGCTCCGGATCTCCGTGCCCATGCGCCTCCGCAAAGTCCTCGTCACCGCCGCCAATCCCCGCCAACGCACCCTGCCCCTGCAGACGCTGATCGACCCCAACGGCGTCTCGAAATCCGCCCTGCAGGTCGTCCTCGAGGAGGCCGCCGGCGCCGGCATCGAGGAGTTCGGCGTCGTCGTCTGCCCCGGCGACGAACACGCCTACGCTGAGGCCTGCGGCGCCCTCCGCTCCCGCGTGCGCTTCATCGTCCAGCCCGAACCCCGCGGCTACGGCCACGCCCTGCTCGCCGGGCGCCCCTTCGTCGGCGAAGAGCCGTTTCTCCATCTGGTCGGCGATCACCTCCACGTCGCCCAGGGCGCTGTCAGCTGCGCCCGCCAGCTGATCGACATCGCCGTCGCCGAAAACGCCTCCGTCTCCGCGGTCCAGCCCACGCGCGAAAGTCTGCTGACGTCGTTCGGCGCCGTCGGCGGCCGCTTGGTCGGCGGCGATCGCCCGCTTTATCAGGTCGAGTCGGTGCTGGAAAAACCCACGCCCACCCTCGCCGAGCAGCAACTCATCGTCCCCGGCCTGAGGGCCGGCTTCTACCTCTGCTTCTTCGGCATGCATGTCTTCGAGCCCGAGGTGCTCGCCATCCTCGAGGAACAGCATCGTGCCGCGCCGGCCGCTCCGCTCGGCCTCTCGCCCGCGCTGCACGCCCTCGCCGCCCGCCGCCGCTACCTCGCCTTCAGTGTCGCCGGTCGGCGCTTCGACATCGGCGCGTCCTACGGCCTGCTCTTCGCCCAGCTCGCCCTCTCGCTCTCGGGCCGCGACCGCGACCGCGTCCTCACCCAACTCGTCGAACTGCTCGCCGTGCGCTGAGCCGCCGGCGCTGCCGTGCCGTTCGTCTCCCATCCGACTTCCGCGCCTCCCGTGTCTCCCGCGTCTTCCCTGTCTTCCGCGTCGTCCCCGCTGCCGCCCGGCGTCCTCGACCTCATCGCATCCGACGATCCCGCCGTCCGCGACACCGCGATCGACGCCTGGTGCGAAGGACGAACTGTCGCCGACCTGCTCGCCGCCGTCGACGCCCTCGACGTCTATCGCCGCCGCGAGGCCAATCTCTACCGCCGCGTCCGCGCGCTGTTTTTCATCACCGCCATCCACCGCTACCACCTGCCTGCGCGGCCCGACCTGCCGCGTCTCGGCCGCGTGCCTTACGACGGTTTCCGCCATGTGCTCGAGCGGCGTTTCGAAGAGGCGATCACGCGGTTTCAGCGCGCCCAAGCCGAGCACGGCCCCAGTGAAACCCTGTCCAGCGCCCTTGCCGCCGCCCATCACGCGCTCGCTTTCCAGACGCTCGCCGACCAAGTCCGCCGCACGGTCCGCTCCACCCACGGCAACGCCTGGATGTTCCGCCTCGGCCACCCGCTCGACCAGCCGCTCCGCGCGCGCCGAGAACTCGTCACCCGCACCACCGCCGACGCCCCGTTCCCGCTCCTGCGCGAGCGCACGCCCGTGCGCATGGACCTCACGCACTGCGGCTGGAGCGATATTTTCTTCCTCGGCATGGATTTTCCCGAGGGCGCCCGCGTGCTGAACATCTCCGTCGACCTCGGGGTCCACGGCCGCGACGCCGCCACCCGCCCGCCGGTCGAGGCGTTCTTCCGCGTCATCGACGAGCCCGTCATTCGCCTCTCCAGCGTGGACCTCGAAGCGAGCGCCACCTTGGCCGCGCTCGACGATGTCTTTGATTTTGGCCGCGATTACCTCGGTCTGCTCAAGGCCGCCGTCATTGCCGCGGGCCTCGTGCCGCCCGGCATCGAGCGCTCCGGCGCCAGTCTCGCGGAACTGCTCGCGCAGATTTTCGGCCCCGGCCGGGGCTTCGAACTGGTCAGCAACGTCAACCGCATCCCCAAGGGCTCCCGCCTCGCCGTCTCCACCAATCTCCTCGGCGCCCTCATCGGCGTCTGCATGCGCGCCACCGGCCAGATCGCCTCCCTCGATGGCCCGATGACCGAGCCCGAACGCCGCATCGTCGCCGCGCGCGCCATCCTCGGCGAATGGATCGGCGGCTCCGGCGGCGGCTGGCAGGACAGCGGCGGCGTCTGGCCCGGCATCAAGCTCATCGAGGGCACGCCCGCCCGCCCCGGCGATCCCGAATACGGCGTCAGCCGCGGCCGCCTCCTTCCGCGCCACACGCTGCTCGGCCGCGACCGGATTCCGGAGTCCGCCCGCCGGGCCCTCCAGGACTCTCTCGTGCTCGTCCACGGCGGTATGGCCCAGAACGTCGGCCCGATCCTCGAGATGGCCACGGAGAAATATCTCCTGCGCAACGAGCCCGAGTGGACCGCCCGCCGCCGCGCCGTCGCGACCCTCGACGACATCCTCGCGCTGCTCGCCGCCGGCGACATCCGCGGCCTCGGCCGCGCCCTCACCGACAATTTTTTCGGGCCGCTCCAGACCATCATCCCCTGGGTCAGCAACCGCTACACCGAGCTCCTGATCAGCCGCACCCGCGCCGCGTTCGGCGACGATTTCTGGGGCTTCTGGATGCTCGGCGGCATGTCCGGCGGCGGCATGGGCTTCATCTTCGCCCCTGCCCGCCGCGCCGAGGGCCAGACGAAGCTGCTCGAGATCATGCTCGCGACCAAACGCGAACTCGAGTCGTCGCTGCCGTTCGCGATGGATCCCGTCGTCTACGATTTCGCGATCAACGAACACGGCTCCGTCGCCGCCCTGCTCGACGGCCCCGAGGCCCTGCTTCCGCTCGCCTTCTACCAGCACGCCGTCCCCGGTTGGCTGCGCCGCGATGCCCGCGACCTCTCGCCCCGCGAGCGCACCGACCTCGGCCAGTTCACCCGCGCCGCCCGCACGTTGCCCGAGTTCACCGCCGCGCTGCCGACCCTGCTCGACCGCATGCTCCCGTCCGCCGAATCCGGCGCGGCCGCAGCGGGCCGGCAACTCGACCAGCTGCTCGCGGCCAACGGCTTCGATCGCGCCCAGCATGAACAGATCCGCGCCGACCTCCGCGCCGGCCGCATCGGTCTCGCGATGAACCGCCTCGCGCCCAGCACGCGCATCGAGGACGTGCCCGCCTCCGCGCTCTTCGACGCCGCGCAGGCTCCCGCGGCGCTCCGGGCCGCCGGCGAGGCCGCCCTGCGCCGCGGCGAAGTCGGCGTCGTCACCTACGCCGCCGGCGTCGGCAGCCGCTGGACCCAGGGCGCCGGCGTCTCCAAAGGCCTCCATCCCTTCGCCAAGTTCGACGGCCACCACCGCAGCTTCCTCGACGTCCACCTCGCGAAATCCCGCGCGACCTCCCGCGCGTTCGGCGCGGACGTGCCCCACGTCTTCACCACCAGCAACCTCACGCACGCCCCGATCGAGCGCCACCTCCGCGCCGCCTACGGCGCCGAGTTTGATCGCGCCGTTTTCCTTTCCCCCGGCCGCTCCATCGGCCTGCGCCTGGTTCCGACCGTGCGCGACCTGCATTTCGCCTGGGAGGAAACCGCGCAGCAGAAACTCGACGAACAGAAGGAGAAGATGCGGGACAGCGTGCGCGCCGCCCTGACCAACTGGGCGCGCACCACCGGCGAAGCCGGCGACTACACGCAAAACTCGCCGAACCAATGCCTCCACCCGGTCGGCCACTGGTTCGAAGTCCCCAATCTGCTGAAAAACGGCACGCTCGCCCGCCTGCTCGCCGCCCGGCCCCAGCTTCGCACCCTCCTCGTCCACAACATCGACACCCTCGGGGCCACCATCGATCCCGCGATGGTCGGCTGGTTCCACGGCTCGGACGCCACCCTCGGCTGGGAGGTCATCCCGCGCCGCATCGAGGATCACGGCGGCGGCCTCGCCCGCGTGGACGGCCGCCTCCGCCTCGTCGAGGGCCTCGCCCTGCCGCGCGAGGAGGACGAGTTCGCGCTCTCCTACTACTCGACCAACAGCTGCTGGATCGACATCGACCGCCTGCTGGCGCTCTTCGGCCTCACGCGCGACGAGCTCGCCGACGCCGAACGCACCGCCGCCGCCGTCCGCGCGATGGCGGCCCGCGTGCCGACCTACGTCACGCTCAAGGACGTCAAGAAGCGCTGGGGCCACGGCCAGGAAGACGTGTATCCGGTCGCCCAATTCGAGAAACTCTGGGGCGACATGACCGCGCTGCCCGATTGCCCGCAGGTCTTCGCCGCGGTCCCCCGCGCCCGCGGCCAGCAACTCAAGGACCAGGCCCAGCTCGACGGTTGGGCCCGCGACGGCTCGCAGGCCTACGTGGCCTCTCTTTGCGCCTGGTAGTCAGGCCACGGAGCCCCGCTCCGACGCCAGTGCCGGCCGCAGCCACGCCCGGCACGCCGCCAGCCGCCGCGCCCCATGGGCAGGGCCGGCTCGCCGAGCCGGCCTGGGTTTGCGCCGAGTTTCGCCCCGGCGCCTAAGCCAGCTCCGGGCTCTCAACGCTCAGCTCTCAACTCTCAACTTCGGTCGCCGCTCTTCAGCCCAGCCCGGTCGCCAGCGCGCGGTGTTTCGCAAACACCCCGCGCAACGCCCCGCTCAGGTCGTCCTGCAGCGCCTGCAACGCCCGATACTTGGCCACGTTCGCCTTGTTGGGCGTGCAGCGTGTTTCTTCTTTCAGCGCCACCACGCCCTCGGTGAAGTCCGTGATTTTCGCCGTGCGCCGGCCCGTCCGCCGCGCCACGCACCACGCCGCCTGCAACGCGCCGCCGAGCGCCGCGCCCTCCTCCTCGACCATGCCGACCACCGGCACGCCGAACACATCCGCCATGATCTGGCGCCAGACCGCCGATTTGGCGCCGCCGCCCGTCACGCGGATCTCCTTCGCCTTCACCCCGAGCGCCGCCAGCCGGCGCAGGCCGTAGTTCATCCCGAGGGTCACGCCCTCCATCGCCGAGCGCGCGAGCGGACCGCGGTGATAGGTCTTCGCGTTGAGTCCGAGCAGGGTGCCCGTGCCGTCCGGCACGTTCGGCGTCCGCTCCCCGGCGAAATACGGCAGCGTCACCAGTCCGCGCGATCCCGCCGGCGTGCCCGCGACCGCGGCCTCCAGCGCCGCGTGATCGTGCCCGAAGAGCGCGCGCACCTGCTCGGTCACCGTCGTCACATTCATCGTGCAGAGCAGCGGCAGCCACCCGCCCGTCGACGAGCAGAACGCCGCGATCTCACCCTGCGGATCGACCACCGGTTTCGCCGCGAACGCATAGATCGTCCCGCTCGTGCCGAAGCTCGCCGAGATCACGCCGGGCGACACGTTGCCCGTGCCGATCGCGCCCATCATGTTGTCGCCGCCGCCGGCGCTCACCACGACGTCGGTCGAGAGCCCGTATTTCTCCGCCAGCTCCGGCCGCAGCGTGCCCGCCGCCTCATGCGACTCCTGCAGCGCCGGCAGCCAGTCCGCCAGCTTCGGATCGATCGCGTCGATCGCCGCCCGGCTCCAGCGACGCGCACGCACGTCCATCAGCGCCGTGCCCGACGCATCGCCGAACTCCATCGTGTAGTTTCCCGTCAGGTGGAAATTGAGGAAGTCATGCGGCAGCAGCACGTGGCGCAGCCGCTTGTAATTCGCCGGCTCGTGCCGCTTCAGCCACAGGATCTTCGGCGCCGTGAACCCCGGAAGAATCAGGCTGCCCGTCGCCCGGATCGCCGCCTTCGGCCCGCCGAGTTTTTTCGTGATGAGCGCGCATTCCGCCGTCGTGCTCGTGTCGCACCAGAGCTTCGCCGGCCGGATCACGTTGCCCGCCGCGTCCAGCGCCACGAACCCGTGCTGCTGCCCCGACACGCCGAGGCCGCGCACCCGCGCGCGGTCGATCTTGCCGACGACTTCGCCGATCACCGCGTCCATCGCGTCCGCCCACTGCCGCGGGTGCTGCTCCATGTGGCCGGGCGGAAGGCCCTCGATCAGCGCGTGCGGCGCCCGTGCCTCCGCGATGACTTTGCGCGTCTCCAGGTCGAGGACGACCGCTTTGACGCTCTGGGTGCCGGAGTCGATGCCGATGAAAAGGCTCATGGGGAGGGGGGATGCGCATCGCCGCAAAATCGCGCGGCCGGCGCAAGCCGGACCTCTGTCACGGCGTCCGAAGCTCCGGCTGGCATGCCCGCTCCCGCACCGGGCGCGATCCTTCCTCTCGCCCGCCCTCCGTCGTGCCGCCGTCCGCCCGCCACCGCCGCGCTTGCCACGCGCGCATTTCCTCCCTGACTCGCCCTCTCCCCGCGCGCCCCTCGCGCTCCGACCGCTTCCCCTTCCCCATGGATCCTTTTCTCCTGCTGGCCATCGGCATCGTCATTGTCATCGGCGGCATCGTTTTCCTTCGGCTCCACGCGTTCATCGCTCTCTTCGCCGCCGCGATCGTCGTCTCCAGCCTCACCCCGCGCGCCACCATCGAGCAGGCGGTTCTGTCCCAGAAACGGCCCGCCGCGGAGGCCAAGGCCCGCGCCGACGAACACCTGGGCGCGAAACTCGCCGCCAAATTCGGCGGCACCTGCACCAACCTCGGCGTCCTTATCGCCATGGCCTCCATCGTCGGTGTGTGCCTGCTCCACAGCGGCGGCGCCGACCGCATCGTGCGCTCCGCCCTCGGCCTTTTCGGGGAAAAACGCTCACCCCTGGTCTTCGCCTCGAGCGGCCTGGTCCTCGGCGTGCCCGTGTTCTTCGACACCGTGTTCCTGTTGCTGATACCGCTCGCGCGCGCCATGGCGCTGCGCACCGGGAAAAACTACCTGCTCTACGTTCTGGCGATCGCCGTCGGCACCACGATGACGCACTCGCTCGTTCCGCCGACCCCCGGCCCGCTCTTCGCCGCCAACACCCTCAAGGTCGACCTCGGCACCATGATCATCGGCGGCCTCCTGCTCAGCGCCGTCGCCGCCGGCTTCGGCCTGCTCTACGCGGTCTGGGCCGACCGGCGCTGGCCCATCGCCGCCCGCACGCCGTCCGACGAAACCCTCGCGCCCGCCGCCGCGGCGCGCCCCGACCACGAACTCCCCCCGCTCTGGCTCGCCCTCGCTCCCATCGTCCTGCCGGTCGTTCTGATTTCCGGGTCGACCGTTGCCGACATCGTTACGCTCCCGCCGGACCTCAACCGCGTCATCGACGCCGTCGGCCACCCCAACATCGCCCTCGCCCTCGCCGCGGCCATCGGACTCGTCACCGTCGCCACGCGCCCCGGCAGCGATCCCAAGGTCGTCAAGGCCACCGTGCAGGCCGCGCTCGCGGACGCCGGCATGATCATCTTGATCACCGCCGCCGGCGGCGTTTTCGGCGGCGTGCTCCAGGAAACCGGCGTCGGCGACCGCATCCAGGGCCTTGCGCGCGAATACCGCATCGGGGTTCTGCCGCTCGCCTTTGTCGTCACCGCTCTCATCCGCACGGCGCAGGGTTCCGCCACCGTCGCGATGGTCACGAGCGTCGGCATCGTCGGCGCATTCGCGTCGCCCGAAACCCTCGGCTGCCACCCGGTCTACCTCGCCCTCACCATCGGCTGCGCCTCGAAACTTGTCCCGTGGATGAACGACAGCGGCTTCTGGGTCGTCTCCAAATGCGCCGGCCTCACCGAGCGCGAGACCCTCCGCACCATGTCGATCATGTTCTCGCTGATGGGTGTCGTCGGCTTCCTCGCCGTCCTCGTCGCCGCGAAACTGTTCCCGATGGTCTGAGCGCCGCCGCCGGGCGGCTGCGCCCGTCTACGCCCGGATCGCTGCACCGCGTAGCAACCGTTTCCAGCCGAGCTCCCGCTGCGCGCAGGAGCGCCGCCGGCTCGTCGCACGTCACCGGTCACACGTCACTTTGCTCCCAATCACTTCTTCTTCCGTTCCTCGTCCGCGTTGTTGGCCTTCAGCGCATCGAGAAATTCCACCGGCGCGAAGTCGTCGCTCAGCACCTTCGCGTTCTTCATCCGCTCCACCGGAATCGGGATGCGCTCATCCTTGATCGCCGCCAGGTCGAGCCGGCCCGCAAAGACCGGATTCGTCAGCGTGCCCGGTGCCGGCCAGCGCGCCGCGTCGACGATCGAGGGCGTCTTGTAGTTCACCGCGCAGGCGATGACGTTGCCGCGTCCGTCGACGCCGAAGAGCACGACCTGCGGAAACACCGCCATGATCGTCTTCAGGTCCGAGTAGTAGAGCTCGCTCGTCGCGTGCAGGTTCGTCACGAAGACGCCCCGGTCGCTCAGCCGGGCCGCGCACTCCTTGTAGAACTCCTCCGTCTTCAGGTGCGGCGGCACAAACCCGCCGCGAAACGCATCGAGGATCAGCCAGTCCCACTTCTGCCGGTCGCGCTTCACGAACATACGCCCGTCCATCAGCGCCACCGGCGTCTTCTCGGTCGGCTTGAACTCCATCTTGTCCCGGCACAGCTCCAGCACCTTCGGATCGAGCTCGACCGTCTGGAGCAGCGTCTCCGGATACGCCGCCGAAAACAGCCGGTGGAAGCCCGCCCCGCCGAGCCCGATCATCAGCACCCGCTGCGGCTTCGGCTGGAAAAACAGCGCGCCGTAAAGCGAGCGCGTGTAGGGCACGACGAGCCGCAGCGGATCGCTCAGGTCCACCGCCGACTCCAGCGCCTCGCTGCCGCGCGCCCGCGCCCGCAGCTCCACCATCTGTCCGCGCCGTTCGATCGTCAGGCTGTTGTAGATCGTGTCGTGCTGCTCGACGAAGTTCTGCGCGCAGACCGCGCCCGCCCAACCCAGCACCGCCGCCACCGTGAGAAGAATTCGTTGCCGCTTCATGGAAATCGTTCGTCCGCCGTCTCGGTGTGCTGTCCCGGACCTCAGGCGCCCTTCGCCTCCGCGCTGCCGGCCGCCGGCGCCCGCAGCAGCATCAACAGCGCCGCCAGGCTCACCACCGCCACCGCCAGCCACACGTTCAGCAGCGTCGACACGCGCAGGTGCGGGATGAGCACAAAGGCCGTGAGCATCACGCCCGCGATGTTGCCCAGCGTGCTGATCCCGTAGACCAGCCCCGACGCCTTGCCCGGCGGGGTCCCGCGCGCCGCGAGAAATTGCACGCACTGCGGCGTAAAGGACGACAGCGACAGCACCGGCACCTTGCCGGGCTCGAGGTTCACCGCGATCGCGTCGACCAGTCCGCGGCCGAACAACGCCGTCACCGCGAGCGACACCACCGCCGCGGCCGCCCAGCCCAACTGCCAGCGCCAGCGCCGGTCGCCGGGCAGATTGCTGATCCAGCCGCCGAGCATCGCGCCCACGCTGAAGGCCGCCAGAAAGGTCGAAATCAGGCACGCCCACACGTCGATCGCCGACCCGAAATACGGGCTCAGCAGCCGCGAGGCCAGCAGCTGGAAGCCCATGCTCAGAATGCCGAGGATGATTACAACGACGTGAAAGGCGAAGAGCGTCACAGCGGGGAAAAGGGGGTGCGCGGAAAAGGTCGGGCAACCTGCGTCCTCCCTCCGGCGATGTCACCACGAAACTCCCGGGCCGAAACTCCCGCGCCGCCCTTGCGTCCGGCGGTCGACCCGACCCCACTGGTGCCGACCGTCCTCGCTCTGTCCCACTGCGCGCCTCGGGCTTCGCCACCTCCTCGCCTTCCCTCCGACCATGCCCCACCTCTTCCGCTCCGCCCCGCTGCTCGCCTGCGCCTTTGCCGCGATTTCGCTTCTACCCTTCGTCGCGGCAGCGGCCGAAACCAAAGCCGCCGCGGTCGCCAAGCCTCGCCTCACCTCGCGCGTCTTCGCCTGGGGCAACCTCCCCGTCAAATCCACCCCGGTCGGCGAGCGCCGCGACGTCGCGAACAATCCCACCGCCACCCTCGCCGTCTTCGAGTGCCACATCACGACGCTTAATCCCGGTGCCGCCTCCCACGACCCGCACCGCCACCCGCAGGAGGAGCTCATCATCGTGAAGGAGGGCCGCGTCGAGGTGCACATCGAGGGGCGCACCCAGATCGCCGGCCCCGGCTCCGTCTTCCTCTACAACAGCAACGACGCCCACGCCGTGCGCAACGCCGGCCACACCCGCGCGATCTATTGGGTGATCAACGTCGCCTCCGCCATCACCCACACCCCCGCCGCCCACAACCCCAACCCCACGCAGCCGTCCGCGGTCTTCGACTGGGAAAAGCTGACCGCCACGCCCACCAAGAACGGCGCGCGCCGCGCCATCCTCAAGGGCTCCACCCGCACCCTCAAAGACCTCTCCGTCCACGCCACCACCGTCGCCGTCGGTGAGGCCGCCCACGGCGCCCATCGCCACCCCGACGACGAGATCGTCCTCGTGAAGGAAGGCACCCTCGAGGCCACCCTCGACGGCGTGTCGCATCGCGCCCCGACGGGCTCCGTCCTCTTCTTCGGCTCCAATGACCTCCACGGCATGCGCAACGCCGGCGACACGCCCGTCACCTATTTCGTCATCCGCCTCGTCACCGCCGCGACACCTCCCGCCGCTCCCCCGGCCAAATCCTGACTCGCCCTCCGCCCATCGCTTCGCGCAAATCCTCCGCTTTCCCGTCTCACTCCAACTTGCCACCGCTTCTCCCGATGTCTGCTCCCGCCGAACTCTCCGTCGAAAAACTCGTCTCCGGCCAAGGTGCCGCCCCGAAAAAGGGCGACATGGTCACCGTCCACTACACGGGCTGGCTGACTGACGGCACCAAGTTCGACAGTTCCGTCGACCGCGACGAGCCGTTCCAGTTCGCCCTCGGCATGCGCCAGGTGATCGGCGGCTGGGACCAGGGCGTCGCCACCATGGTCGTTGGCGACAAGGTGAAGCTCACGATCCCGCCGCACCTCGGCTACGGCCCGCGCGGTTTCCCGGGGGCTATCCCGCCCAACGCCACGCTGATTTTTGAGGTCGAGCTCCTCGGCATCAACTGAGTCGCCTCGCCGGGCCCGGCCTCGCGCCGCCGCGCCTCCGTCCGCCCACGCCGCGCCCTTGCCGCACCGCGCTGGCCTGCCGCAAGCTGACCGATCCGCATGCATTGGATCGTCGCCAGCCTCGTCTCCGCGTTCTTCCTCGGCTGCTACGATCTGTTCACCAAGCACGCCGTCCGCGAGAACGCCGTCCTCCCCGTCCTCTTTCTCGCCAACGCCTGCAGCGCCGCGGTCTGGCTTGCGCTGATGGGCGTCGCCGCCGCGGCGCCCGGCACGCTGCCCGATCTGCTGCACGTCGCGCCGCTCACCGCCGCGCAGCACGGCCAACTCCTGCTCAAATCCGCCTTGGTCGCCTCGTCCTGGGTCTGCTCCTACTTCGCGGTCAAACACCTGCCGCTGTCCCTCGCCGCCCCCATCCGCGCCACGGGCCCGGTCTGGACGCTTTGCGGCGCCCTGCTCGTCCTCGGCGAGCGTCCGTCGTGGCTCGAGTTCCTCGGTGTCGCCGTGACCCTCGCTTCCTTCTTCGGCCTCTCCGTCGTCGGCGCGCAGGAGGGGATCCGTTTCCACCGCGACAAATGGATCGGCTGGCTGCTCGCCGGCACCTTGCTCGGCTCCGTCAGCGGCCTTTACGACAAGTTCCTGCTCGGCCGCGCCGGGTTCGCCGCCGCCACCGTGCAGGCGTGGTTTTCCATCTATCTCGCGCTGCTGTTTCTGCCGCTCGCCGTCGCCTGGAAACTCCGGCTCTGGCCGCGCCACACCTTCACTTGGCGCTGGAGCGTGCCCTTCGTCTCCTTCGCCCTGCTCGTCTGCGACTTCATCTATTTCTCCGCCCTGCGCGACCCCGACGCCCTCGTCTCCCTCGTCGCCAGCCTGCGCCGCGCCAGCATCCTGGTCGCCTTCGCCGGCGGCCTGTTTTTCTTCGGCGAGCTCAACGGCCGGAAGAAACTGCCCGCCGTCGCCGGCATCCTGGCCGGCATCACGCTCACGATTCTGGGCTGACGCGACCGACCGCCGCGACCCGCACGCCCCCGTTGCCGCGGTTGCGCCGTCCGTTCAGCGGCCGCGGCCGGGCGTGTATTCCATGCCTTCGATCGCGCCGAGCAGCTGCTGATACGGCTCGTCCGTAAAACTGTCCGCCATGATCGCCACGTCCATCAGCACGTTCGGCGCGAGTTTGATTTTTCCGACCGTGATCACCTTGAACTCGCCCGGCGGCGGCTTCTCGCCCTTCGCGCGCCAGCGCGGATCGGTGAAGTTGCAGTAGAAGCCGGTGCCCGACCGCAGCACGAATTCGCGCCCGTAAGCTTTCCCCTCGACCGACATCTCCTCGAACTGCTTCGCGTCCGCCTCCACCCGCAGTTTCAGCCGCGCCTTCGTGTCGAACCGATCCGAGTCGGGAAACGTCACCGCGATCGAGCACTCGGCGTTGATGCCGTCGCGCTTCGGGGCGAGCTTCAGTTCGTATTTGCCGGCCATGTCGATGACCGTGGCCTTCCAGTCGCCGAGCAGATACATCGTGACGCGGCCGTTGGCGCCGAAATTGAGCACCTGCTGCGCGCTCGCCGGCACCAGCCCGGCCAGCACCACCACCGCCGCGGCGATCACCCGCCGCACATTTCGCATCGTCGTCATCGTGGGAAGAATATGGCCCACCACCGTGCGGGTTTCCCCGCGCGAGGCGACGCGTTTTTCCCGCCTTCCGAGTCGGCGCCCCCGCCCGCCGGTAGCCGCCTGCATCGTTACCGCCCCCGCTGCCCGTCCGGCGCGCGGCGGCCTCAACGCTCTCCGGCCTTCCCCGCCGTCCCGGTCGCTTTCGCCACCCGTTCCCGCCACGCCGGATATTCCCGCGTCAGCAGGCGCAGCGGCGCGTTGACATACCAGCCCGAGCCCGTGCGGCGCTCGCGGTCCACTTCGGCCAGCGAGTAGACTTTCACGCCGTCGCGGCTCGCGAAGATCGGTCGATTCGTGCCGGGTTCCACCGTCCGCGCCCACAGCGGCGGCGCCTTTTCGTCCGGCACCACCACCACGTCGAAATCCGCCTTGTGGCGGAAAAACTCCGCCGGCGGCGCCTTCACGCGCTCCACCCGGATACCGTTCAGCTGCGTCGCCCGCAGCCACGCCGCCGCCGCTTCCACCGCCGCCCGCACGGCCGGAGTCGGTGCCGCGTCCCGCATCAGAAACCGCACCACGTCCGTCGTGTCCGCCGGCGACACGCAGGGCAGCTCGAAGGTCCGCGCGCCCGTCGTCGCGAGCGTCACCTCGTCGTGTTGCTGCCCCCAGCCCGTCGGCACGCCGTCCGCGCCGCGCACCTGCATCCGCAACAGGCAAACCGTGCCGCGCTCCACCGCCTCCCGGGCCCGCCCCCGTTCCTTCGCGCCCAGCCACTGCCAATGCGCCGCACCGTCCGCCGCGTCTTTCAGCACGTTGAGGATGCCGATCATCACCCCGTCGTTGAACGTGATCCGCTTCGCGATCGTCCCGCCCTTCGGCCACCACTGCGGGAATCCGCCGTTCGGATACTGCGAGCCGAGCATGAACGCCAGGCCCCGCGCCGCGCCGTCGCGGTAACGCG
>JACCDX011055284.1_pt1 | contig 17975 bp, 15 predicted proteins | sample 7449681 | NCBI WGS metagenome assembly JACCDX01 (sample SAMN15323450, study PRJNA562643) | freshwater metagenome | isolation source: river surface water | place: USA:Blue River Watershed | collected 2017-08-18
AATCAAGAACGCTCTTTATTTTCGGATGGTTAACAGAAGACTACTACGGGTCAAAGCATTTCAACAAATGTATGCCTTTTGGACGCAGGAACGCGCGCAATACCAATTAGCCTTTGATGGCTTACAAGCAATTTTTCAACCCGATCTTTCGTTGATGATTGCGAAAGAAGACCAAACACCTCGTCTTGAGGGTTTGCGAAAACTAGCCGAAATTCAATTAAACGAATTTTTTCAAGGAGTTCCCACCGAAGAGAGCATTCCCGCAGAATCGCTAGAGGCTGCTCAATCTGTTTACCGTGTTTACCAAAACAATGTCGCAAAAATTGCCCGCGATATGCGTGTCAACATGGTTACTGAGGTTGAATCCATCTACAAACAATACTTAAAATTACTTTTCTACTTACAAAACATCCCGATGATCGGTCAATGGGATGAACAGAGACGTTTGTTGGAAAAGACGATTAAAACCTCTCAAATAGCCAACAACAAAGTACTAGCCATCTTGCCCAAATGGAAAGATTTGCAAAGCGCTTTTGCGGACAACAATATTGGCTGGTCGGAAGATGAAGAAACCTTACTCAAGAAGTTATTCCTAGAAGGCATTTTACCCGACGAAAGCTTTACGACCTATTTACCGGATGCGGGAAAAGAACTCGTGAAAGACATTGAAATGGTCCAATATCTTTTGAAAAATTATCTGTTAAAACATCCGATTATGACAGCATATTTTGAGGAAAAAGATTTAAATTGGCATGTTAATAAGGATGTAGTCAAAAGCCTAAGTACCAAAACATTTAAAGTAGAGGCCTTAGAAGATTTAAGCTTACAAGCCCTTGCTATCCAATGGGATGAGGATAAATTATTCTTTGAAGAATTATTCGACTATTGCGTCAAGGAAGACAAAGCCTTAACAACTTGGGTGAATGACCAGACCAAAAACTGGGACTCAGAACGTTTAGCCACGTCCGATTTAATCATTTTAAAAATGGCTGTAGCCGAGATGATTAAGTTCCCTAGCATTCCCGTAAAAGTGAGTATTAACGAATACATTGAAGTAGCAAAAAACTATTCAACACCCAAATCTGGTCCATTTATCAACGGTATTTTGGATGTTGTTTCAGTGAAGCTAATTGGAGAAAAAATTATTCAAAAATCAGGTCGAGGATTAATCGACATAGCCAGTAAATAATTATGAGTAGATCATCAAAATCCTTTTGGGCATTTGTTGTAGGAGCTGCTACAGGAGCCGTACTTGGTATTCTTTATGCACCTGATAAAGGGGAGAATACACGTAGCAAATTGTATTTCCAATTGAACAAATACCGCGAGCAATTGAAGCAATTGATTAATGACATCGTAGATGGAAAAGAAATTCCAGAAACCATGGCAAAATCAGAAGGCAAAAAAGTTGTCAACGATACGAAAATCAAAGCTGAAAAATTGCTTGAGGATGTCGAAAAAATGATGAGCCAAATCAAAGCAAAATAATATGCTTCGTCTTTCGATTTGTTTGGGAGCTTTTGTTTTATTGTTGGCTTGTACCAACAAACAAAAAGAGTCACTGAGTGATGCTGAAAATGCTATTCCAGTAGCTTTGCGACCAACGGAAGAGAATCACCCGCAAATGGTTTTTGACCAACCTTTGGTTTACCTAGGTCGAATCACAGAAGGAGATAGCATTTCGTATACCTTCCATTTTCGTAACAAAGGAAACCTCCCTTTGCAAATCAGCTCTGTGAATTCATCTTGTGGTTGTACCACACCGAAATGGTCGAAAGACTTAGTTCAACCCGGAAAAAAAGGATTTATCAAAGTAACCTTTGATTCACATGGCAAAGAAGGGAAAGTCCAAAAAACCGTCACTGCTTATGCGAATACCTTACCAGCCGACAACATGGTTGCGTTTAAAATAGAAGTTTTACCTCAAAAAAAATAGTCCTATGTTATTATTAGAAGCCAATCCACAAATCATGCAAATCGTCCTATTTGGCGGTATTTTTGTGGTGTTTTATTTCTTCATGATTCGTCCCCAACAAAAAAAGGCGAAAGAAGCACAAAAATTTATCAGTGAATTAAAGACTGGAGACAAAGTTGTTACGATTGGTGGTGCACACGGAAGCGTGGTTTCCATTCGTGAGAAGACCATCGTTGTAGAAGTAGATTCAAGCAAAGGAGTACGTATGGTTTTCGAAAAATCTGCGATCTCCAAAGATGCTTCATCTCGCTTAACGGAAGAATAAGATGAACGAACAAGGCCTGAAACCCTTTATTGGCATTACAGGCGGAATAGGATCCGGCAAATCAACGATTTGTCGGATTTTTTCTATCCTTGGAATTCCTGTTTTTGAAGCAGATGTCCATGCGCGTCAGATCTGTGATCAAGATCCTGAAGTGAAGGCAGCTATCCTGGAGGAATTCGGGTCTAGAGCCTACCTTCCGGATGGAACCTACAATCGGCCTTGGATGAAAGGCTTGCTGCAAAAATACCCAGGCGATATTCAGAAACTCAATGCGATTATCCATCCCGCTGTTCGAAAAGCAGCCGTCCATTGGCTAGAAAATGCCCCAGATGCGCCGTTTTATTTATACGAGTCGGCATTAATCACCGCTCGAAATAAACCTGAATTACTCAAGCAACTTATTGCGGTTAGCTGTCCATTGGATGAACGAATTCAGCAAATTCAAAAAAGAAACAAATCATCGTACATGGCAATCATGCAAATGATCGATTTACAACCACAACCCGAACAATACCTGCGCGGTGCGGATTTTGTCATTCAAAACGGCAAAAAAGACCGTGTTTGGCCTCAAATCGAAAGCATTATGAAAACATTAAGCTGCATTTTATTATTCCTTTGCTTGGGATTCAATAGCCAAGCGCAGATTAAAGCAATGACCTTCAACATCCGTTTAGACACCGAGTCCGATGGACTAGACCAATGGAAATACCGGGCAAAACATTGCGCGGAATTAATCCAATACCACCAAGCCGACATCGTAGGCATGCAAGAAGCTTTTGTGCATCAAATCAACGATTTTGCGAAAGCGCTTCCTGGCTATGCATGGTTTGGAAAAGGCCGAGATGACGGAAAAGAAGCGGGTGAATTCTCTCCCCTATTTTACAAGAAATCGAAATTTAAACTCATTCGTCAAAAGACGTTTTGGCTTTCCGATTCCTGTGAAAAGGTCGGATTCGGCTGGGATGCAGCGTGCCGCCGCGTCGTCACGTGGGGCGAATTCAACGAAATCAAATCAGGCAAGAAATTCTTCGTATTCAATACGCACTTTGATCATTTAGGTAAAGTGGCACGCCGAGAAAGTGCCAAACTTGTTTTAGCCAAAGTAGCTGAAATTGCAGGTAAATATCCAGCGATCATCACGGGTGATTTCAACGCAACACCGGACGATGAACCTATCCGAATTATCTTAGACCCAGCAAATACGCAGCGCCTCACTGACGCAGAATCCATCAGCAAAGCGGGACATTATGGCCCTTACAGCTCATTCAATGGATTCAAACAAGAGCAAGAAGGGAAACACATCGACTACATTTTTGTCAAGAATGGAGTGACCTGCAGCCAGCACGCTACACACTCAGAGACCTGGGCAGGACGATTCCCAACAGACCATTTTCCTGTCAGTGCAATCTTGCATTTACCCAACTAGCTTATTGGAATTTGCTTACGTAAAAGTTAACTTGCAGTATGGAAAATTTTATTGTTTCAGCACGAAAATACAGACCTACCCAATTTGATTCGGTCGTTGGCCAAAGTCATATTACGACAACCTTAAAGAACGCCATTAAGTCAAACCATTTGGCACAGGCCTTCTTATTTTGTGGTCCAAGGGGTGTGGGAAAAACAACCTGCGCACGTATTTTAGCGAAAACAATCAATTGTGAAAACATCGGAACAGATGGCGAGGCATGTGGAACCTGCCCTTCTTGCCAGTCATTCCAAGACAATACTTCCTTAACGATTCATGAATTAGATGCGGCATCGAACAACTCAGTGGATGACATTCGTAACCTCATTGATCAAGTGCGTTATCCTCCACAACGTGGACGTTATAAAATTTACATCATTGATGAGGTTCACATGCTTTCAGCTGCGGCATTCAATGCCTTTCTGAAAACATTAGAGGAACCTCCATCCTATGCAATATTTATTCTAGCAACGACCGAGAAGCATAAAATTTTGCCAACCATCTTGTCGCGGTGCCAGATATTCGATTTCAATCGGATACAATGGAAAGATATGGCTGACCATTTAGCGAATATTGCGCAAAAGGAAAACATTCAAGCAGAACCATCAGCCTTGGAATTGATCTCGATCAAAGCCGATGGCGGTTTGCGCGATGCACTTTCCATGTTTGATTTGAATGTCACATTCTCGACAGACAATACCCTACGTCACAAAGATGTGTTAGAAAATTTACACATCTTAGACAGTGATTACTATGTAAGTTTAACGAATCACTTGATCCAACAAAATCATGTAGAGACGCTCGTTTTACTTGACGAAATCATGCGCAAGGGATTTGATGGCCAGCAATTCATCAGCGGTTTCATGGAACACCTTCGGAATTTATTATTTGCCAAAGACCCTCAAACCTTGGCATTAATGGAGATATCAGATGAATCCCGTGCAAAATTCAAACAACAAGCCGAATTAACGAGTACATCCTTCTTGCTATCCGCGATGAACATTTGTTCAACGTGCGAGAGTAATTATAAGTCGGCGAAAAATGCCCGACTGCACCTCGAACTCTGCTTACTAAAAATCAATTATTTACCATCGGTTTACCAACTAGCCACGGAGGGCGGTACCGGAAAAAAGCCTGAGCCCCAAGCTAAAAGCGCTGGGGCCACAACACAGACAACTGTTCCTACACCTCCAGCGATTGAAGTACCAGCAGCTCCCGTTGCAGAAAAACCCATTGCCCTACCTGAACAGGTCATTGAATCTGCTCCAGCACCCATAGAAGAAGCTCCTAAGCCTCAGGTAAAACCTGTTGCCCAAATGCCCGCTTCCGGACTGGGCGGATTGCGATCAAGTAAAAGTGTCATTAAACCCAAAGCACAAGAGGACGAGGTCAAAGAACAAGCTGTCGCCAATGATTTCAATAACCAGTCGTTTGATTCTGCAAAATTCTTAGGGGTATGGAATGAGATTGCACAAAAATTCAAAGACGCGAATTTGATCAACAAATTTGTCATGATGGACCGACCTATTGAATTAATCGATACGGTTGCCCACATCAAAGTGGAGAATGAAGTTCAGGTTCAGCACTTCAATGAGCAATTGCGCATGGAGGTCCTTGGAACCTTGCGCGAACGCTTACAAAACTATGCGATAGATATCGTTTTGGATGTTACCATACAAGAAAATGGAGACAAAAAGCTCCTGTATACACAATCAGACAAATATGATTTCTTGGTTCAAAAGCACCCTATCTTAGGGGAATTGAAACAAAAATTAGGTTTAGATCACGAATTCTAGGCTAACGAACCTGTCCGGTCCCCTGAATCACCCATTTTTCTGTCACTAATTTCTCCAATGCAAACGGACCACGTGCATGTAGTTTTTGTGTTGAAATTCCAATTTCAGCACCTAAATCGAATACACCACCATCGGTAAAGCGCGTCGAAGCATTCCAATAAACGGCAGCCGCATCGACAGCCTGCAAGAACAATTGCGCTTCAGAAGCGTCCTCGGTTACGATCGCCTCAGAATGGCGTGAAGAATATTGATCGATGTGATTCAACGCTTCGGCTAGGTCATCCACTACTTTTATCGAGCAGGCAAAATCCAAGAATTCCCGACCAAAGTCAGCAGATTCCGCTTTATGCAGGAAAGGATATTGAATGGCTTCTAATGCCTCAAAAGCTGCCGAATCAGCAAATATTTGAACCTTATATGGAATAAAATCAGCAGCAATTTTTTCAACAAATAACGAAACTTGGGACCGATGAACAATCACTGTATCCAGCGAATTACAAACCGATGGCCTTGATACTTTGGCATTCACCACAATAGGAACAGCCATGTCAAGCTTAGCACTTGCAGCCACATAGGTATGGCACACACCCGCACCCGTTTCAATGGTGGGTACTAATGACTCCCGACGAACCCGTTGGATCAAGGCATCCGATCCACGTGGAATAATGACATCGATGTATTTCGTCGCTTGAAGTAAGGTCGTAACGTGCGAACGATCTGTAGGCAATAGCCGAACTAGATCCGTTGGCAATTGTTGGGATAAAAGCGCCTCATGGATTAGGCCAACCAATACTTGATTCGTGAACCAGGCATCTGTCCCTCCGCGCAAAACAGCTGCATTCCCGGAGCGAATACACAAGGCAGCTACATCAATCGTCACATTGGGACGCGATTCATAAATGACACCCACAACACCTAGGGGCACAGCTATCTTTTGTAGTTGCAAGCCATTCGAAAGGATTTTATCAAGCAAGACTTGACCCGACGGGTCAGGTAAAGCAGCCACATCATGTAGACTTGCCGCAAGTGCCTCAATACGAGCTTCCGTCAGCAATAAACGATCACGCATCGGATTTTGAGGATCTATTTTCGCCAAATCTTTCGCATTTTCCGATACAATCGTGCTTTGTTTTTCAATGAGTAATTCCGCCAAACGATGTAAAACAGCGATTTTGGTTCTTGCATCTGCAAGAGCCAATTGGGTAGATGCCTTGCGTGTAGCGGCCAACAAAGGTAGAATATCAACAATCTGGGACATATGGCAAAAATAAAGAATATAGGAGCTAGTCCAAACTTTTAATAAAAGGAAAACGATATAAGATTGCATCATCCCGCAAGACAGCAACAACATATCGACCTGGCGCTAACTCCGAAATATCCAAGGGGATTAGCTTGGCCCCTTTGACCTGCATACCCATATATTTTCTCAATGTGGAGCGACCTAACAGATCAAAAACTTCCACATGTAAATTTGCATCTTGTAGGAGTGGAAATTCCAATTGAATCGATTGGCTAGCCGGATTAGGGAAGGCACGTATCGAAACCTCCGATTCATTACCTAAAATAATCGTGGCATCTAAACGAGCAATTGCGGCATCTAGCCAAGTTATACGCGCAGAAATCCAATTCTCCATCCAAAATAACTCTTCGTTTGCGTTGTTACCGACATAATAATTAGGCCATACTTTTTTCCCATACAAAGGGAAACGACCAAAATTTCGTTGCATGGGATCTTTCAAAGCTACCGTCGTAGAATCCATGTATTTAAAAATGGCTTGCGGAGTCAAGGTGGTTTTACGCAATGTATTCCAACGGCGTTTAACTGAATTCACAAAGACTGAATCTTTCATCAACTTTCCCCACCAGAAGGGGGTTTGGAAATAATCGGGCGTCCCTTCCATCAGCTCAAGTTTATTGTAAACCCAGCCTTGTGGTAAATAACCATCGTAATAATCAGCATTTCCAAAGGACAAATTATAATCCCATGCTGGCCCCATCGTCAATTTTCCACCTTTTGAGTCCTTGTCTTTATAAAAGTATGTACTCAGTCGATAGCCATCCACATTCCGACTTAACTCGTTCAATAAGAAATAATTTACAAATGAGGGCATATCCATCATGGACCGATAGGTCGTCGTAGCCTTTAATGGCTGTTCTTCTTGGAGGCTTTTTTCAAAGGTGTTAACATAGTTTTTTATGTAAGTGAATTGTTGGGTCGTGATATTCTCCGACTTAGGATATTCAATTTGAAATAAGCCTTTTTCTGTCCCTTTTCCGGAAACGTAAGCACTGTTCCAACTGCGTGAAGGTGCTCCGCTCGACTTATCTATTTTCACTAAATATCCCCCCGTAACTTCATCACCAGCATTATCTGTGGGAGTTAAATCGGCAATATCCAATCGACTACCTCCCTGCTTAATCTTCTCCATCAAAATGTAAATCCCCTGATAGGCATCGTTCAATATAACTTCAACGTACCGTGTTTTTGAATGTTGTAAACCAAATTGACCTGCCAATTGCTGCGCAAGAACATCGCGCAAAAATGTACGATCATTGTAAGATGCATTAAGTACCCAGTCAGATTCTGAAGCAAATTGGGCGATTGGTAACTTTGCCGCTTGAATCGAAACAGAATCTGTCCTGATTTCAAAACCATAGGGTTTTTTGACCAGGCCAGGAAGGAAATACCAATCTCCTTGCGAAGAACTTCCTCGGTATTCAATACCCGCCCAGAAACTAAATGCTGGCTTATCTGTCAATTGGTTCAATTGGCCTTTCCCGCGGTCAAATAAGGTAAATTTAGCAGGTATCTTAGGCTCGTCAACGATGGAAGCCCCCTTGGTGTTGATTTGCAAAATCGGCAAATTAGAAATCGATAAACTTTGTGCAAATATTTGGGATTGCACGAAAAGCAATATGCAAATCAGTCTAAAAATCATGTCCTAGTGTTAAATACGTAATAGGTGATTTTATTTCATCATTTTCGATGCCGTAGGCATAATCCAATTTGACAAAATAACCAACAACATTGGCACGGGCACCTACACCATAACCAAACAAGAAAGGATTTCTAAAATCAGTCACTGTGGCCTGGAATGGATTCGTATTTCCGCCATAGGTATTCGTATTAAATCCATTTGAACGAGAAAAAGGCGTTGCGCCTGTCCAGGCACTGCCGACATCGAAGAATCCTAGCATTTGAAACGAATTCAAAAATTGGGATTTGGCATAATTAGGGCCTAAGAGCGATTTCAATGGAATGCGCAATTCCGCATTAAGTAATAAATGGCTGTTTCCCGTCAATTTATTCATTTTAAATCCACGAAGCGAAGTAGCAAAATCGCTCATAAAAACATCACGCTGTGCAATGCCAGCTGTCCCTAATGGATTTTCTTTATTTTGTACCTCACGATCGATAAACAACCAATTATCCATTCCGCCTAATAAGGTTTGCGTGGCAGCATTTCCCACAGCTTGGGATGCAGAAATTCGAGTTGCTAAAAATAAACTATTTGAAATTTTCAGATACTTTCGCGCATCTACATTAATACGTGTAAAGGAAGTCTTTTGCAACGATTGTTGGAACTCAACACCCGTGAATAAACGAAAACCTGTTTGCAGATTCTCCGCGACATGTACCGTATTATCAAATGTATAGGTAAGGCGCCCTCCCACATAGGAAGACACATTTTCTGGCGTACTCACATTGTATTGATCGATCGCCCGATTATTCGTAAACATACCGGATACGCTTAGTTTACTCAGCAAATTAACTGGATAAACAGCCGTCAATTCCGCACGATTGTAACGAATTTTTTGAGAAAGAATCTCGGTTTCTTGATCCAATATCTTCCGATCAACACGCAATGTCCAATCGACCCGATTGGCCAAGTAATTATATTCCCCCCAAAGGTCAACGTTCTTGATATTGGCAGAAACATAGGAACCCACTTTAAACAAATGATTTTCCAACAAATCATTCATTTTCAAATCCATGCTATACCCTAATCCACGAATAGGATCTATCTTAAAACTACCTTCTGAACCGTTGAGAACCAAAGAATTTTGATAGTCCAAAGGACCTATTAATCGATTCGAATCTTTTCGCAAACGCAGCGCTTGTTGGCGCTCAATCCGTGATTTTCGCACATCCGTTACCCGTTTATTTTCATCACCAAGCACAGGCTGCGTCGCAGCGCTTGAGGTATCAGGTAGCATGGGATACCATAAATAGCTCGGAATATTCGCTAATGACTTTACGTCAAACACTTGTACTTGTTCAGCCAAAACGGCCCTATTTTGTACCAAAAGTTGATCTCCTCCCCATCTAAATGCGGACCAATCCCCTGATCTTACGATGGTCTGATACAACTTTTGATCTGCTGCATGATAGGAAACAAATTCATTCCCTGCTGGATTTTCATTTAAAAAATAGATCAATGAATCTGAAATTGGCCTAACATTTCGTATGTTGCCTTTGTGCATAAAAAGCTCTTTCGCATTGGTTGGATCTTCCGCACGCCAATGTTTCATAACATACAAAGCCTTTTCTTTCAGATATGTACTATCAGAAACCCGATCTGTCAGGTAAATAACATCGCCTTCATTTCCCCACCAATGTGCTTCTGACTCCTGATTCGAATCTTGGGTGATGGATGATAGTCGATTCCGACGAATATCATAGATCCCTACGTCGACTTGGCCAAGTTTAAACGAACGCACCAACATCCGTTGGGCATTCGTATTCAATTCAAAATCTAAAAAACGAATATCCCCTAAATTACGTTTAGTTGTAGGCTTCAAGGTCTGTTTCGACCACTGAAAAACATGAAGAAAACTTTTACCCTCTTGATTAGCAACGATATATAAATCTTGATTCGAGGCCCATTGAACCAAGGGGGATACACTTGTTTCATTGCGCAAGGGATCTTTCAATCCCGTACGAAAAACCTCCTTTGTTGCATTACCTAGGATAGATCTTAACATGACCCGGTATCTACCCGAATCGTCCAAGAGATAAACAAACCACTTCCCATCGGGACTTAATTGTACATCGCGCAATTGTTCACCTTTGGTTATATCAAACGCCAACAAGGTCTTTCGAGGAATATCTTGCACATTAACGTCATACTGTTTAGCCTCACTGACATAAAATTCAAACCATTCTTTCAGAAATTTAGCAATAGGCTTACGGAGCGTGCTCGAAATACTCGACTGTTCGTTTCGAATGATTCGGGTTAGGTTGACAATATTCCCAATTTGATTGGCTCCATATGTTTTGGCAATGTAAGACCAGATGGATTGACCAATGTATTCTGCCTCGATGCCTCGAGCCAAAACGGGCTTTCGAACTTTATTCGCAACGACTACTTGATACATGTATTGATTCATGGAAGACGTCTCTCCAGCCGCCAAATACGCTGCAAGTCCTGAGGTAAACCATTCAGGTACGGACAATAATAAAGAATTTTGAAGTGCATCCTTTATGCTCCCTCCAAACAAAATATCATGCAAATAAACCTGTGATAGCTGTTTAAGCAAATTCAGCTTATATGCTTGGAATTGATTTTGATAGGCAATTTCAATCCGAAACTTAGCCCGATTTTCGTCAGCTGCCTCTTGCGCATTCGCATAACTAATTCCACTGTTTGACTGCGCTAACTCATTCCCAGAGGGATAGACAAAAATTCGCGTCTTTTGATAGGGTGTGTAGGATAATAAATTGGTGATGCGCTGAAAATCCGCATCCAATACCTGCAAGGTTGTCCGAGCCAAAGCCTCATTTTTACCAAAATAATAGACTTCAAAATGTTGATTCGCGAGATACTTCCATACAAATTTTTGATGCTGAATGCGTGTCTTATCCCAAGCGCGCTGACTCGGATAAAAATCTTGCGCATGCAATGGCTGCATAAACAGCCAAGAACACAAACCCAATAAAAGCAAACGCAAATGGAGCATCCGATCGAATTTTACACGAAACCAAATTTAAGGATTTATACCGAAAATAAATGCGAATAACGTCGAATTGAGACTTCAGCCGGAAGTTCTTTTTCGCCTAAGATATCTTGCAAAAAAGCCTTGGCAAAAAAAGGACTCAGCGAAACCCCTTTTGAGCCAAAACCATTAAATATACCCCGTTTATCACCCGAAAGCATCCCAACAAAAGGCCTGCGATCTTGCGTTGCCGGGCGAACGCCCACATAGGTATCCAATAGTTCATAATTTGACACACCCATGCTGGCCAATTTAGTCTGAAGCTCTTCGCGTGAAGATTCGGTAGGTGTTTGGGTGAATTCATCCCAACGGTACGTCGCGCCCACTTTGAACGCAGCATCCGGCAAGGGAAGGATAAATCCATTTTTATTTAAGATACAATCACGAGAAGGTTCCTCGGATTGAAAACGAATTAATTCTCCCTTAGCAGGGAGAAAAGGCAATTTCGTCCACAAGGGATTTTGCGTCGCATGAAAACCTTCGCAATAAATGACCGCTTCAAAATCCTGAGCATCCGCTTCCTGGAATGTTTTAGCCGCATAAATGCCTCGTTTTTCAAAATAGATTTTCGAGTGATTTAATAAACTTGCCACATCAACCCAGCCGGCCTGCTTAACCCATACCCCATCATCCGACCAATCTAAAAAATCGTGGTTGATTTCCGACTTACGCCCCAGCAGCCATTGCTTCATTTCCGAATTCGCAAAAGGACGAAACAAGGGCATCGGATAAAAAAACGTAGCTCCTAAGGTAATTTCAAGCTGTTGGTAAAAAGGAAATAGATAGGTAAATAACTCATCCGCCAGCCATGTTTTCTCGAGTTTACGACCTGTTACAGGATTGAAAATCCCACCAGCTGCATAAGACGAATTAAAATGCTTGGGCGAATCCCAAATCTGAAAAGGGATGTTGGCTTGAAGAAAATGATGAGCGAGGACAGTGCCCGCTATTCCTTGGCCAACAAGCAGATAGGGCTTACTTATTTTCACGTTTGACACGTTCAACTTGTGCTAAGACAAAATCCACTTGTTCATCCATGCTTCGAAATGAAGTATCTAAGTCGATGGCATCTTCCGCACGTTTCAAAGGACCTTCCTCCCGATTGGAATCTATTTCATCGCGCATGCGGAGATTTTCAATGATATCATCTAAAGGTAAATCTTCCCCCTTTTGTAGGAGCTCCAACTTACGGCGTTGGGCACGAATATGTGGCAGTGCTGTCATGAAAATTTTCACCTCAGCATCTGGAAAAACAACCGTACCGATATCGCGTCCATCCATCACTAGACCCTTCTTTTGGCCCATTTTTTGCTGTTGAGCAACCATGGCACGTCGAACGATGGTAATCGCAGCCACTTGGCTAACGAGTTCAGAAATGTACATCTTACGAATTTCAACCTCCACATTTTCGCCATTCAATAGCGTATCCGAAGCCTGACGTTGTGGGTTAAATTCAAACGTTATATCGATATGCTGCAAAGCATCCGCAACGGCTGTTAAATTCGTCAGATCAATTTGGTTCCGGTGAAAATACAAAGCGACAGCCCGATACATCGCACCCGTATCGACGAAAGCATAATGCAATTTTGCCGCAACACGTTTGGCAGTTGTACTTTTTCCACAAGATGAAAAGCCATCCAAGGCTACAATAATCTTAGGCATGTAATTCGTTGATAAATTGATTAATCACCGCGTAGGTTTCCTCAGGGGCCTCATAGCAACCTTGATGCGCAACGCCTGATAAAATTACGTATTTATGTTGGTCTTTCCCTGCCAATAAATTCACAATAGCTTCCACGGGAATCAGCGGATCCATTTCACCTAAAACAAAGAGGGTTGGGATATCCGATGACCGAACAAAGTCTTGTAAATCTTCACGAACCTTCATCGCCAAGGTCGAAGCTCGTAAACCCACTTGACTTAAGGTAGCATAACGATCCGCCAATTTTTGAATCAGCGTTTGATGCGTGGCTACGAAGTGCAGGGTAAATAAATTAGCTACAAATGAACGAATGAATGTTTCAGAACCATGTTCTTGAATAAACCCGGCTGTTTTATCGCGTTGTTTTTTCTTTTCTTCAGAATCTGCAACAGGCGTCGAATGCAACATGACAACTCCTTTTATTCGCTGAGGAAACTGTTTGGCTAACTCCATTGCGATGTAACCGCCCATGGAATGACCGATCAAAATAAATGTTTCATCAATAGGAAGAGTGCCTTGGATTTTTCGGGCATAATCGGCAATAGTCAAGCAATCTGACCAATCCGCATAAGTAGGAATGTGCAAAGTTTGACTAGGAAAGCGACCGGGAATAAAATCGTCCCACATCCGAGCATCCTCACCAAAACCATGCAACAAAACCAATGTAGGAATCATGCTAATAGGTAACTAATAGCCCTACAATCGTGAAACACAATCCGATAAGTGCTGCCAAACCACCCACAAAACCCAATCCAAAAACAGCTAATACAACTCCAATAGCTAACAAGGTCAAGCCAATTTTTAATTGGGGTGCCCAATTTTTAGGCCCCTGTGGATTAGCCCGGTATTTCTGAAAAGAAGCTTTCTTGACGTATGACTTGACCGGAGCAGCATCCAATATGCGGTCAATATGCAAAGCAGCAGATTCTTGTTGGGCTTTAGGTGCTACAGGAACAGCTACATTGGGCATGGATCCCTCAATACTATTTTGTTGAACATGATGCGGGGCAGGCTGATTTACATTATTGCTAGGGAGCACCTCATTCATCACACGCAGTTTTTCAGACTCGCTTACCGGTGCTTTTGCAGGTTCCGACACAATTGGAGTGGGCGAAAATGCAGCCACAACCGCTTTTTTCGCACAAGAGCTAACGATACTTGCTAGCAAAAATAATAGTAAGATCTTCTTCATATTAAGCAACGACTTTCATTTGGTGAAAAACGGTACGCTCGAATTTCGATTTGGCATAGGTCAAATCGATGGTAAAGTCAGTAAGCTCCGACTGCGAAGGAATTTCAAACATTGCATCCGTCATGATTGCTTCCATAATGGAACGCAATCCACGCGCACCTAATTTATACTGCATCGCTTGTTCCACGATATAGCTTAATGCTTCAGGTGAAAAATGCAATGCGACACCTTCCATGGAGAACAATTTTTCATATTGTTTCACTAAGGCATTCTTGGGTTCAGTCAAAATGGACAACAAAGCTGTCGCATCCAACGGATTCAAGAATGTCACAACAGGCAATCGACCTAATAATTCAGGTATCAACCCGAACGATTTCAAATCTTGCGCTGAAACGTACTTCATAATTTGATCCTTCTCGAAGGAATCATGGAACGTATCATCTCCCGAAAAACCAATCGGCCGCGCATTCAAGCGCTTCGAAATATGGCGATCGATGCCATCAAAAGCACCTCCACAGATAAACAAGATATTTTCCGTGTTTACTGCAATCATTTTCTGATCCGGATGCTTCCGTCCCCCTTGTGGTGGAACATTTACAATCGAACCTTCCAATAATTTTAGCAAGGCTTGTTGGACCCCCTCACCAGACACGTCACGTGTGATGGAAGGATTGTCCGACTTACGCGCAATTTTGTCAATCTCATCGATGAAGACAATACCGCATTCGGCTTTCTCCACATCATAATTGGCCGCTTGCAGTAAGCGTGTTAAGATCGTTTCCACATCCTCACCTACATATCCTGCCTCCGTAATCACCGTCGCATCCGCAATACAAAAAGGCACTTGTAATTTTTGAGCTAGCGTTCTTGCCAAATAGGTTTTACCCGTTCCGGTCTCGCCTACCATGAGGATGTTCGATTTTTCAATCTTGACATCATCAGCGGATGCAGGCTGCATCAACCGCTTATAATGATTGTACACAGCAACCGAAAGGTGGCGCTTCGCCTCTTCCTGGCCAATAACGTACTCATCTAAATAGGCTTTTAAGTCCTTCGGCTTAACCAATTCAAATTGATGATGAGAGGCAGGGGCTGAAGGTGCTCCAAGCTCCTCCTTGATCACCTCATAACCTTGTTGGATGCAACTATTGCAAATATGCCCTTCAATTCCGGACAACAACATGCCATCAGTGCTTTCAATCACCGATTTCGCTCGGCCACAAAAAGAACAACTTACTTTTTTATTACTCGCCATGAATTATACCGTACGGGTTAAAATCTCATCAATTAGACCATATTCTTTTGCCTCTGCTGCTTTCATCCAATAGTCACGATCCGAATCGCGCTCGATTTCCTCGAACGATTTTCCAGAATGTTTTGCTAGAATTTCATACAATTCTTGGCGAATTTTTACGATTTCACGCGCAGTGATTTCAATATCACGCGATTGACCTTGTGCGCCGCCGGACGGCTGGTGAATCATCACACGTGCATGCTCTAACGCTGACCGCTTTCCAGCTGCACCACCCGCTAATAAAACAGCTCCCATCGAAGCAGCCAAAGATGTACAAACCGTTGCTACTTCTGGACGGATGTAATTCATCGTATCATAGATTCCCAAACCTGCATAAACAGAACCCCCTGGGCTATTGATGTACATCACGATGTCTTTTTTCGCATCCGTCGATTCCATGAACAACAATTGCGCCACGATGATATTGGCCATATAATCATCCACAGGAACGCCCATGAAAATAATACGGTCCATAATCAAACGTGAGAATACATCAATTTGAGCAAAACGCATCGGGCGTTCCTCAATGATGTATTGTGTCATGTCTTCAATCTGGTGCATCGGACGATCACCGATGTGATTCATGTATTGATCAACCGCTAAGCCATTCAAGCCACGGTGATGTACGGCATATTTACGAAACTCTTCTCCTGACAATTCTTTTGGATACATAGGATTCAATGTTTAAAAATCAAATTTAAAATATTTTGGCATTAAATACGCAAAACACAAATGTACGAACCTTAGTTCACAGAAAACCCCGCCAAGAGCGGGGTTTTCAAAAATATTGTGACAATTCGAGAATTAAAGCGCCGCTGCGATTTCTTTAAATTTCTCAACATCAATTTTAGTCGTTTTGTTTGGAATATTTTCCACAATCGCATTCGAAACTTTATCCGAGAACGCTTGATTGTACAAGTTCATAAAGTTATCTCCTTTCGACTTGTCGCTCAAATAACCCATCGCAATTTTCTCAATCATTTCTTCGATACCCGGTTGGTCAGAAGATAAATAACCGCCAAACTGCTGACGAACCATATCTTTCGCTTTCTCAACAACCTCTGGGTAGTCAACTTTCACGTCAAATTTCTCAGCGATTTCGTTTTTGATTAAGTTCCAACGGATGTCACGCTTAACATTATCAAAATCTTGATCAATTTGCTCAGGTGTAAATTTACCTTCGTTGATGCGAATCAACCACGTACGTAAAAATGCTTCTGGCAAATCAATTTTAACGGATTCTAAAATGGCTTTCTCAGCATCGATACGCAGTAAATATTTCGCTTCACGTGCATAATTTTCACCTACAATCGTCTCTACTTCCGCACGGAATGATTTCTCATCTGTCGCTTTTCCGGGTCCTAAAACCTTGTCAAAAAATGCTACATTCATTTCTGAAGGCACTTGACGTGTGATATCTTCAACCAAATAGGAAACATCACCTTTCAATTCAGCAACCTCTTCTTCTTTCTTTCCTGTAGCTAAAGCCAATGCTTTGGCATCAACAAATACTTTATCAATCGCAAATGTCAAGGTATCGCCTTTCTTTGCTCCGATGAATATTTTCTTCGATTTATCTTGAATCGCGTGCATCGGGATAGCTGATTTCTCAACCCAGTCACCTTGTGTAAAGGTTCCGAAAACTAAATCACGATCTTCTACGGTTTCTGGATGCGTTTGCTCTCCAAATTGCTTTTTCAAGTTTTCAATCGTTTCATCGATCTCTTTCTTATCAGCCTTAATTTCATATGACTGAATCGCTTTCATTTTAGCTAAATTCACCGTGAAATCACCGTGAAAACCTAGATCATAATGAAAAGTAAATTCGGTATCTTTTTCCCAGTCGATCGCATCTGCTTCTTCTACAGCTGGCAAAGGCTCTCCTACTAAGTTCAATTTATTTTCTTTGATATAATCACTCACGGCATGACCTAACTCGTGATTAATTTCATCCACTAATGCAGACTGACCATACAATTTCTTGATTAAAGTTGCAGGAACCATGCCTGGACGGAAACCTTTGATCGACGCCTTCTTCCGGTAATCTTTCAATTTAGCTTCAACTTTCTCTTTGTAATCTGCCTCTGTTACAACAACAGTCAAACGACCTTCTAAATCATTTGCTTTATTGAGTGAAATGTTCATATAGAATTGTTTATTTATTCAATTAAAAAAAGCCCTCAAAAACCTATCGGTGTTGAGGGCTTGCCTTGGTACGGGTGGAGGGACTCGAACCCCCATGCCTCGCGGCGCCAGATCCTAAGTCTGGTATGTCTACCAATTCCACCA
>JACCDX011640259.1_pt1 | contig 17965 bp, 16 predicted proteins | sample 7449681 | NCBI WGS metagenome assembly JACCDX01 (sample SAMN15323450, study PRJNA562643) | freshwater metagenome | isolation source: river surface water | place: USA:Blue River Watershed | collected 2017-08-18
GCTGCAAGCGTCATCACAACTTCAGGGCGTGCCGCACAACTGCGGCTCAATACTGTAGGCGGTGTTGGCTCCAAGATTTTCACGATGTCTCAAACATCTGCAGCCACTTCGCCATGGATAACCTTAGATACGAGCACAGCGGCAAGTGGATACGCAACTTTAAAAGTTGATACTTACACAGCTCCGGGGACCTACACGGCATCAATAGTCGTTACAGATTCGACGAAATTGAGATCAACTCACATTGTCACGATTACGGTCAATGCGCCTCCAACCTTGGTCTCTTCTTCGCCCCTTACAACTGCCCCTGTTTTGAGTGATTTGCGTGTGAATCTAGATGCTGGAAATGTAAATAGCTATTCCGGATCTGGCGCTACCTGGACAGATCTAAGTGGCAATGCGCGAAATGGAACTTTGCAATCATCTCCGGCCTACAGCACAGCAAACGGTGGTGTTCTAAACTTCAATGGTTCCAGTCAATATGTAACTGTTCCCAGTGTTCGTTCGGAGTTATTTACGGTTGAGACTTGGGTTAAATTCAATGCATTGGGAACAAGCAACTACCCATGTGTTATTACTAATCAATACTCTTCTGACAAAATTAATTATTCGATTTGTTTCTGGAATGGAAGTTCCATTCGTGCTGGATATCATCAGGCGGGCAATGGATGGCTTGGAGGCCAAACAGGCGCATTTACCCCGACTGTGGGTACCTGGTATCAGTTGGTTTATAAGGTGGAGAAAGTAGGCAATAACTACATTGGCTCTCTCTACCAAAACGGCAACCTAGTCCCTGGCCAAACCACCAGCACAATTGCCCCTAATAATGATCAGCTGGTAGATCTAATTGGCCGTCAGTGGAACTCTGGTGTGTATATCAACGGGAGTATTCCAATTGTCAGAATCTACTCACGAGCCCTGACAAACGCCGAAATTCTCCAGAACTACAACGCAACGAGTCCACGTTTCCTAAATACTCCAACGAACTCGGTAACGCTGGCAACAACTCAAGGTATTGCAACTTCAACAAGTATTTACTATGCGGGACTGGGGACGGGCGCGAAGACTTTCAGCACAACTCCAACTGTTGCGGGTGTAACCCTTGATACATCAACTGCAAATACAGTTAAAGTCAATTTTGCCAACACCTTGCAATCTACAGATTCTGCAACTGCACGTGTAATTACTCAGACTGTCACTGCCTACGATTCAGCAGGTCAGGTTGCCTCAACACCGATTTATGTGACAGCAACAATTAACCCTCCGATCATTATTACTCCCACCACGCCAACAACTCTGACTACCACCTTTGGAATTACTGCATACGACACATTTACCGCGACTCGTGGCATGGGTGGTCCTTACACCTTCTCGGTCGTTAGCTCTGCAAATCAATCAGCTTTCACAATGACTAAACCATCGGCAAATGTTGGACTTCTGACGGTTGCCAACAACCTGCCTGCAGGTACTTACTACGAAACTATTACAGCGACGGATTCATCAACGGCTTCAACAACATACTTGCTGAACGTCATCGTAAACCCTGGCATGACTCTCACCGCCGCAGTATCGAGCACGTTAACTACGACAATTACAAAGTCGGCTTCGATGCGGATCAATGTCGCCAATGGTACTGGTGCAAAAACGATGACCATGTCTGGTGCACCAGCAGGAATAACATTAGATTCATCAACTGTTGGTAGCGGCTATGTGACAATCAATGTGGGAACATCCGTTCCTGCAAACACATATTCAGTCACTTTGAATATTCGTGATTCAACTGGATCGACTGCAACCGGCACCTTCACGGTGATTGTAAATAAGTGGCCAAGAATCGGATCGCCAGCAATCGCGTCAACTGGCTTACGTCTTCACCTTGATGCAGGAACACCTTCAAGCTATTCAGGAACGGGAACAACCTGGACAGATTTGAGCGGAAATTCCAGAAATGCATCTCTAATTTCAGCACCCGCATACAACTCTTCAAGTGGCGGAGCTCTTGAATTTAATGGAACCTCACAGTACGCAAGAGTTTCAAGTGTTGCATCCGCTGTCTTCACTGTTGAAGCATGGGTTAAATTCAATGCACTAAATACCGACTATGCCTGCGTGGTAACGAACGAGTATGTCAATGACAAGATCAATTATTCTATTTGTTTCCGGGGAAGCAACTCGATTAAGGCTGGATACCACCAAACTGGTACCGGTTGGGTCGGCGGACAAACAGGTGGATTCACGCCGATTGTCGGCACTTGGTACCAACTTGTCTATAAGGTTGAAAAAGTTGGAGCTAACTACATTGGTTCTTTGTATCAAAATGGAAATTTGATTGCGGGACAAACTACAAGCACTATCGCTCCGGATAACTCTACGCTTTTCGATCGAATTGGTCGTCGTTGGGATAGCGCTGAATATATCAACGGATCAATTCCAATTGTTCGCATCTATGGCCGCGCACTCTCGGATGCGGAAATCATTCAGAATTTTAACGCGCAAGGTAATCGCTTTCTGGCTACCAATTCGGGGAATGCAACAATAACGACCACACAAGGATTGAGTACCGCAATCTCTGGTGTGCTAGCCACAGAGGGTTCCGGAACGAAGACCTTCGCTATCTCACCGATTCAAGCTGGAATTACCATAGATACTTCTACGGCAAATCAATACACGCTAAATATTGCAAGCACCTTGGCTGCAACAGACTCCTCGACTGCAAGAACTTATAACGAAACGATAACCGCTACTGATGCGGCAACAGCTTCAACAACGTTGGCATATTCCGTAGTGGTTAATCCTCCGGTGCGATTGGTTGCGACTGCAGAGAGTGTTACGACTACCTCAAGCATTGCTGCATACGACACTTTCACGGCAACGCTCGGAACAGGTAATAAGACTTTTACCTTGACCGGCTCTCCGTCAACTTCGGGATTCACTCTGACGCAATCAAACAATGTTGCGGTTTTAAAGGTTGAACCAACTGCCAATCCTGGAACCTATTACGAAACCATCACTGCCACTGATTCATTAGGGGCAAGTACTTCGAAGATGGTAACTTTTGTAGTTAATCCGGCTCCTACAATTACGGGACCAACGACCGCAGTGATGACTAATACAATTTCTTATAAGTCTCCTAATTTCACAATTAGTAATGGAACCGGAACACTGACGACGGTTCTTACTGGAACTCTTTCCAGCAGCTACGTATCAATAGAAACCCTCTCTGGATCAACATTTAGATTGAGTTTCTTATCCACGACTCCTGTGGGTAATTACATCGAAACTCTAACTGTTACAGATAGCAAAGGTGCAACCGGCATTTTGGTCTTCACAATTGCGGTGAACGGACCCGTGACGCTGACAGGTACCCAGAATTTAAATACAACTTATGGAACCTCGACGACAGCTCTGTATCAATCAACTGCAGGATCTGCGCCATATGTGCTTGGTGGGTCGAGTATCTGTGCCACAACGAAGATTACAAATGGTCTGTACACGATTGAGGAATTCCGAGCTTCATTGACATGTAATTGGTCTGTTCCCACAGGAGTCACTTCTCTGGATGCTTTTGTTGTTGGTGGCGGTGGCGGTGGTGGATTTGGAAGTATTGGTGGCGGTGGTGGTGCTGGCCAGGTTCTAGTAACTTCGACGCCTCTCGCGGTCACGTCGGGAACTTCCTATTCAGTCAAGGTCGGATCTGGTGGTTTTGGTGCGAGAAATGATGCAACCCCTCCCTGGAGTTCAGGAGGTGATGGCACATCTTCATTCTTCGGAAGTTTTACTGCAACGGGTGGTGGTGCTGGCGCAGGAGATGGCGGTTCAGTTGGTTCGGCGGGCGGATCTGGTGGTGGTGGAACTGCAGTTGGGAGCGCAGCGGGTGGAGCTTCCAATAAGAACAGTTATTCAGGCTGGCTATCTTATGGAAATTCTGGAGGTGCGGGCGCTAATAGTTTCGGTGGCGGTGGTGGCGGTGGTGCTGGCGCATCGGGTCAAACATCAACAGTGGCTGGCGTTGGTGGTACTGGTGGTACTGGTGTAACCATCTCCAATTTCAAGAACGGTGATTACAAAGTCGGCGGTGGAGGCGGCGGATGGAATGGCGGCACCGGAGCAACTGTTTTTGGTGGCGGAAATAGTGTTGGCTCAGATTCGAGTTATTCCTGCATATCTACTCCTTGTGCAGGTGGAATTAACACAGGCGGTGGCGGTGGTGCTGGCGTTAAGGGTGGTACTGGATTAGTAGTGGTGAAATATCTAACCCCGACTGAGCTGACGACAGACAAAATAACTGCAACTGTAATCAACTCGGGAACTAGTCCTGCACAACTCAGCTTAAATGTTCCTGAGTTTGTAAATGCTGGAACCTATACGCAGACCCTTTCAATTACTGATAATTCAGAAACCACTTACTCCTACACGGTGACAATAAATGTTGCAAAAGCGACTCCTACTGTCGCACTGTCGCTCCCTGGCTCTGTTACAACTGCGAAATATGGAAATCCAATCTCTGTTTCTGCACTGGCAAGCACGGCAGGAAGAGTTGTGTTTAAGAATGGTTCTAACATTATTTCCGGTTGCGAAAGTGTGACTGCATCTGTCACCGGTGTAGCAATTTGTTCATGGACTCCTACAGCCCTAGGCGCAGCGACCTTGAAGGCGACTCTGACTCCGACAGATACAACTAATTACAACAATAGTAATGAAGCTTCATTCTCAGTCACAGTTGGCAAGGCAGATACCCTGACTGTAACTGCTTCAAACGAGAGCATTACATATACAGGCTCAACGGCGCTTGTCACTAAACCGTTTACTCAAAGTGGTTTGGTCAGCATCGACTCTTTGACAGCAGTCTCGATGCGTTATTCAGGAACGGCAAATGATGGAACTAGTTATTCAAGTTCTACAGCTCCAACTCTCGCTGGAACATACGTTGTAACTCCAGATACAGGAACCGCTGGAATTTCAACGATTTCAGCCAACTATCTCGGTGTCACAGTTGTGCCTGGCACTCTCACCCTCAACCGTGCTCGCAATACGTCGTCACTCGTATATCCAACTGTTAACACAAATAGCGCTGTCACTACGCCTCCTGCGAATAACTACATCACATTTAGAACAGGTCTAACTGATACACCGACGACACGATCCCGACTTGGTAATGGGGCGATTTCATATGCAACCTCAACGCCAACAAATTGCTCGGTTGATTCATCAACAGCAGTGATGTCACTGCTCGAGGCGGGAAGCTGTATTGTTGAAATGACAGTAGAAGAAGGTCATAACTACCTATCTGATACCGCAACGGCAACTATCCAAATCGCTAAGGGCAATAGAACCATTTCCTTGGCTTCTACTACTTCGACTTTGAAGTACACAGAGACTGCAACCGTCACAACAACAATTTCTGATGGCGCACTCGATGGCGTAATGACCTACTCTTTGAATTCATCTCCAGGTTGCTCCTTTGACTCCCTAGGTGGAATTCTGACGGCAACTTCTGGAACGCTGGCATGTAATTTGAATGTGACTATTGCCGAGGGCACAAACTTCTTGACCGCAACATCCGCGTCAGCCTTAGCCATGACAATTGCAAAGGCCGATGCACCAATCATCATGATGGATACAGTGACGGCAGTTGATTACACACCTGGATCTCGTGCAGCGATTTCACCTACTTATACGATCTCCGGATTTAAGGGCACAGATGCGGCTTCGTCACTTACGCTGACTTATAGCTTTGTTTCAAATCCTTTCGAAGTCTTTTCTTACTCAGATACCGCAACGCCAATCGATGCTGGTACTTACCGAATTACGCCTTCTGCAATTGTCATGAGCAGTGGGTTGGCGACGGATTACGAGACCCCGAATTACTCCGCCGCCGCAATTAACTTCACAATCAACCGTATTGCCCAAGATCCAATTACGATCGACGGTGTTAACGGAGAAGTTAGCGTGCCGTTCACCCTTGTATACCGAGGTGGAAATAATCCATCGGGGACAGCCACATACACGAAAGTCTCTGGTGAAACATGTAGCGTCACAGGCAACGGGCTTAATGCAACTGAAGCAGGAATCTGTGTGGTCACTGTTACAGTTCCTGGAAATAGAAACTATCTAGCCATTACTTCTGACACCATCACTGTGCGCGTTCGAAACTTCACACTGGTTCCTGTGTTTATCTTCGGAAATGGAACGACTGGTATTTCGATTGCAACGACAACAACTCTTACCGTTGGCGAGAGTTCATGTACCACCGGCTGCGTTCCAACTCTGACAGCTATTAGCCCTTATGAAGGGGCTGAAGGTGATGTCATCACGCTGACCGGAACAAACTTCACCGGTGCCATTCGCGTCATATTCAATGTCTTTACCAATGCTGTCACCTTTAATGTGGACTCGGATACTCAGATAACGGTGCAGATTCCAGCGGGACTCTCTGTCGGAGACGGAACTATTGAGGTCGTTACACCGGGTGGAATTACTGCACGCTGGTTTGATTTCGGAGTATTGCCGTAATTTAAATTAGTAGTTACTTGCTGCAAAAGTAAGCCGAAGCGCAACTGAACCACTTGGGATCGAACTGCTTGTATCAAGTTTGATTGCAGCGCCATCAAAGAGATCTGCAGCCTTCTGCTTGAGCTTCACACTGAAATCAATAGCCGCGAGAGTTCCGGTCGATGCCTTATCACCCTTTGCATATCCGCCGATAACCTGCACATAAATAATGTCAGCAGTATCAGCAAGCTTTGCTTTCTTCTTAAAGTCAGCGATATCTGTGCGAAGTTGTTCTAGGTCAAAGCCGTTATACAGATTGGCCATTCCTTGGTCAAAGTTCACTGATTTAAGTGCGACTGACTCTTGCACTTTGGCATTACCGGATGCTGGTCCTCCACTGAACTGAGGTACAAATGAAATTGTTGCAAGGAAGATAACCATCAGCGCCAAAAAGAGGTCGGCATACATCCAGCCTGCTTGGTGGGTTACGTCCTCAGCAAATTCTGAGGCTTGGTCTCTCTTGCTTCTCATTAGATTAAAACTTATTCATTTTCTTAATTTCAGCAAGAACCTGCTTATTTGAAGGAATTGAATTGATGTCCTTGCGAAGATCCTTACTTGCTTGCGCCATTGACTTTGAAGAAGTCTGAAGATTCTTCACTGATGCGGCAACACGAGCATTAACAGTCTCCGGAGTGACCTTACGTTGTGAGTAGAGATAGGAATGAAGTTTTAGGCCAAGTTCTAGACGTTTGTCGTCTAGGCGAGCCACATAAGTCTTTTGCTCCTGTTGGTGACGAGTAGTCATCAGTGCAGTAATCAATGTAAGGACGATAACGACAGCAATGAGGTAGAAGTCGAGAAGACCCACATGGCCGATAGTCCACTTCTTATCCAAGACTCCGTATCCGTCTTGCCAAAATTCGAGGAAGTTAACAACTGCATCAGCATTTGCCTTTGTATATTCAGCGAAGGCTGTTGTTGCAAAAGATACAGCGAGCCAAGTAAGTGCAACAGGTGCGAAGACCAGGACGTTACGAATAATCGTCAAAATGTTATTGATCTTGAGACGACGCGCGCCGGCAGTGAATTCTGGATGTGGTAAGTAATCAAGAGGATTGATCTCTGCAATGGATTCAATATCTTCGCCGGTCTCAAGAGCGTGAGCGAGAGCTTTAACGTAGGGATCATTTGTCACTTTGCTGGTACTTGCCCAAGAGGTAAGTTCGAGCAGAAGTTCTTGACTTTGTTCATCAGCCTTACGGCGAGAATTTGGTTTACGCGCAGTTGCCATGCGCAAAAAGTACCTCAAGAAAGGTGATTTATAGAATTCGGTTCTATCCGTAATATGATTGAGCCATGTCCCCAACGCTCAAGAAGCTGCTCAAGCGAACAGCCGTGCTTGCAGCCGCCGGACTTGTGCTCAGTCAAATGCTTCCATCGCTTGCGGATCAGTTAACCCCGAATCCAGTTAACGAGGTTCCGATAGCCGAAGCATCTGCAGACCCATCGCCTTCACCAACTGAATCAGGTAGTACAACACCCTCAGCCGAAGCATCTGCTGAACCAGTCGCCGATGTGACTTACCTAGAAGGCGAATCACCGACTGCGAAAGCGAAAGTTATTGAATCTGATTCTCTCTTCTTCCAAATTCCAAATACGCTAAAGGTTGATCCGCGTGCAACATCGATGCGAATCGATTCTTTTGCACTTGGCGGTGGCGATGATCTACTTTTGTGCATCGCATCAAATCGCGCAGGAATTTCACTATCTTCAAATGACGATGTTTTAACTGACGGCCTCGGATCACAGTCCCTTTTGATTTCCGGTACACCAAGAAAAGTTCTGGCCGCATTGACTGCTGGCCACGGATTGACCCTGACAACCGGCAGTCGAATTTCTGGAACTATCGTGACTTTCCAGGCCGTTGCCCTGAATAAACCTTCGATTGACCCCGAATTCTGCGGAGCGTCGCAAATCACACGTTCGGTCTCAGTGACTACGCTCGGAATCGACCTAAATACGGTCAAAACACCTATCAAAATCGGCAAAAAGTAAGCCGCTGTTTTGAACTTCGGTTCTAGTACCGCGTAATATTGCCCCCACTGCGCAGAAGCGCACAGCTATAGGAGCACTAGACATGTCATTGAACTCGCCGTTGAGTGGAAGCGTGAAGTCGCGCTTCGGAGGCTCCGGTAAGTCGCGTTCAAAAATATTTGCAGTAGCTGCAATCGTTTCTTCAGTTCCATTCTTACTTTCAACTTTTGCAGCAAGCGTCACTGTCGGTTCTGGAAATTTAACTTTCGGACAAGGATCGCAACAAGCGGTCGCATGTGACTCTCAGGTTTACGTCGCAATGGGACAAGAGTGGAAATCTTCACCAACCCAGACAGATGCAACAAATGGTTTTTTCCGAGTTCGATCAGTAACAGTCTCGAATGTGGATTTAGTCGGATGCCAAAACACAAAACTTCGAGTACGACTTATTGACAATGTCGGAAAAGAAATTCAACTTGGCGGAACAGCAGGAGCAACAGTGTTGCAGATCGCGGTTCCTTCAACAGATGGTCAAGTCAGCACAAGTGATCCAGCATTACTTGGCCTTGGTTATCTAACCGGTGATGGCGCAGTTATCTCCGGAGTAATGAATGCTGCAGTTTCATTATCGACAGCAGGAACGTCGGTGTATGACGGCAGCACACTCAGCGCAAACTCTGCGGATGTCACTTTTTACCTAGACCCAACACAGTCGACGGTAAATATTGATGGCCAGAGCGTGGGTCGAGTAACTGTTGAATCGGTAAATAATCCGAAGGCGCAGGGGTAAGGGCTCGTAAGGAAGTTTGACCAAAAGGTTTGGTCAGATAGACTTATGTTCTAATGAGGGGTGACTCTCAAAGGTTAGTACTGACACGAAAAGGAAAAGTAAATGGAAATTTTATCTTTCGAAGGTTCAAACGGATCTTCAAAGCGTAAGCGCAGCAATAAGTTCATTGCTATTGCGTCAATCGTAGCTCTTGGCTTCATGGGCTCAACATTCGCGGCGTCAATCACGCTTAACGGAAACTCAGATATTCAATACGGTCAAGGTGTCTCACAGGCAGTTGCATGTGCGTCAGACCTGATCATTACCCCAGCGAACACATTCACTGGAACACAGTTCAATCTTGAGACAATTACTGTTCTTGATTCTTCAACAGTAACGACTGCTTCAAATGCAGGTCTCGGAAACTGTACTGGTAAGACAATTAACGTGAAGACTTACAACAGCAGCAACTCAGTTCTCTGGACTTGCGATGTTGTGATTGGCGCATTCAGCACCAACCTTTCAGTAACAGCTGGAGCTGGCGCTTTGTGCCCAACTACAACTGCTGCTTCTGCAGGTTCAGGTTCTAACAAGGGATTCTCAATTCGCTGGACAGGCACAGCAATCAATGCCGCCAACGTCTCTAGAATCTCTCTGGAATCTAAGAACTAATTCAGTTCTGATTCGGAGTTCATCCGTGTCAGTATGAACTCTAGAATCCAAAAATTAATATGAAGAAGTCGCCACCTGAGAAATCACAAGTTGAGATCTCAGGTGGCGCTTCTCATTTATCAGTCGATTCAGTTATGAGCGGGGCGCAAGATGTGTGGATTGATCGCACTGGAGCTCCTGCCGATTCAAATGTATTGGTAACTCTTTCAGGACCAAGTGGCGAAAAGACCGTATTAGTTACATCAGATGTCATTGTGGAATCTTCAGCAAGGTTGTTTGTTACTACCCCACCTGAGCGTGTGGTCACTAAAGGCGATCTGCGAAAAGTAAAGGCGATGCGTGCACTCACACTGCTGGGCTATGCCTTTGCAGCACTCATGGTGACCTTCTCTGCGCTTTCCGCGAGTGGCTCCATGAAGGCACGTGTAGTTCTTACCAATTCAATGGAGCCAACAATTTCTCCAGGCGACATTGTGCTGACTATGCCGACTGGTCGAATTGCTCCAGAGATAGGCAAAGTCGTTGCCTATCAAGCAAAACGTTTTGATGGTTCACCAGTCGGAGTCTTCTCTCACAGAATCATCGCAGGCAATGAAAATGAGGGCTGGGTTATGAAGGGCGACAACAACCCTGATCCTGATACCCAAAAGCCAACCAATGAAGATATCTTGGGTGTTGTCTTCTTCGTGATTCCATTTATTGGAAAGTTCCTTACCAAAGAAGCAATCATGATTATGGCGCCATTGGCAGTTGCGATCTGGATGGCTGTCGATACTTTGCGAGGCTCTGATGAAGAGTAAGAAGCTCTCGCTTGCACTCTTAATCTCAATTTTTACCTTGGCGATTGCGCCGATAGCAAAAGCAGTCGATATTCCCTTGCTGAGCTGGGAGCGCGGAAAGCAACAAAATATTGTCCTAGGTGGCCCTAGCACTGGCTCAGGCTGGAAGATTTTTCTTGTGGCAGAAGGCCAAGCAGATCGTGAATTCTCAGCGAGCGTTCCAAATAGCGCCGGATATATCGTTTATTCGATAGATCTACCGAAGAACTTGCCTCTCGGCGGATATTCAGTCGAAGCTCGCGCAAACGGGGCACCGGATAGTGCAGTTGCAGCTATTAACGTTATTGAACGCACGTTCTACACGATTTCATCTATTCCAACAGACTTAAGGCTGCTCTTTACCTTCTACGCAATTATTGTCTCCTCATTCGCAATTATCAGAGCCCGAAAATATTCATATCTTTCATTTAATCGCGATAAGAGCCACCGTCGCTCTAAGGGAGAAGATCGAGAAGGCTCTCGTGTTCCTGGGTTCTTGCAGCCATTTTATAAATTCAGATCTCGCCGCCAGGCCGAGATGGAGATCTCCTTCTTGAAGTTCATTGCATATAAAGATGGCGAGCCACTTCATAAGATTTCACCAGTGCTTTGGGCATTAACGCCATTTATTACATTCTTACTTGGCATGTACATGTCATACAGCATTCAGGCAACAACTGTTATTCCGAACGTGGCTCTTTATCTGATTGTCATCGCTGCAGTCGTTGGTGCCGTTGATGCAATATCGGGAGCAACGGCTGCAATGGGATTCCTCTTCGCATCTTTGATTCTTGGTGATGTCAATGGAATGAGATCTTTCTTAGCGGTTCTTGCATTTACGATGGCGTGGACCCTTCCATCCATGCTTGCATCTATGTATCTCATCGCCTTGAAGATCGATTTGAATGAATCATTTACGCGCATAAATTCTCGCGCCAAGACAGTACTTGCCCTTGGTGTATCGGCGGCTCTCGGTTCAGTTGCAGTGATGATTTCGGCAATCTTGACCGATAGCCTGGTTATCAATATGCAAGGCAATTCATTTGCTCGTTGGCCTTTGATGGCAATTGTTGCTGGTGTGATTTTCCTAAAGAATTTGGCGGAATTGTTGATAGATAGAGCTCGTCGCGCGAAGGAAATTCAAATTCAAACTGTTGAAGAGAATATCTTCCTAGCTCGCGTGATTTCTCCGAGTATGACTTTTGTCTTGGCGGTAGCATTCTTCGGAATAATTTATGTGTGGACTGAAAAGCCTGTGCAAGCACTCATTGCTACTGCAATTATCGCGGCCCCATTCTTCTTGAGTTTTATGGTCTTTCCAGAGGTAGCCGGAAAGCGATTCCCAATGATCCGTCGAAACCTGGTACTTGAGACCGTTCTGATTTCCTTAATCACGGTTGGTGTCTATGCAGGCATTCAGTACCTGCCGCTGGCTACCAGAGAGAAGGCCCAAGCCTTTATACTTCTGGGTCTAGTACCTGTGTTAATCCATGCGATCTACTCGGCTTTAGTTGTATCGAGCGAGAGATCTAAAGTGAGAGAAGGAGAAGTAAGCGCATGAAGATGAAACGTTTCGTTGCTGCACTTGCAATCTTCTCTCTTTCAGGAATTGGTATCACATATGCTGCCGGTACAGATTCAAACCCAGTTCAGAACTTCTTCCTTGGCGGAACAGATTTAGGAAGCCCAAACCTCAACCAAGTTCTCGCACTCCTTGTTGGTCCTGAAGGACCTCCTGGACCAGCTGGTGTTGCAGGTGCAGATGGATTTGTTGGAATCAATGGTCAGGATGGCCAAGATGGACTACCAGGTGCGCCCGGTGCTGTTGGTCCAGCTGGTGCTGATGGTGCCAACGGAACTAATGGTCGAGATGGAACGAACGGTGCACCCGGTGCAGCGGGAGCTCCAGGAGCAGCAGGTGTTGCAGTCGTAGCAACTGTTGTTGCAACTGGTGCGGGACAACCTTGCGCAGGTCGCGGTGGAACAAAGTTCACAGATGCAGCGGGAACTATCACTTATGCATGTAATGGAACATCAGGATCGGGAGGTGGGGGATCATTTACTGCAACGACTCTTCCTGTGGGCGATGCAAACTGCGTTAACGGTGGAACTTCATTCGATGATGGAGTTAACCCAGTAACTTACGCTTGTAACGGAACGTCAGTAAATAGCAACCTTGGAATGGGTAACGTTTCCCTTGCTTCATGTGATTCGGACGTATCAATCTCGATTAATAATGACTTTAATGGCACGGCCTTTGCCATAGATAACATTTCGATTGCAAATGTGTCTAATACTTGCGCAAACAGCAAGTTAGTTGCATTTATCGCAGTTAAGTCTTCAGGAACGAAAAAAGGTACTTCTACAAAGTACAACGTTGCCTCTCCTGCCGATGTCATCGCATGCAGCATTAACAGCGTTACAGTCACGGGCGGAACAATTACTGTCTCTGATTCAACAGCTACCTGTAAGGTCAAGCGCACAAATACAACCATTACTCTCGCAGAACTTAATGCCGAAGATATCGGCTCAAATATCGGTATTACTTTGAGCAGCTAATGGCTAAAAAAGAGAGCGCTCCCGAGGCACCAGTAGTAACAACTCTGCCGCTGCCTAATTCAGATAATGCAATGGTTATCGATCTTCCTGATGGCCAAAAGCTGGTCGTTGGCAAAATGGAGACTGGAACTGTTATCGAAGTTGCAACTTGGCGAGGCACTGGTCGGCCAGATTCACGCACAACTCGACTCATGCTCGGTGTTAGCTCGCAGGAGAAAGTAGCTGAAGCAAACTCTCAAACAACAGAGCCAGCAAAGAGCTCGAAGCTTTCAGCAATTGATAACGTTAAAAGCGTTGCGATTACTCTTGCAAAGACAGTCCTCGCGAGAGTTTCAAAGGTCGCATCCAAGGCGAAGAAATTCAAAGTGGAGAAGCCAAGTACTTCCCCAACCCTTTCTGCGCCTATCTCTTCAGTTTCAGTCACTTCGCCAACAACCGCTAAAGACACAGATACAGAAGTTCAGGCGTGGCTCGATTCAATTATTGCTAAGAGCGAGAAAAAAGAGGCTGCGCAGGCGACAATTAAGCCAGTGACTTCTGCAAAGAAAGCAGCACCAAAGAGCGCGCCAGCTAAGAAGTCAGCGGCAAAGAAGGCAAGTACGACTAGGAGAGCACGATGAGCACAACGGTAAAGCGCATCACTGCAATTCTGGGCGTATTCATTCTCCTTGGTCTCTTTGGGTTTCGTGTTGGCCATCCAAATTCAGGGCTATCAACAGCCTTAGGTTCAGCATCATCCAGTGTCGTCATTTACAAAGCTGACAAGAATTTAGAAGTTGGCGACAAGATTTTCGGCAAGAGTTTAGATAATTCACTTTCACCGGTTCTAGGAGAAGTTGTTGAACGAGGTAAAGGCGATTACGCAGTAGAGAACGGTAAATTCTTAGAGCGCATTACGAGGGAAGATACCCGAGGCAAGATGATCGTGGTAATCCCTTTCTTTGGTTATCTCTTTAACATCGTCGGGCTTTAATTCACCTTGCAACCTGCTTCACAGGGATCTAAATGGATTCCGACTTACATAATCCTTGGCATAATTTGGGGTTGTTCCTTTATCTTTATCAAGATGGGTCTTGAATTCCTCACACCATTTGGGGTTGCATTTATTCGCTGTTCTTTAGGGGCTCTGACGCTCTTTGCTATCGCAAAGGCTCGAGGGTTTAAGTTGCCCAGAGATCACAAGGCTCAATTTCATATCTGGGTTGTGGCGATCTTCCTCAATGTAATTCCTGGAATTTTCTATGCGCTTGCGGAGACGGCGATCACCTCGGTGCTTGCCGGAATTATTAACGCAGTAACTCCGCTGATGACCCTAATTGCAATTCTTCTCGTAAACCGCGAAGAGAAGGCAAAATCTTTTCAGGTGATCGGACTACTGATTGGTTTCTTCGGAGTCTTGACAGTTCTGGGAGCATGGAAAGGCTTTGGAGATAATCACTTGTGGGCAATTTTGGTTCTGCTCTCTGCCGTTGCTTGTTATGGAATTTCATTTCCATACACCCGTAAACATGTAATGCCACTTGGAATTCAGCCTGAATCAATAGTCTCGCTCCAATTAATTCTGGCATCAATAACCTTGCTGCCGTTCTTCTTATTTAACGGGGTCTCGAGTTACAACCCCGACACCGATGCACTTCTAGCAATGATTGCGCTGGGAGTATTTGGTAGCGGCTTTGCATACTTGTGGAACTTTAAGGTGATGGAGCTTGCCGGAAGTGCAATCGCGAGCTCGGTAACTTACTTGACCCCAGTTGTGGCAATTATTGTGGGCGTCATATTTCTGGGGGAGAAAATCACCTGGAATGAACCAGTTGGAGCCCTAATAGTTCTGCTTGGTGCAGCAATTGCTCAAGAGCGTTTAAAACTTAAGCGATAGAGAAGCCAACAGGTAGCTCAAGGCGGTTTGCAGTAAGCAGCGCGCTGTCCTTCAGAATCTTCTCTGTATCTGCATCAGCGACGATGACGCCACCAGAGAGAATGACAGAACGCTCGCAGAGCTCCATGGCGTATGGAAGGTCATGCGTGACCATCACAATCGTTACATCTAGTGATCTGACGACATCTGCGAGCTCACGACGGCTTGCCGGATCAAGATTAGAAGAAGGCTCATCCATTACAAGAATCTCGGGCTTCATCGCTAAAACTGTTGCAACAGCAACTCTGCGGCGCTGCCCAAAAGATAGGTGGTGGGGAGCTCTATCTTTGAATTCAAGCATTCCAACTTGGGTAAGTGCCTCATCGACGACTGCGTTGAGTTCATCGCCACGAAGACCCATGTTGTAAGGACCAAATGCAATATCCTCACCAACTGTTGGCATAAACAATTGGTCGTCAGGATCCTGGAAGACAATTCCAACTTTTGAGCGGATGCTCTTAAGTGATTCCTTATTCTTCACATCCACGAGTTCGCCTGCAACGCGGACTTCTCCCTGCATAGTTGGGTGAATTCCATTCATGTGCATTACAAGAGTTGTCTTTCCTGCACCGTTGGGACCAAGAAGTGCGACGCGCTCTCCTTTATTGATTGTCAGGTTTACGCCGAAGAGAGCCTGGTTTCCATCTGGGTATGCAAATGCCAAATTTGAAATTTGCAAGCTAGGAGCGTTATTCATTTCTTACCAACCAATCGCGAGGAAGATTAGGGATATAGCGATAGCTATAACCGGAAGTGCAAAAGCAGTTCTCCATTGAGTTGGAGTGACTTTGGGAGTTTCCAGAGATGGAAGAGCGCCATCAAATCCACGAGAGAGCATTGCAAGGTGCACACGTTCTCCGCGCTCATAGGATCGGATAAAGAGAGCGGCAGCTGACGTTGCAAGCACGCGCCAATGTTTGATTCCAGTTGCAGTAAACCCGCGAGATTCGCGAGCAATCTTCATTCGCTCCATCTCGTCGCTGATGACGTTGATATAACGGAGCATGAAAGATGCAATCTGAACCATGATTGCTGGAAGCTTGAGTCTTTCTAACCCGCGCAGAATTTCGCGGGCGGTAGTTGTTGTCGAGAGAATTACTGCAGCAAGTACACCGAGGGTTCCCTTAACCACAATCGAAATAGCAGCTAAAAGTCCTTCGCGATAGAGATCAATCCCGAAGATCGCAAACTTCTCACCTTGACCAAAGAATGGCATCAGGATCGCAAAGAAGATAAATGGAATTTCAATGAGTGCGCGCTTTGCTAAAAGTAGCAATGGGATTTTGCTGGCAATAGCTGCGCCAATAACGAGGGCAAAGAGTGCAATAAATAGCTGCCAGCGAGTAATCGGAGTGGCAACAGAGATCAGAATAAAAGAGAGAACGGTAAGGATTTTTAGGTGTGATGGAAGAGAGTGGGTTACAGAGTGGCGATGGAGGTAGAGACGTTCACCTACATCGTGGCCGTGGTGGTGGCCATGTGAATGAACTTGATCAAGGCCTTCTGTGTGTGGCTTTATTTCTCTGAACCAGACTTGCGGCGAACCATCATAAATAGCCCAGTTGAGATAACTCCTGTTGCAATAACACCAATCACGCCAGCAGCTCCGGTTGAGAGACGATCATTCTCAATTCCTTTAACACCGTAATCTGCCAGCACACCATCTGCATTGGAATGCTCCTCAGCGGTTTCAATGAAACCTATATCTCCAGCAACTTTCTCTAAGCCATCTGGATTAGAGGAGGCGTAGAAAGAGACGACTCCCGCAAGAAAGAGAGATGCAACAAATCCTGAGATAAGGAATGTTTTCTGCTTCATGAGGCGCTCCTAATTTCCAGCGCTGACTTCTGGTTCTTATATCCATAAACCAGATCTGAACGGCTAGCTAAGACTGCGCCCACAGCAAAGACTGTAATCAGCGCTTCACCAATTCCAATAAGGACGTGGGTGCCAACCATCGCGGCCAATACTGATGAGACCGAGAAAGTTGCATTTGCACCGATGGCATATTGCAATACAAAGCTGGCTGCAGCGGCAGGCACAGAGAGCACTGCAGCAACACCGGCGGCTGCAGTAACTGAAGATTTAGTCTTCGGAAGAATTTTCTTAACGAGAAGAAAGATTGCATAGCTAACCCAGACAGCAACGATGGACATATTAAAGACGCTTAGTCCGAGTGCGCTCAGTCCACCATCTGCAAAGAGCAACGCCTGCAAGAGCAAGACGATCGTGATCGCAAGAGTTGCTACGTAGGGCCCGACTAAGACAGTGGCAAGTGCTGCGCCGAGTAAGTGGCCACTTGTTCCTGCTGCAACGGGGAAGTTGAGCATCTGTACAGCAAAGATAAATGTCGCGGTAAGGCCGGCAAGCGGTGCGGTCTTGTCATCGAGAGAAGATTTCGCGCCCTTAATGGAGAGAGCTACGCCTGCCGCAGCAACAGCTGCAAAGGCGGCAGAGGTGGGTAGATCGATAAATCCGTCAGGAATATGCATGGGTTAAGGGTAATGCAAATCATTTGCATCTGCATATTTAAGGCATTTGTAGGAAATCTCCGCCAAGCCACAGGGAAATAACCCCGCCAGCCCCAGCGTTAGGTCTAGAGTGCAGGAATCTGCCAGGGCGAGCAACGGGGAGGTCACTGATGAGCGATGATGAAGGTCAGGACGAGCTAGTTACTGAGGAAATGCTCTGGGATCGAATTCC
>JACCDX010186957.1_pt1 | contig 17952 bp, 17 predicted proteins | sample 7449681 | NCBI WGS metagenome assembly JACCDX01 (sample SAMN15323450, study PRJNA562643) | freshwater metagenome | isolation source: river surface water | place: USA:Blue River Watershed | collected 2017-08-18
AACGGATGAAACCACCACCTTGCCCGACTGCCAGCGACAGAGCGCCGCAACTCCGATGAGTTCGCCTTGATCGGCTATTTCGATCCACTGCAGAATCTCGTCATTTCCAGGAAAGACAGATGAAGTTGGTGCATGGGCTTGAAGGAAGGCAGTAATTTCTTCATCACTCTTCACTCTCACTGGAACGCTAGAGCCAGAAATAGTTGGAGCCCAATAGCAATCCCACTCAGCTTTTATCTCAACATCAGATGGCAAAGATGCAATTCCTCTGCTCTCCATGGAGAAACTCTTCCACTCGGGTGATATGAAGGGTGTTGTGCCAAAGGCCATTCCATAAAGGCTTTCGTCATGGCGCGTAATTGAAAGATTTTCTCCATCAAAGTTGGCAGAGGTAAAGTGACTTGCAGGTACCCAGACATCAAAGAATGGAGAGCCAGGAAAGAGCTCTCGATAACAACCCTTTGCAATTTCGAAATCTACTGTATTCATAGAGCGAGATTACCGCTAGATTTACAGTATGAGCCAAGTTGCAACTCTCTATCGCAACTCACAGGCGCGTAAGGATTTTCTCATCTCAATACTTTTAATTGCCTTTGGCATAGCCTGGTTATTTCCGATTGCCTGGGCTCTCTGGTCATCTTTTCGACCTTACTCAGATGTACTCGATCGCGGTTTATTCTCACTTCCGAATAGATTTACGTTAGATAATTACACGGTTGCACTCGAAAAGATGGCAGTATTTCGTTATCTCCTCAACACCATCATCATCTTGCTTCCAAGTGTCTTTTTCATCTTATTCTTTGGAAGCTTAATTGCTTTTGCAATCTCAAAGTACCGGATTAAATATAAGAAGTCGCTTCTCTTGGCTCTTACAGCAGGAAGTATGTTGCCGGCGCAATTTATCTACTACCCAATCTTCAAGATGTATATTTTTATCGGTGGAGCGCTAGGAGATAAGACCCTGCTCTATGACAGCTACATTGGTGTTATTTTGGTTCATATTGCGCTGCAAACAGGCTTTGCGACCTTTGTCCTCCATTCACATTTAGAGTCGATACCGAAAGAACTATCGGAAGCTGCTCAAGTTGATGGTGCTGGAGTCTTTCGACATTATTTTTCGATAATCCTGCCGATGTTGCGAGCACCACTTGCATCACTTGCCATCATGTTTAGCGTCTGGATTTACAACGATTTCTTCTGGGCTTGGTCCTTATTGAAAAGAGATCAATTTTTCCCGATCACGACATCGCTTACTCGCGTTGGGGCATTCAGCAGGATTATTCCGGATCAGAATGTTCTCGCTGCAGGCGCAATAATGGTTGCTCTGCCCTTGTTAATTCTTTACTTGACAATGAAGCGCTACTTCACTGCGACGCCAATTCTTACTGGCGTGAAAATTCAGAAGCGCGTTGAACCTGATCTGAAGTAAGTGTGATTCCGGTATAGAGCTGAAATTGAAGCGCTGCTTGCAACGCCATGATCTCCATGCCAGTGATGACTTCTTTACCGTGCTTGATACCCATTTCATAGAGCGGGGTCTCAATTGGCATGGCGATAACATCGAAGACGACTTGTGACTTCTCAATCATCGACTCCGGAAAAGATAGTTGACCTTCATTTCCACCGCTCATTCCTAGCGGGGTTACATTGACGAGCACATCAGCGCCCGATAGATCAGTGAGCGATTCCTCTTGAATCCACGTGAATCCATATTTATTTGCCAAAGCCATACCTGTTACCTCGTTGCGAGAGGCAATCGTCACCTGCCTAAATCCAGAATCTTTTAAAGCGGCAACAACTGCCTTGGCCATTCCGCCAGAGCCACGCACTAAGACCGAGTAATCGCTATCAACTTTATGGTTCTTTAGTGAATCCACCACTGCTTGATAATCGGTGTTGTAAGCCTTGAGATAGCCATCGGTATTAACGATGGTATTGACCGCATCAATTGCAGCTGCCGATTGGTCCATCTCGTCCATAAATGGAATAACTGCCTCTTTATGGGGCATCGAGACTGCGGCTCCTCTAATCTTAAAAGCTCTTACGCCCCGAACAGCGCCCTCGGCATCATCGACAGCAAAGCCCTTGTATACAAAGTTGAGCCCGAGCTCTTCATAGAGAAAATTATGAAACCTTGTGCCGATATTGCTCGGTCTGGCAGCGATAGAGATGCACATCTGCATTTCAACGTTGAGCATGGCCATCTGATTACCCAAGCTGCTCTCTTATTTGCTGGGCATGATCTTTGGGATGGCTGATGTATGTATCAAGCCAAGTTTGTACCGAATATTCACCTGACTCTGAATGAGTACCTGAGTTCGCAAGCTCGCCCTCGCTCAAGCGAAGAAGTAATTGAAACGAGGCGTTTCTCACTGCGGTAAAGACTGCGATCGCAGTATCCACATCTGCTTCCGAGTAACCCAATGTTGGGGTAGATGCCCACTTACCTTCGTCATATCCCTGAATCATTGTTCCTGGTTCAGCAATCAGGCGACGAAGGCGCGCGTATGACTGCGCCTCGCTATCGGCTACATGATGAATTACTTGCCGAGGCGTCCAACCCTCAGAGTCGCTTCGATCAAGATCTGATGGCGGAATCGATTGAATTAAATGAAGAAACTCTTCTGTTGAAAGTTGATACGACTTGGCAAGATCTTGGATGGACATACAGTCAGATTAGCGAATGTATGGGCGAAGCTCTACCTTGCGATTGCAGCAAAGGGAGCCTTCCATCGCAAGCTCATGAGCTATTTCAGGTGTCTCTGCCTCGATGATCCAGAATCCGCTGTAATACTCGGGAGCGTCAAATAGAGATCCAGGGGTTACCTCGCCCTTGTTCTCACGGTTATCAATCAATGTCGCGACAGAACCGGGGCGAATACCTGCTGCTGTGATCCAGTGGCCGTTGTTCTGGAGCTTCTCATTAAATGCATCAATTTTCTGCATCTCATCAGAGTTAGCTGGATTTCCTGGACCATCGATAACGAAGATAATGAAGCGCATATTCCTAGTCTACCTATAGAGAATGCCATCGAAAGGCCCGACTGCTAACGTTTTCTCGTGGCAACCTTAGAAGCAATGCTGGCATCACCAGACCAGTCTGTGCGACTCAAAGGTGCGCTTGCGGCGGGAACTTATCCCGCCCCAGAGTTCATTTCGATTCTCATCTCGCAATGTGCCCATGAACCAGATTTCTTTGTCAGAGACACACTCTCTTGGGCGTTAATGCGCCACGACCAGGGTTCTGTTGTAGAAAAGCTCATCCCAGAATTGAACTCTCCAATTGCACAGTCGAGAAGCCAAGCTCTCCACACATTCTCAAAGATCGGCGAGAAAAAGTACTACCGATTAATCACTGATAAACATCTCTTTGATGAGGAAGATTCAGTTGCATCAACTGCATGGCGAACAGCGTCAGTATTAGTCCCCGATAATGAGAAGGCAGCTTTAGTTGACAAACTTATAACCCAGTTGGGTAGAGGTGATTCTGATATGCAATTTGGGCTCACTCGATTTCTCTGCACCTTGGGAGAGGTAATTGTTGCCCCTCTGATGGAGGCCGCGAAGTCAACAAAGGAAGAAGTTCGTGTTCAAGCTGAATTTACCTTGTTGAGATTTAGGGAGATGGAGCTTGAATTTAAGAAGGTTCGTTAGCCCTGCTTGCGAATGTAGATCTGTTTCTTGACTATCGCCACAACAGTGCCATCAGCTGATTTAATTTCAACATCGAACCACTTGAGGTATTTCCCTGAAGCCGTAACCTCGCGCTTAATCTCATCGAGCTCTTCATCCCAGAGATGAAATTCTGCATATACAGTGCTTTTGCCTGGTGAGACATATTCAATCTCGCTCCGCTTATCCCAGACGATGTAACCCTTGCCGAGGTTCTTCATAATCATCACCATGTAAAAAGGATCTGTCATCGCAAAGAGTGAGCCCCCAAAGAGGGTTCCTACATAGTTTGAAGTCAGTACCTTCTTCTTCAACCGCACCTTTGTATGGCGGAAATCTTTCGAAATCTCTCGCACTGATATCCCAGAGAAGAGAAAGGGGGGCCAAAGATTGAGCATGCGCCGCATACCTGCATGAGATGTCATCAGAGCTTGAAGCGGATGGTGTTTTTGACTCATATATCGGAGTCTACTTCTGTGGGGATTTAAGGAACCAACTGTGGGCGGTGAGGGTTTCGAACCCCCGACATCCTCGGTGTAAACGAGGCGCTCTACCACTGAGCTAACCACCCGATTCGCCGGAGCGAAGCGTGCTCGCGAATACTACACTGAACCCATGGCACTCTTCCAAATGCAGATCTCGCTCCCAGACCGTCCCGGCTCACTAGGCGCGATTGCGTCGGCAATTGGCGCAGCAGGCTGCGATATTCGCGAGCTTGTTGTTCTTAAGTCGGAAGATGGACGCGGTATCGATGACATCACCGTGGCAGTGCCAGGCACCGATCCAGCAGATTTGGTCAGCGTTCTTAACTCCATTGGTGGAGTTGAAGTTATTTCTATCAAGCCGCTTTAAAGGCGACTTCAGTAGCGAATTAAGCGAGCGCTGCTAGCGCTGCCTTGTAATCATCATTGCTTCGAGCATCGCCGAGACCATTAACTACTGACCAGCGGATGATTCCCTCTTTATCAATCACAAATGTTCCGCGAAGTGCGCAGCCACGAGCTTCATCGAAGATTCCATATGCCTGAGCTGTTGCGCCATGTGGCCAGAAATCTGCAAGTACAGGGAACTTATATCCTTCTTGCTCTGCCCAGATGCGCTGGGTGAACATTGAATCGCATGAGAGAGCAAGTAGCTCGACATTCTCGTTCTGGAATGAAGCGAGGTCATCGCGCATCGCGCAGAGTTCGCCGGTACATGTTCCGGTAAAGGCAAATGGAATAAAGAGAAGAACTACATTCTTCTTACCCTTAAATGATGAGAGCGAAACTTTGTTGCCATTCTGATCATTGAGTTCGAAATCCGGAGCTGCTGATCCAATTGAGATTGTCATGCGAGGAGAATAACTTACGGGCGTTACAACGGCTTGCCGAAATTACCGCTTTACGCTCTTTCGTGCGACCAATCTTGTTGCGCTCCAATCAGCGGCAATCGCAAATGTCGAAGTCTGCGATAGTCCAACATTGGGTGCGGCATCTTGAATATCACTCGGTTCAACATGGCCATCGCGACCCGCCTTTGGAGTAAGCACCCAGACCGCTCCGCTTTCAGAGAGATAGGTAAGAGCGTCTACTAATTCATCTTCCAGGTCGCCATCGCCATCGCGCCACCAGATGATGACGGCATCGACAACTTCTGTGGTCTGATTTTCAATTAACTCAGTGCCGGTAATTTCGGAGATCTTTGAACGTAGAGATTGATCCGAGTCGGAGCTACCTCCGAGTTCGAGTACAAGCTCTCCTGGCTTTAAGCCCATGCGCGCTGCCACGGGCTAAGTCCAATAGATACCGGCCGGTTTCGCAAGAGTTTGGGGTATCTATTCTCGGTATTCATTCTCAGGTAATGGGCGTCACGCCTACTTATTTTGCCTCCGAACCCCTTAGGCGCGAGAATATGCCCCATGAGCGAATTCCAGGGCCAGGCGGATTACCTTCTCAATCAATTGGTGGATACCGATCCATCAGAGACTCTCGAATGGCAGCAGTCACTCGATGCAGCGCTAGAGGCAGCTGGCCCGGTCCGCGCCCGCTTCTTGATGCTTGCTCTTCTCAAGCGTGCACACGAGCGCCAAGTTCCAATCTCAAATCTTCGTACAACTGATTACATCAACACCATCACTCCTCAGGCTGAACCGCAGTTCCCTGGTGATGAAGATATCGAACGCCGTATTCGCTCTTATGTTCGTTGGAATGCAGCGATGCTCGTACATCGTGCACAGCGTCCCGGCGTTGGCGTTGGTGGACATATCTCAACCTATGCATCATCTGCAGCTTTATATGAGGTTGGTTTCAACCACTTCTTCCGCGGTCAAGATCATCCTGGTGGTGGAGATCAAGTTTTCTTCCAGGGACATGCAAGCCCCGGAATGTACTCACGTGCATTCCTAGAAGGTCGCTTCTCTGAAAATCAACTCGATGGTTTCCGTCAAGAACTTTCACATCAAGGTGGCGGACTCTCTTCTTATCCGCACCCACGTTTGATGCCAGACTTCTGGCAATTCCCAACCGTCTCAATGGGTATCGGTCCTCTCAATGCGATCTACCAAGCTCGCTACAACCGTTATCTCCACAATCGTGGGATCAAGGACACATCAGATCAGCGCGTATGGGCATTCCTTGGCGATGGTGAGATGGATGAGGTCGATACTCTCGGCGCAATTGGTCTTGCATCACGCGAGAAGCTCGATAACTTAACTTTCGTCGTTAACTGTAACTTGCAGCGCCTCGATGGCCCGGTTCGCGGTAATGGCAAGATCATCCAAGAGCTCGAATCAATCTTCGGTGGAGCTGGCTGGAATGTCATCAAGGTTATTTGGGGTCGTGGTTGGGATCCACTTCTTGCGCAGGATAAAGAAGGCGCACTCGTTAACATCATGAATACAACTCTTGATGGCGATTACCAGACATTTAAGGGTGAGTCCGGCGCATATGTCCGCGAACACTTCTTCGGAAAAGATCCTCGCACTGCAGCGATGGTTGCAAATTACTCAGATGACGACATCTGGAACCTCAAGCGCGGCGGACACGATTACCGCAAGCTCTACGCAGCATATCTCGCTGCAACTGCCAATAATGGAAAGCCGACTGTCATTCTTGCAAAGACAGTGAAGGGCTGGACACTTGGTTCACACTTCGAAGCGCGTAACTCAACGCACCAGATGAAGAAGATGACCCTTGAAGACATCACCGAATTCCGTGATCGTCTTGAGATTCCACTTCCTGATAGTGCGCTCGATAAGTACACACCGGCATATTTCAAGCCAGCAGCAGATTCTGTTGAGGCGAAGTACTTGGCTGAACGTCGCGCCGCACTAGGTGGATCAGTTCCGCGTCGCCGCACTGTTTCTAAGCCACTTCCAACTCCGCCAGATTCTGTCTATGAATCAGTCCGCCGTGGTTCAGGTCAGCAGGAGATCGCGACAACGATGGCATTTGTCCGTATGTTGAAGGATCTCGTTAAGGATGAGGGCATCGGAAAGCGCCTTGTTCCAATCATTCCTGATGAAGCTCGTACCTTCGGCCTCGATTCATTGTTCCCATCACTGAAGATCTATTCACCTCATGGTCAGCAGTACACATCTGTCGACCGCGAATTGATTCTCTCTTACAAGGAATCAACAGCTGGACAGATTCTCCATGAAGGAATCAACGAGGCTGGCTCGGTCGCATCATTTACCGCTGTTGGCTCTTCATATTCAACTCATGATGAACCAATGATTCCTATCTATATCTTCTATTCGATGTTCGGCTTCCAACGCACAGGCGATGCCTTCTGGGCTGCATCTGACCAGTTGGTTCGTGGATTCGTTCTCGGTGCAACAGCTGGTCGCACAACTCTTAATGGTGAAGGTTTGCAGCATGAAGATGGCCACTCACATCTTCTCGCATCAACTAACCCTGCAGTTGTCTCATATGACCCTGCATATGCATACGAACTTGGACATATCTTCAAGGATGGTCTCCGTCGTATGTATGGTGCAAATAGTGAGAATGTTTATTACTACATCACTGTTTACAACGAGCCATATGCACAGCCGGCAGAACCTGCAAACCTTGATGTCGATGGCCTCCTTCGTGGAATCTATCTCTTGAAGTCAGGCGAGAAGCAGCGCAAGAAGAATGCTCAGATTCTCGCATCGGGCGTTGGCGTTAACTGGGCGCTCAAGGCACAGGATCTCTTGCAGAAGGATTGGGGCGTATCAGCCTCTGTTTGGTCTGTAACTTCTTGGAATGAACTTCGCCGTGATGGCTTAGAGGTAGATAGCCATAACCTGCTCAACCCAACATCAAAGAAGAGCGCTTACATCACCGAGAAGCTCAAGGGCACTGACGGTCCAGTCGTTGCAGTCTCTGACTACATGCGCGCCGTGCAGGATCAGATTGCTCCATGGGTACCAAATGACTTCTATGCCCTCGGCACAGATGGCTTCGGTCTCTCTGATACACGCGGAGCCCTTCGTCGCCACTTCAAGGTTGATGCAGAATCAATCGTTGTGGCAACGCTCGCACAGCTTGCAAAGAGCGGCGATGTGAAGGAATCTGTTGTCACAGAGGCAATCAACAAGTACCGTATCTTCGATGTCACAGCGGCAGATGCAGGAAATACAGAAGGTTCTGGCTGATTAATCGAATTCCAGTAGCAGATATCTCCCCCGCAGTTCTCTTCGGGGGAGAATTTGTACCTGTCAAAGCAATACCTGGAGAGAGAATTCCAGTATCAGCAACTGTCTTCCGCGAGGGCCATGATGCTCTAGGAGCAGATGTCGTTCTCTTCGACCACAAAGGTTTAGAAATCTCTCGCGCCATCATGCGCGAGATCTGGCAAGGTGGCGATAGATATATCGCTGAGATCACAATTCCTGATCGCGGGGATTACTCATTTGCTATCGAAAGTTATGATCACCCGCTTGCAACATGGTTCCATGATGCCGAAATCAAAATCAGTGCAGATATCGATGCCGAACTCATGTGCACAATTGGCCTCAATCTCTTTGAAGAAATTTCTGCCAGGGATTCATCAGCTAAATCTCTTCTCAAGAACGCGATTGCGGCGCTGAAAGATAAGAAACTCGCCCCACTCAATCGCTTTGGCATCGCAGCAACTCCAGAGATTCGAAGCTACTGTGAGGCAAATCCAATTCGGCGTATGGCGAGCCAGAGCGAGAAGTACCCGGTTTATTCTGACCATCCTCGCGCCCTTGTTGGATCTTGGTACGAGTTCTTTCCGCGAAGTGAAGGCGCACTTCTTAACGCAGATGGCAGCATCACCAGTGGCACATTTAAGACTGCAGCTGCTCGTATCCCCGCAGTTGCCGCCATGGGCTTTGACATTCTCTATCTTCCACCTATTCATCCCATTGGTATGACCCATCGCAAGGGGCGCAATAACACTCTTACTCCAACGCCATCAGATCCTGGTGTCCCATGGGCAATTGGTAGCGCCGATGGCGGCCATATGGCAATCAATCCTGCCCTTGGAACGATGAAAGATTTTGAAGACTTTGTCGCAGCGGCAAGAAAAGAGAAGATTGAAGTTGCGCTCGATTTCGCACTCCAGGCTTCGCCTGATCACCCATGGGTTCGCGAGCATCCTGAATTCTTTACTACACGTGCTGATGGAACCATCGCATATGCTGAAAATCCACCGAAGAAGTATCAGGATATCTATCCGATCAACTTTGATAATGATTACAACGGCATCCTCAACGAATCTCTCAAGACTCTACGTTTTTGGATCAGTAAAGGGGTCTCAGTTTTCCGAGTAGATAACCCTCACACCAAGCCAGTTCATTTCTGGGCAGATGTCATGCGCATCATTCGCGCAGAATCCCCTGATGTCATCTTCCTCGCCGAGGCATTTACCAAAGCACCGATGATGCATGCCCTTGGCAAAGCGGGATTCCATCAGTCTTATACCTACTTCACATGGCGAACATCAAAGGCCGAGCTCATTGCATATAGCGAAGAGGTGGCGCATCAGACATCTGCATTCTTCCGCCCTAACTTCTGGGTCAATACACCAGATATCAACCCTTTCCATCTCCAGAGCGGCAACCCAGCAATCTTTGCTATCCGTGCAGCTCTTGCTGCAACTCTTACTCCATCATGGGGAATGTATGCCGGTTACGAGCTCTACGAGCACCGCCGTTTCAAGGAAGGTGGCGAGGAGTATCTAGATTCTGAAAAATACGAGATCAAGGTTCGCGATTGGGCTGCAGCTGAGAAGAATCAAGTGACGTTGGCACCATTCATTACCCTTCTTAATAAAATCAGAAGAGAGAACATCGCGTTACAGCGCTTACGCAATCTTCGCTTCCACCATACTGAAAACGATCAGATGCTTGCTTACTCAAAGCGCGAGGGAGATAACCTCATCCTCGTTGTGATCAACCTAGATCCAAACTTTGCCCAGGAAACAACGGTGCATTGGGATATGAATAGCCTTGGGTTGTCGGTCGATAGCTTTGAGGTAACGGATTTGATTGATTCTGCAAAGTATCAGTGGTCACCTCAGACATATGTACGCCTTGATCCAACGAGGTTATCTGGCAAAGTCGTTCACATTGCGAAGGTAAAGCTTTAGAATTAAGGCATGAGCTTTCTTTCGAAGATCTTCAAAGGTAAGCCTTCTATCGAAATAAATAGCTCACCAGTCACCTTTATTAATCCTCACTCAACACTAGGGGAACTCGACTTCCACCTGATCAACGAAGGGCGTCACGAGAAACTCTGGGAGGCGCTCGGCGCACATGTATTACGTGATAAAGATGGAGAGTTGCTAGGAACTGCATTTTCAGTCTGGGCACCAAATGCACAGGCTGTCAGTCTGATCTGTGACCACAACTACTGGGATAAATCAGCACATCCCATGGTTCGACAGGGAGCCACAGGAATTTGGGAGCTCTTTATTCCAGAGATTGGCGCTGGAACTAAATATAAATTTGCGATCTATGGCGCAACGGGCCACTGGGTAGATCATGCAGATCCACTGGCGCGCCAGACTGAGATCCCTCCCCTAACTGCATCAATTGTTAATGAGAGTAACTACACCTGGAGTGACCGTGATTGGATGCACCAGCGTTCCAACTTCCAACCATGGCGCTCTCCGATCTCGGTATATGAAGTTCACCTTGGTTCTTGGCGACTTGGTCTTAGCTATCAGCAGATGGCGGTCGAGCTCGTCGAGTATGTCCTTGCAAATGGATTTACCCACGTCGAGTTTCTACCGGTCACAGAGCATCCTTACGGTCCCTCTTGGGGCTATCAAGTGACATCTTTCTTCGCGCCTACATCTCGCTTTGGCTCCCCTGATGATTTCCGATACCTCGTTGATTCTCTTCACCAGGCAGGGATCGGAGTCATCCTTGATTGGGTTCCAGCACATTTTCCTAAAGATGAATGGGCCCTTGCTCGCTTTGATGGGACTGCGCTCTATGAGCATGAAGATCCACGCCTTGGAGAGCACCCTGATTGGGGCACCCTAATCTTTAACTTTGGCCGTAATGAGATTCGCAACTTCTTGGTGGCCAGCGCTCTCTATTGGCTCGATCAATTTCATATCGATGGTCTGCGCGTTGACGCTGTTGCATCCATGCTCTACCTCGATTACTCACGTAAGGAAGGCGAATGGCTTCCTAATCGCTTTGGTGGACGCGAAAATCTAGAGGCAGTTCAGCTCCTACAAGAGGCGACATCAACTGCTTATAGATCTCACCCTGGCATCATGATGATCGCTGAAGAATCTACAGCCTGGCCTGGCGTCACTCGCGATACCTCAAATAGCGGCCTTGGTTTTGGATTTAAGTGGAATATGGGCTGGATGCACGACACTCTCGAATATTTACATCATGAACCCATCCATCGTATGTACCACCACAATGAGATCACATTCTCAATTCTCTATGCCTGGTCAGAGAACTTTATGTTGCCACTTTCTCATGATGAAGTTGTTCATGGAAAGGGCTCGCTAGTAAATAAGTTTCCCGGTGATCGTTGGCAGAAACTTGCAACCCTGCGCGCCTTATATGGATTTATGTGGGCACATCCAGGTAAAAAGTTACTCTTTATGGGTCAAGAGTTTGCACAAAATGATGAGTGGAACCAAGAGGCCGGTCTCCAATGGCACCTCACTGAATATGCCGAACATACTGGTGTGCAATCTGCTCTTGCAGATATTAATGCTAACTATAAGCGCCACCCAGCTCTCTGGGAGAAGGATGTAAGCCCGGACGGTTTCCAGTGGATTGTTGGAGATGACGGAGCAAATAACATCGTCGCATTTACTCGCTGGTCGGATGCTGGTTATCCGTTGGTCTGCATTACTAACTTCTCTCCGGTTCCACAAGAGTTCTATTCACTGCGCATGCCAACCGCAGGAGTCTGGCGCGAGACTATCAATACTGATGATCTTAAATATGGCGGCAGTGGTATCACCAATAACTCATTTGCGGTCGATGTTGATACTGATCTTTACACCACCTTGCGCATCCCACCGCTTGCAACTTTCTGGTTTGAGCGAGCTTAAAGCCTTACTTCTTCTCACTCTTTAGGTACGGCGTAAAGAATGATGCAAGGATCATCAGAACCCCTGGAATCATCAGAGCTAGAGCAATTGAATCTGTCCAACCAATGACTCCTGCGACAATCCACTTCAGCACTGTCGTTAATACGTTATTGGTAACACCGAATTGTCCTACAACAACAGAGCTTGGATGTGGCGATCTTCTATTTGCAGCACCGGTGAAGTTCGGGCCAAGAATCGCAGAACCGATACCGGCGAGCGAGAAACCTATGAGAAATAAGGAGTATGAGAGCCACTTCTGCGAGGCCGGTAGGTGGGTGGCGATTGAAATTGTTGTTACGAATCCAATTCCAGCGGTCAAGGTCGATGCCCTCGCGAGGCGATCTATCGGATAGCGCTTCATCACCTTATGTGCTGATAAGCGACCAATGATCATGAATACAGTAAAGACGATGTAGGGCAGTGTGCTTAAACCTGCGCTGACATCGAGGCGCTCTTTAGTGAAGATTGTCCCCCAGTCGCCAATGGCAAATTCGAGATAGACAGCGCAGGCCATTCCAAGACTGACCGGCCAATCGAGATGGAATGAGGTGAAGATATCTTTTACAGAGTAATCACTCTCTGGATGTTCATTGGCGGTTACTAATACTGGATTGAGTTTTGCTATATAGAAGAGCGAGGCGAATGCCGTTGCTGCCGAGAGCAGACCGATATGGAGTGAGAGCCCGACTCCCCCGACCAGGATGCCAGAGAGAATCGCAGTTGCAAGCGCACCTGCGCTCCAGTAACCGGCAGAGCTCGTGACCACGATATCTCCACTGCGCTCTTGGATATGAAAGCCCTGGGTATTGAGCGCCACGTGCGTTGCGGTAATGCCAAAGGCAATCATGACGTTGAAGATAATAAATATCGCTGGCGTATGGACATGAACGATGGCGGCAAAGGATCCATAAATCAGCAACGTTGAAAGGACGAAGACAATCCGCACGCCATATTTATGAACAATATGTCCAACTGTCAGTAGGCCGAGAAATGCACCGATAGCGCCAGTCGTAAGGATTGAACCGAAGGGGCCGTTGCTGAGTGAGAGGTTCTCTTTCAGTTCAGGAAAACGTGGCACCCAAGCCATGATTCCAAAACCAAATAGGAAGAAGAGGGCGTGAAGATAGCGCTTCTCTTGTTGATGCGAAATTGCTGGTGTTGTACTCATTTAGAAGAGCGCATTAGCAAGGGTGGCACGAGCCTTAATGACTCGAGGATCGGCAGGATCAACGAGGGCGAAGAGTTCCAGTAACCGCTCTTTTACCTTCTTTTGTTCATCTCCTGAGAGCAATGTAATTAAGCGTAATAAACGTTTAAATCCCTGCTCGAGATCACCCTGCATCACTTCAATATCAGCGCACTGCACCTGAATCTCAATATCATCCGGGTTTTCGATCGCCTGTTGCATTATTTGTGCTGCATCAACACCATCAGTGCGCATCAACAACTGAACCTGAGCTAAGCCAACTTTGCCGTAGACGTCATTTGGCTTACGCGCCAAGAGCGCCTTGTACGCTGCTTCAGCAGCAGCGAAATCTCCTCGATCAAGAGCGGCAAGCGCTTCATCTTCCTCTGGCTCTGCCTGTTCGACTGGCGCCTCGCCAATTCCTTGTTGAGCAGCCAAGGTGAGAATCTTTGTAATGACCTCTCGCAATTGAGTCTCATTAAGGGCTTGCTCGACAAATGGAATTGGTTGTTCTGCGATAAAGACTAAACCGTAAGGAATTGTGCGAGTTTGCAACGCCTGGGCAACCTGCGGCTGTTCATCTATGTTGACTCGCGCCAATACCCATGCCCCTTGATCTGCAATTGCAAGTTTGCCAAGAACCCGGAGCATCTCAACTGATTCGGCAGAGCGCGCAGACCAGCAGAGAACCACCACAGGCTTCTGTGCTGACATCGGAAGAAATTCAGCGGTGAGATTTGCTGCATTGATCTCTAAACCAGGCATCGGAGTACTGGTATCAACTGGTGGCTTACCTAAACCACTGAGGTCATACGCTTGGCCGAAGTTTGGCGGAAATGTCATGAGGCGCTCTCTTTCACTACATCAACACCGGAATCTCTACGGAATGGCAAAATTTCAGTGACATACGATTGTGCTGCAAATTCAAGGCCAACATCATGTCCAGCCTTCTCACTGAGATACCAACGGTGTTCCAGCGCTTCATGGAAGAACTGTGCAGCTTCGATTCGACCTTGTAATTCTGCGGGAATCAACGCGACGGTTGGATTGAATACCTCTTCTAACCAGCGGCGCGCAGAGTCATGCACGGGTGGCTTTGGTGACTTCTCGCGACCGCGATAGCGATCAAATGAGGCCAGCAGACGCTTTGCTTGTAGCTCCTCCGTATCAAGACCCATCAATTCTCGTAATCGATTCTTGTGATAACCGGCAGCAACGAGCTTTGGCTGGAAGTACAACTTTCCTGAAGATTCATTTCCATCTTCTAGCTGAACAGAGACTTCTTCTACCGCAAAGCCAAGGTCATGCAATTGGCGCATCGCGCGCTCTACCGCATGACGATCCTTAGGATCTAATACTTGACGCTCCTTCAGCGCCGCCCACAGGCGGTGATAACGCTTGATCAGCGCATTACTTGCTCGGATTGGATCCATTCCGGCATAGAGCACGCCAGAGAGAGCGAGGTCTTCAAGTTCGGCGGCGACATTGAAGTGCGCAATCTCTAGATCATGTTCGCGCTGTCCATCTGAGAGGCTCTTCTGAAATTCGCCAGTTTCGGCGTCGACAAGATATGCAGCAAAACCTTCTGCGTCACGACGGAAGAGGGTATTTGAAAGTGAGCAATCGCCCCACCAGAATCCCAGGAGATGAAGTCGAACAAGGAGAAGTGCCAGGGCATTTGCCATCAAAGTCACATCTTCTGCAGTGACATCTTTACCGCTGAGCAGAACTCGATATGGAAGTGAGTAAGGCAGAAAACGAGTGACGAGCGCACAAGGGAGCTCTTCATTGTCAGAGTCTGTGCGTCCTTCGACAACAGCTACTGACTGCACACTCGGCGCATCGAGTTGTTTAAGTTCGCGCAAGATTTTATATTCGCGATTTGCGAATTCAGAGACAGTCTCCTTAACGGCGTAGACCTCAGAATCTGGGTCATCAGTAGAACGTACAAGGCGCACGATGTGGCGCGAGATACCGCGCTTCTCTGTCAGATGAGGGTCTTCTGGCCAGAGCTCGAGGCTCTGATTCCAGGGCAGGCCAGAGACAGCTGCGATTTCCTCGCCGACGCCTGTGATCCGAAGTGCCATAGAGCCATTCTCTCATCTCCCAATCAACTTATAATTACCTATGACTATTTCAGAGCGAATCAGTGGCCGCACACCTAAGAAGGCAACGAAAAAAGAGGCTCCAGTCACACCTTCCTATGGAAATGCCGGTGCGCCTATCGATCGTGGTCACCCCTTCTACTTTGGCTTCTTAGCCACAATCGGAGCTCTCACCGCCTTCGTTCTATTGCGAGCACTTGCAAGCGCCAGCCAAGTATTTGTCCTCATCTTGGTGGCGCTCTTTCTTGCAACTGGTCTCAATCCTGGCGTTGAAGCAATTCGTCGACGTGGCACGTCTCGAGCAACTGCAGTTGCAATAATTTTTATGGCAGTCCTCTCTCTTGTTGGTCTATTTATAGCCCTTGTTGTTCCACCACTTGTTACCCAGACGGCTCATCTCATCGAGAGCGCGCCAACGCTCTTGCAAGATCTAAAAACGAATTCAACTATTGCAAGTCTCAACAATCAGTATGCCTTTATTGATACCTTGGAGGCGAAACTCAGCAGCATCACCTCAGATGGCACACTGATAATCACAGCTTTTGGTGGAGTCATCGGCGTTGGAAAGACTGTCTTATCAGGAACATTTACCGCTCTCACAATTCTTGTCCTTACCTTGTACTTCATCACATCACTTCCAGAAGCGACCAAGATTGGTCTCAAATTTGTTCCTGCTAGCCGGCGCCCGCGAGTCTCACTCTTGGTCGATGCGATTATTGCCCAAGTTGGCGCCTTTGTCGGAAGTCAGATCCTAATCTCATCTATGGCGGCGCTCTTTGTCACCATGCTCTCGCTGATCCTTGGGCTTCCATCACCTATCGCAATCGGCATCATCGTCTTTATCTGTGGACTGGTTCCGCTCATTGGCCACTTCTTGGGATGTGGAATCGTCACGCTCATTGCAGCTACTCAATCTATTGCTATCGGCGCGATTACATTTGTGGCTTACGTGGTTTATGTTCAGATTGAAAACTATGTAGTGACGCCAAAGATTATGAAGCGCACACTCGCCGTTCCGGGTGCCATCACGATCATCGCAGCCTTAATTGGTACTTCTCTACTTGGCCTTGTCGGTGGCTTACTTGCTGTGCCAGTAGCGGCCTCAATAATCTTGATTCTTGAGCAGGTCGTCTTCCCTCGCGCTGAGCAGCACTAATTAAACTCTGAGCACTAGGGCAGCTCTGTCGCCAACGGCAATCTTTGCGGCGCGATGATGCGGGTAATCTCGCTCAGAACACGATGAACATAAGGTTCACCAACCCACAAGTGTTTTGCACCATCGACTGCAATCAAATTTAATTGTGGGATAGCAGCAAATCGAATTCGCGCTTCATCTGGCTTGAGATAATCATCATGCTCTGGAACCAACGCAGTAATAGGTCTTCCATCTTCTGCCCAAAATTGGAGATCACTCTCTTCTACCTTCATCAGTGGTGGGCTGAGAAGTATTAGACCTTTGACACGTGGATCGCGTGCGTGGCAGAGCGCAATCTCGGTTCCGAATGACCAGCCAACAACCCAGAGCTCATGAACTTTAAGGACATCGAAGCAGTAATTAATAGCTGCTTGTACATCGTACTTCTCTGCACGACCTCCATCGTAAGCACCGGTACTTGTTCCCGCCTCGCTTGTTGTTCCGCGAGTGTTAAATCGAATAATCGTAACGCCAGCCATGGCAGGTAAACGATTTGCCGCCTTCTTATAAATATGGCTATCCATCATGCCGCCGCCGGTGGGATTGGGATGGAGACAGAGCAGCGCAGTTGTTGGATGATCGATGGGGGCGCTTACCTCGCCAATGAGTGTCTCGCCATCTTCGGTGGTCAGTTGAAATGGTGTGCGAATAGCCGGCAGCACTGTGCTGGGGCGGATTGGTTCCGACATATGCGCATTCTAGTGACTACTCTTTGGCTATGGCTAAAAAGTTTGAATCACTCAACCCGGCAACAGGTGAAGTTGTAGGCACATTTCCTATCAATAGCGAGAAGGAGGTCTACGCGGCTGTCACCCTGGCGACCGATGCAGCCTTTCGTTGGGAAGCGATTGGCCATAAAGGTCGCCGGAAGATTCTCCTTGCCTATAGCCGTTTGATTCTCAGCGAGATTGATTCACTTGCAGAGCAGGTAACCCTGGAAACTGGAAAGCCGCACTCTGATGCAAAGCTTGAGATCACACTCGCGGCGCATCACATAGCTTGGGCTGCGCGTAATGCTGAATCAGTTCTCCGTACAGCTCATCGCACATCAGGTGCGTTGATGGCAAATATGTCTGCAACTGTTGAGCGATCTCCCCTTGGCGTAGTTGGTGTTATTGGACCTTGGAACTATCCAGTCTTTACCCCGATGGGATCTATTGCATATGCACTTGCTGCTGGAAACACAGTCGTCTTTAAGCCAAGTGAATACACACCAGGTGTGGGAGTCGCAC
>JACCDX010153695.1_pt1 | contig 17950 bp, 13 predicted proteins | sample 7449681 | NCBI WGS metagenome assembly JACCDX01 (sample SAMN15323450, study PRJNA562643) | freshwater metagenome | isolation source: river surface water | place: USA:Blue River Watershed | collected 2017-08-18
CTCGACATTGAACTCGAGCGTTCTTGAACCCCTGCTAGATTAATAAAAGGAAGAGTCTCATGAAATCACTTCTGGACCTGTTCAAGCAGTTCACACCGGACGAGCATTTTGATGCCATCCGCATTGGATTGGCTTCTCCCGAAAAAATCCGTTCTTGGTCTTTCGGCGAAGTTAAAAAACCTGAAACCATCAACTACCGCACGTTCAAGCCTGAGCGTGATGGTTTGTTCTGCGCCAAAATTTTTGGCCCTATCAAAGACTACGAATGCTTGTGCGGTAAATACAAGCGCTTGAAGCATCGCGGTGTGATCTGCGAGAAGTGCGGCGTTGAAGTCACGCAGACCAAAGTGCGTCGTGAACGCATGGGTCACATTGACTTGGCAGCACCTTGCGCCCACATCTGGTTCTTGAAATCCTTGCCAAGTCGTTTGGGCTTGGTTTTGGACATGACCCTGCGTGACATCGAGCGCGTGTTGTACTTTGAAGCTTATGTGGTCACCGATCCTGGCATGACCCCGCTGAAAAAGTACAGCATCATGACCGAAGACGACTACGATGCCAAAGTGCAAGAGTACGGCGATGAGTTCCAAGCCAAGATGGGCGCGGAAGGCATCAAAGACTTGCTACACAGCATTGAAATCGAATCCGAAATCGAACGCCTGCGTGGCGACCTCACTGGCTCTGAAGTCAAGGTCAAGAAAAACGCCAAGCGTTTGAAAGTGCTCGAAGCCTTCAAGAAATCAGGCATCAAGCCTGAGTGGATGGTTTTGGAAGTCTTGCCCGTGTTGCCACCGGACCTGCGTCCATTGGTGCCACTGGACGGTGGTCGTTTTGCCACTTCCGACTTGAACGATTTGTACCGTCGTGTTATCAACCGCAACAGCCGTCTGCGCCGTTTGCTCGAGTTGAAGGCGCCTGAAATCATTGCCCGCAACGAAAAGCGCATGTTGCAAGAAGCGGTTGACTCCTTGCTGGACAACGGTCGCCGCGGTAAAGCCATGACGGGCGCTAACAAGCGTGCCCTGAAATCTTTGGCCGACATGATCAAAGGCAAGAGCGGTCGTTTCCGTCAAAACTTGCTGGGCAAGCGCGTTGACTATTCAGGTCGTTCCGTCATTACCGTGGGCCCAACACTCAAACTGCACCAGTGCGGTTTGCCCAAGTTGATGGCCATCGAGTTGTTCAAGCCATTTATCTTTGCACGTCTCGAAGCCATGGGCATTGCGACCACCATCAAGGCTGCGAAGAAAGAAGTTGAAGCCGGTACACCGGTGGTGTGGGACATCTTGGAAGAGGTGATCAAAGAGCACCCCGTCATGTTGAACCGTGCGCCTACTTTGCACCGCTTGGGCATTCAAGCCTTTGAGCCTTTGCTGATTGAAGGCAAAGCCATTCAATTGCACCCCCTCGTTTGCGCGGCCTTCAACGCCGACTTCGACGGTGACCAAATGGCCGTTCACGTGCCTTTGTCTGTGGAAGCGCAAATGGAAGCTCGCACATTGATGCTGGCTTCTAACAACGTGCTGTTCCCAGCCAACGGTGAGCCTTCCATTGTGCCGTCTCAAGACGTGGTGCTGGGCTTGTACTACACCACCCGCGAACGCATCAACGCCAAAGGCGAAGGCTTGATCTTCTCCGACATCGGCGAAGTACAGCGTGCCTTGGATGCCGGTGCGGTTGAGCTCACAGCCAAGATCAGCGTGCGCATTACCGATTGGATTCAAAACAAAGAAACCAAAGAGTTCACGCCTTCGACCAACATGGTTTACACCACCGTGGGCCGTGCCTTGTTGTCTGAAATCTTGCCCAAGGGCTTGGCTTTCGAGAACATCAACAAAGCACTCAAGAAGAAAGAAATTTCCAAGCTCATCAACACGTCTTTCCGCAAGTGCGGTTTGAAAGACACCGTGGTGTTTGCCGACAAGCTGTTGCAAAACGGTTTCCGTTTGGCCACACGCTCCGGTATCTCGATTGGCATTGACGACATGTTGGTGCCACCCGAGAAGGGCGCCATCATTGGTGAAGCCGAAAAAGAAGTCAAAGACATCGAACAGCAATACGTGTCGGGTCTGGTCACTTCTGGCGAGCGTTACAACAAGGTCGTTGACATCTGGGGCAAAGCGGGCGATGCCGTGTCCAAGGTCATGATGGACCAACTCCGCAAAGAGAAAACCACCGACCGTCATGGCAAAGTGGTTGAGCAAGAGTCCTTCAACTCCATCTACATGATGGCTGACTCGGGTGCTCGCGGTTCTGCTGCGCAAATTCGTCAGTTGGCCGGTATGCGTGGCCTGATGGCCAAGCCAGACGGCTCCATCATTGAGACCCCCATTACGGCCAACTTCCGTGAAGGCCTGAATGTGCTGCAGTACTTCATCTCCACACACGGTGCCCGTAAAGGTTTGGCCGATACGGCTTTGAAGACAGCCAACTCCGGTTACTTGACACGTCGCTTGGTTGACGTGACGCAAGACTTGGTGGTGACTGAGCTTGATTGCGGCACCAGCGAAGGTTCGCAAATGCGCGCCATCGTTGAAGGCGGTGAAGTGATTGAATCCTTGCGCGATCGCGTCTTGGGTCGCACTTTGGCCGACGATGTGTTGCACCCTGAGTCTCGCGAAGTGGTGGCCACGTCCGGCACTTTGCTGGACGAAGACATGATTGAAATCTTCGAAGCTGAAGGCGTTGACGAAGTCAAAGTTCGCACTGCGCTGACATGCGCCACACGCTTTGGTTTGTGCGCCAAGTGCTACGGCCGCGATTTGGGCCGTGGTGGTTTGGTCAACAACGGCGAAGCTGTGGGTGTGATTGCTGCGCAATCCATCGGCGAGCCAGGCACACAGTTGACCATGCGTACCTTCCACATTGGTGGTGCAGCGTCACGTGCTTCTGTGGCTTCCAGCGTGGAAGCCAAGTCCAATGGTTTAATTGGTTTTAACGCCACCATGCGTTATGTGACCAACACCAAGGGCGAGTTGGTGGTCATTTCCCGCTCTGGCGAAATCGTCATTCATGACGAACACGGCCGTGAGCGCGAGCGTCACAAAGTGCCTTACGGTGCCATCCTCACTGTCAAGATTGACCAAGCCATCAAGGCCGGCGCTATTCTTGCCAACTGGGATCCATTGACACGACCCATCATCACTGAGTTTGCAGGTCAGATCAAATTCGAAAATGTCGAAGAAGGTTTGACAGTGGCCAAGCAGGTCGATGAAGTGACTGGCTTGTCCACACTCGTTGTGATCGATCCTAAGCGCCGTGGTTCTACCAAGGTGGTGCGTCCGCAAGTGAAATTGATCGACGCGGCTGGCAAAGAAGTCAAGATTCCTGGTACCGATCACTCTGTGACCATCGGTTTCCAAATTGGCGCTTTGATTCAGGTGCGCGATGGTCAGGATGTGGGCCCAGGCGAAGTCTTGGCACGTATCCCTGTGGAAGGTCAAAAAACCCGAGACATTACCGGCGGTTTGCCACGTGTGGCCGAACTGTTCGAAGCCCGCAGCCCCAAAGACAAGGGCATGTTGGCCGAGATGACCGGTACCGTATCGTTTGGTAAAGAGACCAAAGGCAAGGTTCGTTTGCAGATCACCGATCCAGATGGCAAAGTGTGGGACGAACTCATTCCCAAAGAGAAGAACATCTTGGTCCACGAAGGCCAAGTGGTCAACAAGGGCGAGAGCATTGTGGACGGTCCTGCCGACCCACAAGACATCTTGCGCTTGCTCGGTATGGAAGAGTTGGCTCGCTACATCGTTGATGAAGTGCAAGACGTTTACCGTTTGCAAGGCGTGAAGATCAATGACAAGCACATTGAAGTGATCGTGCGTCAGATGTTGCGTCGTGTGGTTGTTGAAAATGTGGGTGATTCAACCTACATCGCCGGCGAACAAGTTGAGCGTTCTGAAATGCTCAACACCAACGATGCATTGCGCGCTGAAGGCAAGATCCCTGCAACTTACAGCAACTTGTTGTTGGGTATTACCAAGGCTTCTTTGTCGACCGACTCTTTCATCTCTGCGGCTTCCTTCCAGGAAACCACCCGCGTGCTCACCGAGGCTGCCATCATGGGCAAGCGCGACGAGTTGCGTGGTCTCAAAGAGAACGTCATTGTGGGTCGCTTGATTCCTGCCGGTACAGGCTTGGCTTATCACAAAGCCCGTGCTGCCAAAGACGCCATGGACGAGGCAGAACGCCGCGCCATCACAGAAGCCGAAGCCGTTGAATTGGCTGAAGCGCAGCAGTTGACAGAAGACGCAGCCAACGCTGCCGATTCCAACACCTGATCGACATCCGGCTTCGGCCGGAATGTTTAAAAACGCCTCTGAACCGTTGACGCGGCCAGAGGCGTTTTGTTTTTGAGCGCGATTTCATTCACAATCTTGGCAACATGGCACTTCTGATTTTTTGTTCCATCTTGGCGGTCCTGTTCTTTTGGGCTGTTGGCGCATACAACCGCTTGGTGTTGCTGCGTGCCAGTGTGGCCAAACAGTTTGCGGCAGTCGATGCCCAGATGCTGCGCGTGCTCATTTGGGTGCAAGGCAATTTGCCTGCGTCTATGCGCGATATGCTGAGCGAAATGGAAGAAGCCGCTCTGCCCGAAGCCCTGCTGAAGAACGAACGTGACTTGAACCTCCTCAAAATATTGGAAGAACTGTCTGACAGTTTGGACTTGGCGCGCTCTCAACCACTTTCAGTGAGTGCGATGCAAAAATTCAACCAGGACCGGCTAGCTTTGGCGACTTGGGCCAAGACAGAAATTCGGGCGGGCCAAAGTGGCGAAGCAACTTGGTTCATTGATCCCCTGCCTTACAAGTTTGATCGCCTTAAAGCGCAAGCATGGCCTCTGATGGATGCCTATAACCAAGCGGCCGTGAAATACAACGAAGCCGTGACGCAATTTCCCGCCAGCTTACTGGCCAAACAAGTTAAGTTTGTACCTGCACAAACTTTGGACATTGCTGATTTGTTGGCATGACGCATCCCAATATCGTCAAACCGAATCCTCCTCAGCCAACGGACGTTGCCCGCATGGCAACATCTCCCCATCTACAGGCACCGCTTTGGCAATTGCTCCAAGCCACAGCACAAGTGGCTCAGGCTGTGCATGGGGGTCGTTCAATGACGGCCGCCATTGAGGCCGTACCCAAAGACATTCGCCCTGCCGTGCAAGCCCTGTCGTTTCAAGCCATGCGTTGGTGGGGCCGGGCTGTTGCACTCCGCAAAGAACTTGCGCGTAAATCGCCGCCTGCACAGGCCGACGCGCTTCTTTGTACGGCATTGGCTTTGTCCTGGCAAGACGACATGGCGCCTTATCCGGTTCATACCTTGGTCAATCAAGCGGTTGAAGCGGCAAGGCGCCACAAAGACATGCGCGCGCAAGCACCTTTCATCAATGCCTGTTTGCGTCGTTTTTTGCGTGAGCGCGAAAGTTTGATGGCCAGCACAGAGACCGACTTGACGGCGCAGTGGAACCACCCTGCATGGTGGGTGAAACGTTTAAAAAACGACCATCCGCAAGACTGGCAAGCGCTGTTGCATGCCGCTCAAGTTGCCGCCCCTATGAGCTTGCGTGTCAATTTGAAGCACCACACCGTCACGACATATTTGGCGGCATTGGCGGCCCAAGGCATTCAAGCCAAAGCGGTTGGTCAAATGGGTGTTCAATTGGTCAAGGCGGTTCCTGTTTATCAGTTGCCAGGCTTTGATCAAGGCCATGCATCGGTTCAAGATGCCGCCGCTCAATTGGCTGCGCCTTTGTTACTTCAGGGTTTGCAAAGCGATACCCAACCATTGCGCTTGCTGGATGCCTGTGCCGCGCCGGGTGGCAAAACAGGCCACTTGCTGGAATATGCACCCCAGGCCCATGTCTTGGCACTGGATGTAGATCCCCAGCGATGCGAAAGAATTCAAGACAATTTAGATCGGCTTCAAGTCAAAGCCCAAGTTTTGGCGGCCGACGCTGCCAAGCCTGAAATATGGTGGGATGGCCAAGCCTTTGACGGTATTTTGCTCGACGCACCGTGCACCGCTTCTGGCATTGGCCGCAGGCATCCCGATGTGCGTTGGCTCCGACGAGAGTCCGATGTCTCGCAGTTGGCCGCCATCCAAAGCCAGCTTTTGAAAGCCCTTTGGCCGCTGGTCAAACCGGGCGGGCGTTTGCTGTATTGCACCTGCTCGATCTTCAAGGCCGAGGGCGAAAGCCAAATTCAAACGTTTGTTCAACACAACACTGATGCCCTGATCTTGCCTTCTCCGGGGCATTTAACCCCCTCAAATGTCGTTTCTGATCCCAGTCTCCGCGACAATCAGATGGGTGAACATGACGGTTTTTATTACGCACTGTTGGAAAAGCGTTCAATGTGAGTTGAATGAATCTTGGCGCACAAGCTTCTGGCTTCGTGCGCTCTGGCTTTGCGTGTTCATGTGCATTGGCTTGACCGTCCAGGTTCAAGCCCAGACACCTACCGGTCCCGGTGTTGAAGTGACAGAGCTTCGTTTAGAAAAGTCTGAGGGCGCTTTGTTGCTTCAAAGCAGTTTGCGTTTGGACCTGAGCGCTGTGGTTGAAGATGCCTTGCAAAAAGGCATGCCCATTTACTTTGTGACCGAGGCCGAAATCACCCGCGATCGTTGGTACTGGTATGACAAGAAAATCAGTACCGTTGCCCGACATTACCGACTGGCCTACCAACCCCTGACCCGTCTGTGGCGTTTGAACGTGTCACGCGATCCCATTGGCACGGTTGGCGCAGCCAGCAGTTTGTCGCAAAGTTTCCAGACATTGCCAGAAGCCCTCGCGGCCATTCGAAGAACGGTGAATTGGAAATTGGCCGATTTGACAGAACTAGAAAACGACAACAAATACACCTTGATTTTCAAGTTCCGTCTCGATGTTTCGCAATTGGCCAGACCCTTTCAAATGACGGCGGGTAGCAATGCCGAATGGAATTTGGCCACCCAAAAAACCATTCGCTTTACGTCAGACATGGTCCGCTGACAGTTTGTGGCCTTGGACACTCAACCCATGAACCGAAACAAAACAGAACGAATTGCGACGGGTGCACAACCGTCCAGAACCGTTCGTTGGATGATTGGTGTTGGCGTCACCCTGATGCTGGTCATGGGTTTGGTTTTGTTGGTGTTGCTCACCCAAGCCACAGGCAATAGAGCGCTGTACGACCGCAACTATGACCGCCTCTACACCGTCAACATAGCGATGGCGGGTTTGTTGTTGCTGGGACTTCTTTGGGGCGCCTCGCGCCTCATCATCCGCTTGCGACAGGGGCAGTTTGGTTCGCGCTTGTTGGTCAAATTGGCGGCTATTTTTGCGCTGGTTGGTTTGGTACCTGGCGTCTTGATTTATGTCGTTTCCTACCAGTTCGTTTCGCGTTCTATCGAGAGCTGGTTTGATGTCAAGGTTGAGGGTGCCTTGGTGGCTGGACTGAACTTGGGCCGCGTTACTTTGGACACGCTTACTGGCGACTTGGCCAAGCAGTCGCGTGTGGCTGCGCAACAGTTGGTCGATGTGCAAGAGGCCAGTGCCGCCATTGCCCTAGACCGGGTTCGAACACAGATGGATGCGAGCGAAGCCGTTCTGTGGGCGCTCGATGGCAGGCTCATCGCCAGTGCAGGTCCATCGCGTTTTGCCGTTCGACCCGAGCGCCCCACTTCTGCACAACTCAAACAAGTACGCAGCAAGCTCAGCCTTGAAATTGTGGAAGGCTTGGACGAAAACTCCGCCATTTCGAATGGCCGCATTAAGGTACTCACCTTGGTGCCACAAAACAGTTTTAACCTGAAAGACGACCCTTGGGTTTTGCAAATTTCACAAAATTTGCCCGCCACCTTGGTGGCCAACGCACTGGACGTGCAATCGGCCAACCGTGAGTACCAAGAGCGCGCCTTGGCCAGGGAGGGCTTGCGCAAAATGTACATCGGTACGCTGACCCTGAGTCTCATCATGGCGGTGTTGGCGGCGGTCTTGATTGCCATGTTGTTGGGCAATCAATTGGCGCGACCCTTGTTGCTGCTGGCGCTCGGTATGCGCCAAGTGGCGGCGGGCGATTTGTCGCCCAAATACACCATGCAGGGCAAGGATGAGTTGGGGGGCCTCACGCGCTCTTTTGCCCAGATGACGCAGCAGCTGTCTGACGCCAGAAACGCGGTTGAGCTCAGCTTGAACCAATTGGATGCAGCGCGCGGCAATTTGCAGACCATTTTGGACAACCTCACGGCGGGTGTGATTGTGCTCAATGCGCAGGGCTTGATTCAGTCTTCCAATCCCGGCGCCACGCGAATTTTGAAAGTGCCTCTGGCCGCGCACGAAAAAGCCTCCTTGATGAGCCTACCCAACTTGCAAAATTTTGCAGCAGGTGTGCAAGAGCAGTTTGAATTGTTGAGTGCTGACAAAGACCGGCACGAACTGGACCATTGGCAAAAGTCATTTGAAATTCATGCCTCAGGTCAAGGCTTGGAGGCAACATCAGTCACGTTGGTGGCGCGCGGCGCCATCTTGCCCGATGGCATGCGGCTCTTGGTGTTTGATGACATTTCAGAAATTGTCTCGGCGCAGCGCTCGCAGGCTTGGGGCGAAGTCGCTCGCCGCTTGGCCCATGAAATTAAAAATCCGCTGACACCGATTCAGCTTTCGGCGGAAAGACTGGAGCGCAAACTGGATGGCAAGTTGGATGAGACCGAGCAATCAGTCTTGTCCAAGTCAGTCAAGACCATTGTCGACCAGGTGGCCGCCATGAAACGGCTGGTGAACGAATTCAGAGACTACGCCCGACTGCCCTCGGCCGAGCTCAACCCCTTGGATTTGAACGGTCTGATTCAAGATGTGATGGTGCTTTATGCACAAGAACCCTCTGAAACAGCCACGCGGGCGCAGGTGACAACCGATTTAGACCCCACACTGCCTTTGATTGAGGGTGACGCACAGCAATTGCGCCAAGTGGTTCACAACCTGATTCAGAACGCCCAAGACGCCAGCGAGGCCCACGCCAAGGTCACGCTGACCACGCGCTGGAGTCCGGCACGCAAGCGGGTCAAACTGACGGTGACCGACGAAGGGCCTGGTTTTGCCGCCAATATTCTGCAAAGAGCCTTTGAACCCTATGTCACCACCAAGGCCAAAGGCACGGGCTTGGGCTTGGCTGTGGTGAAGAAAATTGCCGATGAACATGGCGCGCGATTGGACATTGCCAACCTGCAGGAAGATGGGGTGGTCAAAGGTGCCCAAGTGTCGTTATCATTCAGTGTCGAGAAACTGGCGCAAAGCTAAGATCGGTGTCAGCTTCTTGTGTAAAAAATAAGTCCCAAACAAGCGACAATCAAGCAGCAATTTAGAGGCAAGCAAGCGCAACATGGCAAATATATTGGTGGTGGATGACGAGTTGGGAATTCGCGATTTGCTGTCGGAAATCCTAAACGACGAAGGTCATACGGTCGAGTTGGCCGAAAACGCTGCACAGGCTCGCGAAGCGCGTCAGCGCATGCGCCCCGACTTGGTGTTGTTAGACATTTGGATGCCCGACACCGATGGCGTGACTTTGCTCAAAGAATGGTCTACCGGTGGCTTGCTCAATATGCCCGTCATCATGATGAGTGGCCATGCCACCATCGACACTGCAGTTGACGCCATTCGCATTGGCGCGCAGGCCTTTTTAGAAAAACCCATCACTTTGCAAAAGCTGCTCAAAACGGTTGAGCAAGGCCTAGCGCGTGAACAAGTTCGGCAAGCTGCGGCAGCTTACCAAGCGGCACAATCTACACCAGGACATGCCGCAACAACACAGACCATTGCTGCCGTCGCTGCAGACACCACGCCGCAGGTATCTCAAACATTTGACCTCGACTTGCCTTTGCGCGACGCGCGTGATGCTTTCGAAAAAGCTTACTTCGAGTTTCACCTCACCAATGAGGGCGGCTCCATGACCCGCGTGGCAGACAAGACAGGTTTAGAGCGAACACACCTCTACCGCAAACTCAAGCAATTGGGTGTTGACCTCACCAAGGGCAAGCGCAACGGTGCTTGAGGGCGCGCCACTTGCAGCTTTTAGCGAGCAGTTCGTCTTTCATTCTTGCAGTTCATGCCGCTGTTTTCACCATTCGTCGCAAACCGCGTGCAATGGACGAATTAAATTTTTACATTAGGCCCATTCCAAACAGCGAGGCCTTATGACAACTTCTAACCCCACCCCTCCAAGCACATTTGCCGCCCTTTGGCGAGAATTCAAAGGTGTCGTCAATGCTTACGCCAAATGGTTGGTGAGCATCAGCTGGAAGCTTTTTGCAGCCATTTCTTTTGTATTGCTGATGGCTGGCGGCATCATCGATTTGCCGCAACTTGCGTTTTTGATAGTTCTGACTTCGATCGTCATCAAGGCCAGCTTCAAGCAACAAATTCAAGCCGAAGAAAAAGCCACGGCTGCTACTTACTTGGCCGAAGCGGAGCAACTCAAGCGCCAACTGGTCGAGGCCCGCATGGCAGCCATGCAAGCGCAAGTTGAACCTCATTTTTTGTTCAACACCTTGGCCTCCATCGATCACCTGATTGAAACCGACCCCGCCCGTGCCAGCCTGATGCAAAAGAGTTTGATCGCTTTGCTGCGTGCTACGTTGCCCGCCATGCGTGAGACCAGCACCAATACAGGCGCCAATTTGGGTCAAGAGCTGGCCATCATTCGACCTTACTTGGACATTCAAAAAATGCGCATGGAAGATCGCCTGGACATTTTGTGGGACGTCCCTGAAGGTTTAAAGTCTGCCGAAATACCCAGCATGATGGTGCTTAGCTTGGTTGAGAATTCATTCAAGCATGGCTTAGAGCCCAAAGCGGAAGGCGGTAAGTTGGTGTTGCGCGCAGAGGTCGTGCACGGCAAATTGTTGATCACTGTCAAAGACTCGGGCGTGGGCTATTTTCCGGCCAATGCAACGGGCAATCCGGATCAACCGAGCGGCTTTGGTTTGAAAAACATCAAAGACAGATTGAGCCTCTTTTATGGCGATCAAGCCAGCTTCAGCATCCGAGCGTTGGAGGCATTTGAAGGCTCGGGTACCTTGGCGCAAATTTCAGTGCCCTACAAAGTGCCACCTTTTGATGTGACACAAGGTGTCTAAGTCGTATGAACCAAGTGTCTAAAGCACCCAGGGCTGTCATTGCAGACGATGAGCGTTTGATGCGCGATCAACTTCGCACCAGATTGACCCAAGTGTGGCCAGAACTTGAGATTGTGGCTGAAGCTAAAAATGGTTTGGAGGCCGTTCAAGCCGTCAAGGACCATCAGCCCGATGTGATTTTTTTGGACATCAGAATGCCGGGCTTGACGGGGGTTGAGGCGGCCAAAGAAATTGCCCAACTCGATTTGGGTGAAGACGCTTTGCTGCCTGAAATGGTTTTCATCACCGCCTATGACCAATATGCCATCGAGGCTTTTGAGCATGGCGTGGTGGACTATGTCCTGAAACCGGCGGAGACAGAGCGGTTGCGCGCTACTGTCGCGCGTCTCAACAAACGATTGATGCAGCGTGAAAGTGTAGATTCGCAGAGCGACGACTTCACCTTAAGAGAAGGGCCCAGTCATTCCGTTCAGCAATGGCTGCATGCCTTGTCGACCAAAATGTCGGGCCAAGCGCCTCAATACTTAACCTGGCTTCAGGCCTCTGTGGGACAAAACATTCAAATGGTGTCCGTGGACGAAGTGCTTTACTGCGTGAGCGATGAAAAGTACACGCGCATTCAAACCTTGAATCAAGAGTTTTTGATTCGCAAACCGATCAAAGAATTGGTGGAGAATTTGGACCCTCAAATCTTTTGGCAAATTCACCGCAGCACATTGGTGAATGTCAAAGCCATCGCGGGTGTTCAGCGCGATGAGCGTGGGAGGCAAGAAGTTTTGATCAAAGGTCGCTCAGAAAAACTGGCTGTGAGTCGCAGTTCTGCGAACTTGTTCCGCGCCATGTAAAACATCGGCGGACTCTACCGAGTTGCGGCTGTCAATTTCAAATGTTGGGTAGTGTCGTTTGGCAGTTTCACCAACTGACCCTGAAAGTACAGATTCAATTGCGAGAGTTGGGTGCTGTAGACAGAGAAAGGTGCCGGGCCATAAATGCTGCGCTCGTTGCCAGCTTCTAACTCCAAGGTGGCCACACGTTGTTCAGCATCCTTGACGCAAACGACAACGCTTTGTAACGCGCGCATGTGGACATAGTCAGCTGTCTTGCGCGGCTTATCAGGTTGAATTTCAAAATGACTTGAGTTCCAGTTGCAAGTTGACTTGGACGTTGCCACAGTTTGGCTTTCAGCTGGTGCTGGCGCCTGATTGGGGACAGGTTCAGCAGGCTGCAAAGTTGGGCTGTTGGGCTCGGAAGGCATCGCCGCTTGTGGACTTATATTTTCTGCAGGCTTTGCAGCGGCAAAAGCAGTATCTCCAGTCATCGGAGGGGTTGCCGTCACTTTGCTAGATGGATTCAGTGAATCAACATACAGCCCAAGCAAACCAAGCGCAATGAGTAAGACCAGCAGGAGCCAAAAAATTTTTTGAGGTGTGACTGAAAAAGAAGGGCTGGGTAAGCCTTGCTTTACTTTGAAAGCCTGAGGCGAGAATGTCTCGGCTTCGTTCAATGCCCCAGCGGTCTCTGGTAAGTCATGTCCTAAAACCCGAAGGAGTTTTTTACCGGTTGCAAACTTGATGTCGGTGTTATAAAAAGCGGTATCACCACCGTTTTCTAGTTGCCCAATTTGAGAGCTTGAGACCAAGTGTTTGCGCGCTAGCGTGGCTATGTCTAGACCGGCTTTTTGTCGCAGGTCTTTAAGAAGTTTGCCGTGCTCTTCAGTCCACCTTGAGGGGCTCATAGGCTCCATTTGGATCAGCCTGCATTTAGAATTGCTTGAATTCTAGTGATTTACGCACAATTCAGCAATTGAGGCTCAATGTTTGATTGAATCGCCAGACGCAGGCGTTTGGCCAAGAAGCTTTTGCCAAGACATACAATGACTTCATTTTGAGTATCATTCTGATATTCGAGTAACGACAATGGCTTTTAAGAATGTTTGCTTTCCATGAGTGAATTTGGAAGTCAAATCAACGACACAAGCCCTGAATTTTTTTACAGGGTGACCGATCGCCTGCAAATGGAAAGTTGCCTCACGGCGCTTGCGCAGGACAGCAAAAGTGTCGTTATTTACAGCCAATCGTCCGAATTACTTGACTATTACGGCGCCGCCTTTGTTCGCCGAGTTAAGCAAAAACTCACTCACAGCCAAGTTGAAATCTTCATGCCTCGAGACACGGAGGCCATGTTGGAGCGTTTCAACAAGCTGCTCAATACCTTGTCTTTGGATGTGGCCACTGCGTCTCGCATGGGCACCTCGCCAGACAAAGTGTGGGTGGTTTATGACGCCAACGCCTTAGGTGCACACGAACTGCAACTGCTCACCCGTTTGATTCAGCAGTTTCCTGGTTCTGGTGTTTGCATTGTTCTCATGTTCTCATCTGAGACAACCCAAAACGACGATGTCACCCGTCCCAACAAACAGTTTGTTTCCTGGGGTCTGGACTTACCCACGTCAGAACAAAAACTCACAGCCATTCAGCAGGCTCGCAAGAATGGGCAAGAAGAGTTAGCGGTTCAATTCTTTTCCAAGCTGACCAAGGCCACTAGCAAAACATCACCGGCCCCCTCGACGGTTCAGGCTGTCGCTGCAGCCCGCCGCCCTGCGCCTGACGCATCAAAAAAATCTTCCGCTAAAAAGAAATCCAGTGGCGTTTTGCCATGGTTGTTCGGTATTCTGGGCTTGTTCATTATTTCTTTGCTCATGGCTTTGTGGCTGAATCCCGATGTGTGGCCCAAGGTCATTTCGCAATTGGAAGACGCGTATTACCAAGTGACGGGACAGAAAAACCCGAAAGCCATCGAGCCCAAAGAAGAAATCATCACTGAAACTTCAGGCCCCAAAGACGAAGCTGGGCAGCCCATGCCGCCGGTCGGTACTGAGGGAGAAAAGCCCGCAAGCACAGGCGCTGGCAGTGATTCCGCTTTAGCACCTGCTAACCCTTCAACGGCTGCAACGCCAGTGACTCCAGTTGTGTCCGCCGCGCCAGACCCCCAGCCAGCACCCACTCCGCCAGCACCACCACCAGCCAAGGAACCCGAAGAAGTTAAGCTCATTACCGAGCTTCCAGAAGTCGCTGTCAGCGGTCGTCAATGGCTAAGGAAATTGCCCGATGACAGTTTTGTACTGGTCCACAAAACATTCAGGCGAGTCAAGGATGCCCAAGCCTTTATCAGAGGCAAAGAATATCTGGTCAACGCACGCATTGCGCCCGTCTATCAAGAAGGCAAAGACGAAGCGCGGTTTGCAGTGGTAACCGGCCACTTTAGAAGTAAAGAGCGTGCCAGTAACACCATCTCTCGGTTGGGCTTGCCATCAGAGGTGGCCATTGTGCCCACCGCTAAAGCGGTGTCTCAATCACAAGTGAAGAAGCCCTAACTTTTCTTATTTGCGTTGGCTTTGCGCCAGGGGTCCGTAAGGACAATAGCCGGGTTTGGGTCCGACCTGTGGGTGCTTTCGACAGGTCTGAGGCCTTAGCGAATACACCGTGCATCGCCTGCTTTGCGAATCTAAAAAATAGCAATCACCCGAACTTTTGCGTGCGATGGTGAAGATGCTGTTTTTGAAGTTGAAATGTTCGATCAGCCCGGCCTTGCTCAAACGCTTGGCAATTTGCTTGGGCTCTTCATGCTCCGCTTCAAAAGCGTCGACCAAATTCAACAAAACCAAATCGGCCACTTTGACCTCTAGGGGCATGGTGCAACAATTGGCCGCACAGGTATCGCACATGCCGGTTTTGTAGCGGGTCCAGGTGTCGGTGCGATCAACGTCAACAATGCTGATGGGAGATTTCATGGAACATTATTCACGTATTATTTGAACTTGTGATTCAATGGTGTTATTCAAAATTAGGGAGACAAAAATGAAAAAATTCAATTTGACACATTTAAGCAAATTCTTGTTGGCTGCAGTTTGCGGTTTGGGCCTCATGACCTCGCATGCCCATGCCCAAGCGTACCCTAACAAACCCATCAAGGCCATTGTGCCTTTTGCAGCAGGAAGTGCTACCGACCAAATTGGCCGCGCCTTTGCGCAAAAAATGTCCGATGTTTTGGGCCAGCCCATCGTGGTTGAAAACAAAGCCGGCGTGAATGGCATGTTGGGTGCCGATGCAGTGGCCAAATCTGCGCCCGATGGTTACACCATTTTGATTGGTACCAACAGCACCAATGCGGCGCTCAAAAGCCTCATGAAAAAATTGCCGTATGACCAAGATACTGCTTTTGCACCTGTGGCCTACATGGGCTCGGTGCCGCTCATCGTGGCCGTTAACAACGATGTGCCAGTCAAGAGCTTGAAAGAGTTTGTGGACATGGCCAAAGCCAAGCCCACACAAGTGACATTTGCCAGTGCCAGCACTTCGCAATTGGTGTCTTCCGAAATGTTGGCCAGCATGGCTGGCATTCAAATGACGCACGTCCCCTACAAGAGTGGCCCCGCGGCCATGACCGACCTCATTGGTGGCCAGGTCAACATGTTTACCGCCGACTTTGCAGTTATGTTGCCGCAGGTTAAAGCTGGAAAAATCAGAGGTTTGGCAGTCACTTCGACGCAACGTTCCAAAGCCATTCCAGAATTGCCCACGGTCAATGAAGCACTGGGCTTGAAGGATTACGAACTGATTGCGTACTTTGCCATGTTTGCACCTGCAGGCACACCTACCGACATTATTCAAAAACTGAACGCTGCTGCCAACGCTGCAGCCAATGACAAAGCCATCTTGGAAAGATTCTCAGCGCTCGGATTTGAAACAGCGCCCGCATCACCCGAAGCATTGGCGCAGCGCTCCAAAACCGAGACAGCCAAATGGGCCAAGGCCATTCGCGAAGCCAAAATTGAAGCCCAATAATCGGTACTTCAATTCATTTCAAGGAAAATGTCATGCCCCCTATTTCAAGACGTCAATTCGGAATCGCTGCAGGGGCCATGGCGCTTCCCGCGCTACATGGTTGTGCAGCCATCTGGCCGCAAAACAAAGTTTTGTCAGTGGGTGCTTTGTTCGCGGGGCAAGTGAATGACAAAGGCTTCATGGAGTCGGGGTGGCGTGGCCTAGAAAAGGTGCGTACTGAGTTGGGTGTTAAGACACAGTACATTGATTCAGTCGCTCCCAAAAAGGAGTTGCTGATGCAGTCGCTGATTGTTTTAGCCAACTCAGGTGTCGACTTGGTCATCGCCCATGGCGGCCAAAACAACGAGGCTTGTGCAGAAGTCGCTAGCAAATTTCCGCAAGTCAAGTTTGTCGTCATTCAGGGGGGCGTGACAGCGGCCAATTTGGCCAGCTATGAAGTTCTTCAAGAAGAGTCTGCCTACTTAGGGGGCGTACTGGCAGCGCTGACTACGCGCACAGGGGTTGTCGGCCATATGTCGGGTATTCGGGTGCGCCCAGGGCTGAAGGGGCGTGCCGCTTTTGTCGCTGGCGTCAATGCAACCAATCCCAATGTCAAAGTCTTGACTAATTTTTCAGGGAATCAAGACGACAACGCTTTGTCTAAACGCGTTGCTTTGGCCGAAATCGCCAATGGTGCTGATTGTATTTTCACCATGCTCAATGCAGGTCGAGGCGGTGCTGTCGAGGCATGCCGCGAAAAAGGTGTTCGTCAAATTGGCAATGTGGTCGATTGGGTGCAAACGGATCCCAAAGTGTTTGTTGCATCTGCCATTGCCGACGTCAGCATGGCCGTTGTGCAAGCGGTCAGCGATTTGAAAACGGGCCAATTTCAAGTGGGCAAAATTCAAAAAGTAGGTTTGCAAAATGCGCAGGCCGTCAGACTGACAATGGCTGCCGATGTTCCCGAGTCGGTGCGTCAAAAAATTGCCAAAGTGTCTGAAGACATTCAGGCTGGCAAGATCAAAATTCCTGAAACCTATACAGGGCCAGAATTCGCTACCCCTGTTTGAGGGCTTCCAATGAGAAGCCCGCAATTTTTTTGTAATCGTCTGAAATTTTGCGAAGCTCTTCCTGGCTGATCACATCGTCGATGTGACGGAAGGGCTTGCCTTGCGTGAGTTCATCCACTTTGATGTTGATGAAGTCGGGCGGGGTGGTGCGATTGGTTTGCACCACTTTGTTGGCCAAGGGCCTGCGAACATTTTCGTAGCGCAACAGGGCGGGCAGGGGGTCTTGGTCTGCATTGAATTTAGCCAACTCATCGGCCAAAGTGCGCGCATCAATCAGAGCTTGTGCCGAACCATTGGAGCCGCGAGGGTACATGGGGTGTGCCGCATCGCCCAAAAAAGTTACGCGGCCAAACGTCCATTGGTCAATGGGGTCTTTGTCCACCATGGGATATTCAAGCAGCGACTCTGCGTTGGCAATGAGCTGTGTCACATCAAGCCAATCAAATTTCCAATCGGCAAACAATTTCAAAACGTCTTCAACCTTACCGGTTTGGTTCCAATCGTTTTGAGTCACGCCTTCCATTCTAATCTCTGCCATCCAATTGACCAGCTGATGCCCTTCATCATCGACCTTGTCGACGATGGGGTAGATGACCATCTTGCCGGTTTCGATGGAGCCAATTCGCATGTAGGTTTTGCCGGTCAAAATGGGCTTGAAGCGTGTCACACCGCGCCACGTATTGATGCCCGTAAACACCATTTTTTCATCTGGATAAAAAGTCCGGCGCACGGCAGAGTTGACGCCATCAGCGGCAATGGCCACTCGGCAATCTACAGCGGGCAATGTATTCCCCGCTGGGTCTGTGAAGGTCAGGGTGGCGGTGTCTTGATTCTGGACAATGCTTTTGAAGCGATAGCCGGTGTGCACATGGTCTGCACCCAAACGATTAACGGCGGTGTCAAACAAAATTTTGTGCAGCTTGCCACGGTGAATGCCCA
>JACCDX010406255.1_pt1 | contig 17950 bp, 19 predicted proteins | sample 7449681 | NCBI WGS metagenome assembly JACCDX01 (sample SAMN15323450, study PRJNA562643) | freshwater metagenome | isolation source: river surface water | place: USA:Blue River Watershed | collected 2017-08-18
CCCCATTTCGTGCTTCATGCAGGTGGGGTGAGTGAAATAACCTGTTGCACCCATAAATCTTTGTTTCCAGAAATATCAACAGCGCATTCAAGCTGTTGATATTGTTGTTTGTCTTCACTTATTAGGAATTCAGCTTATCACGCCAACCGCCCAATTGGGCTAGCCCCTGCTGGGGCGATTAAACTGATACCGAACGCATTTTCTCTCTTCACTTTTCGTTGTTGACTCCCATGCGCCTGAATAAATTCGTTGCGGTCTTGATGAGCTTGGGTATCCTGTGGGCTTCATGCCAGACAGCGCTGGCCCAAACCCCAGCTCAGCCCACCCAAAAGAATCAAAAAAAACAACAGACCACGGCCAAGGCCAAAAAGAAAACCAACGCACCTTCGGCACGACAAAAGAGCACGCCAACCCTTGCAACGGCGGCTGACTCACTGATGAACCAAAATGAAGCCGTTTCTCTCTGGACGACCGAGGCGGCTCAAAGACTGAATCTGGACCCGGCTTGGGTACAAAAAACCATGCAAAAGGCACAGCGCTTGCCCTTGGTCGAGAAGTTGGTATTGCCTGCGGCCAGCCCTGCGGCCAAGGACTGGGGTGCTTATCGGGCACGATTTATTGAACCGATTCGAATTCAGGCCGGCGCACGATTTTGGTTGCGCCACCGCGCCACACTAGAAAAAGCAGAACGCGAGTTCGGCGTGCCCGCCTCCATCATCGTGGGCATCATCGGTGTTGAAACCTTGTATGGCCAAAACACCGGCAACTTCAGGGTGCTCGATGCGTTGGGCACGCTGGCCTTTCATTTTCCGCAAGCGCACCCCAGAGCCGCAGAACGACAAGCCTTTTTCCGCGCGGAGTTAGAGCAATTTTTGCTATTGACTTCGCGCAGCGGTGCCAACCCACTGGCGGTGCGAGGCAGCTATGCAGGGGCATTGGGACTGCCCCAATTCATGCCCTCCAGTTGGGCCAAATTTGCGGTGGACTATGACGGCGATGGCCGCATTGACCTTTTCACCAGCCCTGCCGATGCCATTGGCTCTGTCGCCAATTACTTCAAAGCCTTTCAGTGGCGCCCGGGCATGCCCACGCATTACCCCGTGACCCTGGCCCCCGACAAAACCGACATGGACGGCCTGTTGGCCCCAGACATCTTGCCGACGTTCAGTGTGACCCAATTTATGGGCAAAGGCGCCGCACTCGAAGGCGCAGCGCTGCAACACCCCGGCCCCTTGGCGCTGATCGAACTGCGCAACGGACCGAACGAACCAAGCTATGTGGCAGGCACCGAAAACTTTTACGCCATCACCCGCTACAACTGGAGCAGCTACTACGCCATGGCGGTGATTGATTTGGCCGATGCGGTGGCGCGAGAAGTTCAAAGCAGGCCTTGAAGACCCTCACGCATGAACCCGCTGAACCCCAAAAAACTGCTGCTAACCAAGTGGACGGCGGTCAAACCTGTGGCCAAACAAAAGCACTTTTTGGTCAGTCGGGTGATTCAACCTGATCAGCCTACCGACCCGATTGTGTCTGTGGAAATCGAGGCGGTTTTCTCAAAGGCCACGCAGGTCATAGCATGGCGTGAGCTTCAGGATGATGGTGTTTGGCGGCAGGGATGGGTTTGAGCGAGAAGTGATTAAAATCTTCATGTATTGAGCTTCGCGGTTTTCTTTAATTTGAAACCAACTGAAAATTTATAAACTTATTTGAAAGAAAAGTCCGAATGAAAAAACCAATGGCGAACTCCCCAAAAATAGTGCTAGCTTTGATTTTACTTGCGACTTGCAAAGTGGCTCTGTCACAAGAATTATTTATTAATGGTAAGTTACGTCCAATTAGCCCTGGCAGTTTAATTACACAAAACGATACCATCGGAGGCTATCCTATTTATCAGGATGATGGACGCTGGACGTTTGTTAGTGGCAGAGAGTCAGAATCTACTGGTAGCTCACAACCCATAAAAATGGGAACTATATTGTTGGACTACAAAGAAGGTACATATCTACTAGCTCGACAATCAATTACAGCGTCTGTTAGTACAGGTGGCCTTAATAGCCACTGGACGGGTTCACCTTGCTCTGGCGAACATATTTATACTAGAAATAAAGGATCCGGTACAAATGACAACTGCCTGACGATCAATCCCTTCATAATTAATATCGGTTCAAAACCAACGATTTTTTTTAATATTACCTCTACAAATACAGCAAGCAACGGTCGTTACTATAAATTAACAGTTTATATAAATGCGGAATTACTGGGTCTTAGAGATACTGGCACAGGCGACTGGTCAAAAGAAGAAATTAAATACAAACCACACAAGCAAGAAATAATTAATCGATTAATATCTTGGTCGGAGCAATTGCAAGATGGCTCAATAAAGGCCTTGGATTATAGCAAACCACAGGATGTTTACAATAAAATGCCGTCTTTGATGTCTCTGCTTCCGACACCTCCAGATTTGGCAAATAAAAAATATTCAGCATCTTTTTTAAGTGCGGTTGAACATATTCGCCACCAACCAAAATTCTCTTCAATTGCGTATACGCATTACGATGACTATAAAACAGGATGGCACTTTTTTACTGGTCGCCCTACACAAGAAGTAGCTGATGAAGCAGCATTAAATATGTGTGAATCAACACGTAAAAATAGCAGGCCAAACGCACCGAATTGCGTTGTATATAAAAGATTAGATAATACAAATAAAATTGATAAATTAAATACCAACTCTAATGTTGATTTTAAAAAACCGTCGGCAAATGATGTAGATCTAAAACTGGAAAAGTTAAAGGAGCTTTATTCAAAAGGGCTAATTAGCAAAGAACAATATGACTCGCAAGTCAAAGAAGAACTCGGCAAACTCTGAGTCTGATTCAACCCACCTTTCACCTTTATTAATCTCAAAACCAAAGTCTGTGCGCCTACCTACCTTTGCCGACGGCAAAGGCAGGTTCTGGGTTTGTGTTAGCTGGCAGTTTGGATGTGCAAAGCTTCCGTAGAAGAAATCTCGTGCTAAACGACACTCACAGTGCGTAAGTGATTCACCTGCTAAATCCATCGTTTAGGTTACAGGCCGCAGCCTCAATCTGGACATCCAGCCCACCAGCTTCCACAGCCTTCTTAATCAGCTCAAGTGTTGGCACTAAGTCTTTCTGAGCACCACCGTGCACTGCCACTTTGCCTTTTGCTAATTCAAGCACCTTGACACCATAGCGCACTGACAAAGCAAATCTGCCCGTGTTAATGACGAACCACCAAGGTTTACTTACTTGGGCATTTCTACCTGACGGCGCATACCTGTGACGTGTTCCACGACAGTTCGGAACTTGATGGGGGCAAAGTATTGCCAGCCGCCTGTGCTGGTGCCAGCTCCATCGGATGGTGTTTGGCGGCAGGGTTGGGTTTGATGGAAAGGCCGGACACTGTCAAGAACGGCATTATTGTTTTTTCGTTTCGACTTTCTCGTAGCCCTTACCTTGCATGCATTTGTACTCAACCATTGCTATTTGAAACGCTCCAGCGTTTGGAATACTCCAAGCTTGAGCACTACATTGAGCTTGATCTCTGTTGAAATCGTCAAACGTTGTATTCGCTCTCGCCCAATGTGAGTCAGCAGCACATCCGGCAAGAATGATCATCGAAAAAACCAGTAAATATTTCATATTCCATCTCTCACGGTCACTTGAATTGGCATTCCCCCCAAAACTCTAGACACTTTTCACAGCGCAGTTTGACGCTGGCGCTCGAACTCATGGGGGCTGATTTGATCCAGATACTTATGGCGCTGAACTCGATTGTAGAAACCCTCGATGTAATCGAAGATTTCCGACTTGGCCTCAGCCTTGGTTTGGTAAATCCGCCTTTTGATGCGTTGGCTCGGGAAGTTCAAAACAAGACTTGATGCGCTCAAATTGATTACAAGCTGCTTATTTTTCTTGGTACCGCTGCCCCAACGCCAGCAGTTGAGGCGTTTCAATGACCGCGTTAAGACCGTCAAAGTTCAACATTTTGTCTTGCCAAGGGCGCGTAGACTGGTGGGCGTGCAGACTGGTGTAATACCCTTGCAAGGTATGCAACACGGCCCGAGCGGTGCCGCCAGGGAAGATCACAATTTTGAATCCGCGTTCGCCCAACTCAGTCGCACTTTGTACTGGCGTCATGCCGCCTTCCACCATGTTGGCCAACAGCGGGACGCGATTTGAAAATTGGGCACAGGCCAGATTCATTTGTTCATCGGACCGCAGTGCCTCAATGAACAACGCATCCACACCACATTCCAAGTAGCGTTCTGCTCGCTCTAAAGCCGCTTCCAAACCTTCAACAGCCACCGCATCCGTTCTGGCCAAGATGAGCGTGTTCTTGTTTTGCCGGGCATCCAAAGCTGCGCGCAGTTTGCCTTGCATTTCGCCTAATGACACCACGCCCTTGCCCTCCAGATGGCCACAGCGCTTGGGGAATGTCTGGTCTTCAATTTGAATCATGGCGGCCCCGGCCCGCTCAAAGTCACGCACGGTGCGCTGGGTGTTCAGGGCATTTCCAAATCCTGTATCGGCATCCACAATCACGGGAACGCTGACCCGGTCGGTGATGTGGGCCAGTGTCTGCGCCACTTCAGTGGCCGTGGTCAGTCCGATGTCCGAACGCCCCAGCCGGGTGTAGGCGATCGATGCACCCGACAAATAGAGCGCCTCAAAACCTGCTTGCTGGGCGACCAATGCCGTCAATGCATCGTAAACACCGGGAGCAAGCAGTGGCTTGTTCATTTGCAGCCGTTGGGCCAATGGGGGAGTTGGGCTCATGGTGCAGCGTCCTTCAAAATTTGTTCTGCTGTGTGTGCGGCAATGTGGCCGCCGGCTATGGCGCTGAGCAAGCCATTGCCTGACAAATAGCCCCAGACCTCTTGCCCTGAGACACCCCGAGCGGCACCGCCTGCAGCCAATAAATTGGGCAAAGGTTGGCCATCTTCAAGCAACACTCGGGCATCTGCATCAATGTCCAAACCGCCCTGCGTGTGAAACAAGGCTCCTGTGACTTTGATGGCGTAGAACGGTGCTTGCAAAGGGCGCTTGAAATGGCGATGGGTGGCGGGATCGGTCCCCGAAGCGATGGCATCGAAGGTTTTTTGCAAACTGTCGGTCGAACAACCGATCAGTTTGGCCAGCGCATTCACATCTTCCGCATGCTGGACGGCCCCCGCACTTTGTGCGGCTACAAAGTCTGGAAAGTCTTGCGCAAACTGAAGCAATGCAACGTCAAACACATTCCACGCCACGCCGCCCGGTTGGGCCAGAACGTGCACCGCTGCTTCAGAATAGCCTTGCGTTTCATCGTGGAAGCGCTGGCCAAGGACATTGATTTGAATGCCGCCTTCCATCATCAGGGCCCAGGAAATCAAGGCGCCTTGCGGCACAGCCCAAGAGCCATGCCCTTGATAGGCCCCCAAATCAGCCAAACGGGCGCCCAACTGTTGGCCCCACGCGATGGCGCTGCCATCGTTGCCCACGTGGCCTGCATAGGTGGCCGCGGCCATTTCGGGTAAGAATTTTTTCACCAAAGGTGCCGCCCCGCCAAAGCCATTGCATGCCAGCAGCACCACATCGCATCTCAAGCGCTCGGTCTGCCCGTCGGGTCTCACATAACCAACGCCATGAAGGCGTTGCGTCTCGTCGGCAAACAGTTCAGTGACCTGTGCCTGTGTCAACACCACCACGCCTGCAGCGTCGGTCGCAGCTTGCAACCGGCTCATCAGTGCCGCCCCGGTTTTTTCGGGCACGGCATGCATGCGGTGCGCACTGTGACCTGGGTATAAAAAATTATCCAGCACCTGCCAAGGCAAACCGTGATGATTGGCCAAGGCGTCCAGAGCGGGACCAATGTGCAAGGCGTAGGCCTGCACCAAATGCGCTGCAGCCTGGCCATGGGCCTTGGCCTGTATATCGGCAACAAACAAGTCAACGCTGTCGGTGATGCCTTGTGCAAGCTGCGCTTGCGTTCTTGGTGCTGGAATAAATCCCGATGAAAGCGCGGTAGAGCCCGCTGCGAACGCATCGCGCTCTAAAACCACGCACGCCACACCCAAGCGGTGCAATGCCAACGCCGCGGTCAGCCCACAGGCGCCCGCACCCACGATGACAACCGGAATATGGTCTTCCGTCTGCAAATCGGCGGCTGGGCAAACTTGCGGCAGCAACGCATTCATGGCATCAGCTCAGATGACGTAAAAACGCTGCGCTGTCCATGACATCAGCCACCGAGCCCATGTCGGCCAATGCAGCTTGGTGCGCCGCATCGCTGAAAGCGGCACACCCATCCGACAACACGATGACGTGGTAATCACGCACATGCGCATCGCGAACGGTACTGGCCACGCCCCCGTTGGTCACAATGCCGCACACTACCAAAGTATCTATGCCCGACTTTTTGAGCACCCAGTCGAGTTGTGTGTTGAAAAAAGCCGAATAAGCCACCTTGAACACCGACACATCCACCAGCGGCGCCAACAAGTCCACATTGGCTTGGCCACGGCTGCCGGGCGCAAAGTCGCCCTGACGTAAAAAAGGACGGCGCTCTTTCAGATGTGCCGAAATCATGGGCTCGCCTTTTGCGTTGGGCCACAAGGTGAACAAACTGGCAGTCACCAGACCACCCTGCGCTTTGATCGCCCGCGCGACTGGGGCCATGCGCTCAGGCAGTTGCACTGCCTCAGCGCTCAAGGTGTTGCCCCGCGCGTAAGCGCCATCAGGGGCCAGAAAATCGTTTTGCAGATCGACGATGACCATGCCCAACTTGGCGTTTTTTATATTCATGCCGAACGCTCCACCAACAAGTTGCCAAGTGCATCCACCCGGCCTTCGAAGCCGGGTTCCAACCACACCGTGGTGTCGGGTTGCTCCAGAATGGCAGGTCCTTGCACCACCGCACCTACGGGCAAACTCAGTCGCTCATAGCGTTTGGCAGTCCACCACTGACCTTGGTGGAAGACCTCTTGTTCACCCACTGGCGTGGTGCGGCCTTCACCTTGTGGCGCCAACACGGCCAAATCAAACTTGGGGCGCCGTCCAATCCGGGCGTAACGCAGGTTCATCACCCGAATGACCGGGCCTTGCAATACGCGACCAAAGGCGTGTTGGTAAGCCGTCTCAAAGGCCTGCAACAACCCGGTTGCATTCAGTTGTTCACGCTTCACGGGTACTTGCAAAGTGTGTGTTTGTCCCATGTAAAGCATGTCAAAGCTGATGACTTCATCCACCCGAACAAAACGCACACCTGCTGAGTCCAAACGCAATTGGCAAGCCTCGGCCAAGCTGTCCACACGCTGCAGCAAGGTGGGCCAGGCCACTTCGGCCAAGGCCACATTCAGTGTCTGAACGGCATCGTGGCGCATGTCTGCCATGACACAGCCCAAAGCCGAAGTGACACCGGGATAACGGGGCACGATGCCGGTGGTCACGCCCACCTCGCGCATCATGGCGCAGACATGCAAACCGCCACCGCCGCCAAAGGGCATGTAGGCAAATTGACGCGGATCGTGACCGCGCTCGATCGAGACCACGCGAATGGCGCCCGCCATGCGGGCGTTGGCCACCGTCAACATGGCCTCGGCAGCCGCCAATGCCGACAGTCCCAAGGGTTCACCCACATGCTGCGCAATGGCTTTTTCAGACAAAGTCCGATCCAACTTTTGCAACAAACCTCCCCCCAAAGGCCGGTCAGCTGCGATTCGGCCTAACAACACATTGGCATCGGTCACAGTGGGGCGTGAGTTGCCCCGCCCGTAACAAGCCGGGCCTGGAATGCTGCCTGCCGATTCAGGCCCCACTTGCAGCATGCCGCCAGCATCCACCGAGGCGATGGATCCGCCACCCGCACCGATGGTTTCGATCTGGATCATGGGCGAGCGCACCACCAGACCAAACTCAATGGCGGTTTGTGCGGCAAGCGCGGCTTCGCCATCGGCCACCAACGAGACATCAAAAGAAGTGCCCCCAATGTCACCTGTGATGACATTGGCAAAACCAGAAGCGCGGGCAATTTCGGCGCAGGCCATGACGCCAGCTGCTGGGCCTGACAAGGCGGTTCGCACCGGCACATCACAAGCCGTTTGACGCGACATGACACCGCCATTGCTTTGCACAATCAACAATTCGCCGTCAAATCCTTGCGCCCGCAAATCACCATCCAAGCGTTGCAAATAACTGCCGACCACGGGCTGCAATGCCGCATTCAGCGTAGCGGTCGAGCAGCGTTCAAATTCGCGGATTTCCGGCAGCACTTCGCTGGCTGCCGTGACATAACTGTTGGGCCAAATTTCGCGCACCGCAGCCACTGCCGCTTGCTCGTTGGCGGGGTTGGCATAGGCGTGCACAAAGAAAACGCAGACCGCTTCGCACCCTTGGGCCAACAAGGCGCGGGCCTGCTCACGCACCTGATCGAGATCAACGGGGGTATGCATCTGACCATCGGCCAATACACGTTCATCGACTTCGAGGCGCCAAGCTCTGGGCACCACCGGGGTGTAACTGCCGCGCAAACCCCACGTCTGCGGACGGTCGCGTCGGCGCATTTCCAGCACATCGCGAAACCCTCGCGTGGTGATGATGCCGGTACGGGCAATTTTTCGCTCCAGCAAAGCGTTGGTCCCCACCGTGGTGCCGTGCACGATGGTGGCAATTTCTTGGGCACCGTCCGCACCGGTGTTGCCGGTCACTTTGGCAATGCCATTCATAAAGCCCCGTGCCTCTTCACCTCGGGTGGAAGGCACTTTGACAATGCGGGCCTGACCGGTTTTTTCATCCAAGACAAAAAGGTCAGTGAAGGTGCCACCGACATCGACGCCCACGACCCAATGGGGTTGGCTCACTGCTTGCTCGCTCATGCTTGATCCTTGGTGTAGCCCAATGTGGTGTCGTTCTGGCGGTCTTGCTCTGAACGATCTTGGGGCCTCCCCCAACCTCCCCCGCCAGGGGTTTGCAGGCGCACACGATCGCCTTTTTTGAGTTGAATGCCAAGCATTTTGGAGACCATCGAAGGTGTTTTCCACTCACCGTTTTGGCAATACTCAAATACATTGGGAAGCGCTGACTCGCCGCCATGTATGCCTTTGGGCGCCGACTTGCCACGCTCGCCAAAAATAAAGGCCTCTGCGCTGTCCTCCAACAATTCGATTTCATAAATTGCACCCAGACCCCCACGGTGTTGGCCATCACCCCCAGAGCCGGGACGCAATGCCCACTGGGTGAATCGAACAGGGTAGGCTGCTTCCAATATTTCCATGGGAGGAATGGTGGCTGTCGAAATCGGGGCGTTGCCATGTGACAAGCCGTCGCCATCCGAGTGCCCGCCATGCCCGCCGCCAAAAAAGCTGAACATGACCCAACGCTGTCCTTTGCGTTTGTCGTCCGTGCGGTGACCCGCGATCGACAACGCATTGATGGTGCCGTAGGCATGGGCCACAGCGCGTTGCGGATCGGCCAAGGCTGTAGCACTGAAAATCACATCGATCATGCGCAGAATGGTCTCGGTGTAGCCCCCCACAGGGCGTGGCCGTGAGGCGCTGATGACCAAGCCTTCGGGAATCACAAAGTCGACCGCATCCAGCACACCCGCATTGGCTGGAACATCTGGAAACACGTGTTTCAAGGCCACATAACAAGCCGCTACAGCCGTCGCCCGAGAGATGTTCACGGGCCCCGCGCACTGCGCTGAAGTCCGCGAAAAATCCAACGTCAAACGGTCACCAGCGACGGTCATATCCAGGGCAATGGTGAGCAGTTCGTCTTTCACCCCGTCGTTGTCCAGCACATCTTCAAAGCTGTAACGGCCATCGGGCAGGCTGCCAATGTGTGAGCGCATCAAGCGCACCGCGCGGGTGCGCAGCTCCACCAGTGCTTGCGCTACTTTGGCGTCGCCGTATTCGTCCAGCAAGCCATCTAAGCGGCGAGCCCCCAAATCAAGCGCGGCCAACTGGCCGTTCAGGTCGCCCCACAAGCTGTCGGGCAGGCGCGTATTGGCCCGCAAAATGGCCAACACGTCTTCGTCCAGCGCACCGCCTCGCAAAATGCGCACAGGCGGAATTTGTACGGCCTCTTGCCAACACTCGGTTGCCGCAGGGTTGTAGTTGCCAGGAACTGCCCCGCCAACATCGTGCCAGTGGGCCGCCGAAGCCAAAAAGCAATAGAGCTTGCCTTCGCGAAAGCAGGGTTTAACCAGCTTGAAGTCGTTGGCGTGGGTGCCCCCTTCATAAGGGTCATTGAACAACCACACATCACCGGGCTGCATGCCACCTCGCGTGGCGGCCACTTTCATGGCGGCCCTGACCGCAAAAGCCATGGCACCCACAAACACCGGCAAACCCGACTTGCCTTGAATGAGGGTGTCCCCTGTCTGGGCGTCGTAGAGGCCGTGACATGCGTCATGGGCTTCGGCAATGATGGGATTGAACGCACTGCGGTAAAGCGTGGCGTCCATCTCGTCGGCAATTTGCTCCAGCCGGCCACGCAAAACGGCAAGGGTTACGGGATCCATGAAGTTCATGCTTGCTTTCTTTGTTTGAGCAGGGGCAGCAAGCCACCTGCCTCCACCATGGCCATCAAAAAGGGGGGTATCGGCGCACAGGCCAAGCGTTGTCCGTTGGCTCGCACCACCCACGGGGTATCGCCTTCAAACAACACCCCCACACGCTCACCCTCTTCGATCGAGTCGGCTGCTGCGCACGTGAGCAAGAGCAAACCCAGATTGAAGGCGTTGCGAAAAAACAAACCGCTGTATGAAGGGGCAATCACCGCCGACAGGCCCAAGTGGCGCAGCACGCCGGCGGCCTGTTCACGTGATGATCCAATGCCAAAGTTGGCACCGGCTACGATCACATCGCCCTCTTTAACGCCAGAAGCAAAATCGCTTCGCACCGCTTCAAGGCAGTGCCAGCCAATGACTTCGAGCCCGTGCTTCATGTAGGCACCAGGCGCCAAGGCGTCGGTGTCGATATCGGCACCCAAAGCCCACACACGGGCGTTTGAAATGGCTTGCTGACTCATGCCAACACCTCGCGGGCATCGCTGATTCGACCGCGCAAGGCCGACGCAGCGACGGTGTAGGGCGAAGCCAAATAAACATTCACACTGACGGGGCCCATGCGCCCTTTGAAGTTACGCGCCGTGCTGGAGATGACCGTAGCGCCTTCAGGAAAGGTGGCGCCATAACCGGCACAAGCACCACAGCTGTTGGGCAACACGGTGGCACCTGCGTCTTGCAGAATTTGCATCACGCCCTCTTGGGTGGCCTGCGCTTGCTCGCGCGCACTGGCGGGCGCCACCATGAGCGACACGCCTGCGGCAACCCGCTGGCCTTTGAGCACCGATGCGGCCGCCCGCAAATCCTCTAGCTTGGCACCTGTGCAAGCACCGATGTAGGCAATGCTGGGCACCACATCGCCAAACTCAGCAACATCGCGGGTGTTGGCTGGGCTGTGTGGAGCCGCCACTTGGGGGCTCAAGGTGCTGGCATCAAAAAGGTGTTGCTCAAAATCAGCGTCGGCATCGGTGAACCATTGTTCGGCATCGGCCAGTTGCTCAGGCGCTACGCCAATGCCACGCAGGTGTTGCAAGGTGGTCGTGTCGGCCGCTATCAGGCCGACTTGCGCGCCCATCTCCGCACTCATGTTGGACAACGTCATGCGCTCGGCCATGGACAAGGCCTGAACTGCAGGCCCCGCGAACTCCACCGCTTGGTATTGACCGCCATTCATGCCCAAACGACCGACCATGTGCAACATCATGTCCTTGGCCGAAACCCCTCTTTGCAAGCGGCCGGCCCAATGCATCTGCAAAGTGCGCGGCACCTGCACCCAAATTTGGCCGGTCACACAGACCCCCAGCATTTCGGTCGCCCCAATGCCAAACATATAGCAACCAAAAGCTCCGCCTGTGGGCGAGTGGGAATCACCCCCCACGCAAAACATGCCGGGTTTTAGGTGGCCGCGCTCAGGCAACACCACATGGCAAATGCCTTCACTGTCGATGACGTGGGGCAACTGCCACAGCTTGGCTGTATCGCGGGCAAATTGCACGATGTGCTGCGCATCGGCATCTTGTGCCGGCACATAATGGTCCAACACCAGCACCACTTTGTTTTTGTCCCAAATTTCCGCCCCTAACTCGTCCAACATGGGCTTGAGTCGGCGAGGCCCTGACGAGTCGTGAAACATGGCCAAGTCGACCCCACATGTCACCACATCACCCACGGCAACATGCTGCACGCCAGCGGCACGGGCGATCAGTTTTTGCGCCAATGTTTGTGCATGTGGACGGGTCATTCGGGTTTGGCTCCGGCGTACTGCACCACAGCTCTCCAGCGCACGATCTCGCTGTCCACGAAACGGGCGAATTCTTCGGGGCTATTGCCGACCGGCGTGGCGCCTTCGTTTTCAATGCGCTTTCTGACCTCCGTTGATTGCACCGCTGCACGGGCAGCATCGGCCATGCGCTTGGTCAGTTCGGGGCTCATGCGGCCCGGCCCAAAAAGACCAAACCAAGCACTGGACTCAAAACCGGGCAAGGTCTCGCCAATGCTGGCCACCTCGGGAAATGCTGGCAAGCGTTTTGCACTGGTCACGCCCAGTGCCTTGAGCTTGCCGGCCTTGAGGTGCGTCTGCACATTGCCCACAGCCGCAAACATCAACTCCACTTGCCCGGCCAACACATCTTGCACTGCCGGTGCGGTGCCTCGGTAGGGAATATTGACGATGTAAACCCCCGATTTCATCTTGAACGCATCGCCGGCCATGTGCAGCGAAGAGCCCAATGCGCCAATGGCAAAGTTCAGCTGCCCCGGTTTGGATTTAGCCAACGCGATCAATTCTTTGATGTTGTTGGCAGCAACTTTGGGGTGAGCCACCAGCACAGAGGGCGAGGTCGAGACCATGGTCAAGGGCGTGAAGTCCTTCACAGGGTCAAAAGGCAAACTGGGGTAAAGCGAAGCGTTGATCGCATGGCTGGTGAAACTCATCAACAATGTGTTGCCATCGGCAGGCGCTTTGGCCACCGCATCGGCGGCCAAGTTGCCCCCAGCACCAGGTTTGTTCTCGACCACCACCGTACGTCCAAGTTGCGCGCCCATGGCTTGGGCCAAGGTGCGCGCCATGATGTCGGTGGTTCCGCCTGCGGGTGCACCAACCAAAATTTTGATGGGCGGCTGTGCCTGAGCCAATGCCCCACCGCACAGACCCAACACGGCAATGGCGGCACTCAGCGTCAGCCATCTGCGCAATACAACTTTTTGGTGTGTCATGAAGTTTTGCTTTGTCATTTGAATTACCCCCATGGATGCTCGAATCAGAAACGCCACTGGCCAGCGCACTGGACAGACGTTCACATGCCCAAATAAGCCTGCCGCAAGGTGTCACTGGCCAGTAAATCAGCAGACGTACCAGTAAACCGGATCAGTCCGTTTTCCATCACATAGGCACGGTCTGCGATGTCCAGCGATTGGCCGACGTTTTGCTCGACCAGCAACACCGCCAAACCCGTGCTGCGCAGTTGTGCAATCAAGGCAAACATCTCTTCGACCAACAAGGGCGACAAACCCAAGGAGGGCTCGTCCAAGATCAGCAAACGGGGCTCAGCCATCATGCCGCGACCAATCGCCAGCATTTGTTGCTCGCCGCCGCTGAGCGTGCCGGCCAACTGGCTAACGCGTTCCTTTAATCTGGGAAAGGTTTGGTAGACCTTCTCCAAGTTTTGCTGCTTGCGTTCACGACCTCGAGTGAAGGCCCCCAACTCCAAGTTTTCGTGCACGCTCAAGTTGGGAAAAACTTTGCGCCCTTCTGGCACCTGAATCAGACCCTGCGTGACCACCTGGCGCGAATGCATGCCGGTGATGTCGTGTCCGTCAAACTGAACACGACCCGCGCGCGTGCCGACCAGTCCGCTGAGCGTCAAATTGAGGGTGGTTTTACCCGCCCCATTGCTGCCCAACAACGCCACCAACTCGCCAGGCATGACCTGCAAGTCCACGCCGCGCAAAACCTCGACAACACCATAGCCCGATTTGAGGCCTTGCACATGGAGCAATGGGGTCATGGCTGGGCCTCCACTTCGGGCTGCGAACGTGCACCCGCTTTTTGCAATCGTTGCGCCGTGCCGTGCCCCAAATAGGCTTCCACCACTGCGGGGTCGTGCGTGACTTCTGTCGGGCTGCCTTGCGCAATCAATTGCCCCTGCGCAATGACCCAGACCTCTTCGGCCAAACTCATCACGGCTTGCATCACGTGCTCGATCATCAAGACCGTCACACCACTTTGGGCGATGCCTTGAACCACCGGAATCATCTCGGCGATTTCTTGTGGGTTCAAGCCGGCCAACACTTCATCAAGCAGCAGCAAGCGTGGCCGCGTGGCCAAAGCACGCGCCAGCTCCAAACGCTTGCGCCCGGCCACAGTCAAATCGCTGGCCAATTTGTCTAACTGCGAGGCGAGACCCACTTGCTGTGCCACAGATTCAGCCTGCGCCAATGCATCTGCGCGACCCGGCAAATGCAGGTGCGCACCCACAGCAATGTTTTCTCGCACGGTCTGTGCCGCAAAGGGTTGAACGATCTGAAAAGTGCGTGTCAACCCCATGCGAGCATTCAGGTGCGGCGACTGACCTGTGATGTCTTGACCCGCAAACACCACACGACCTGTATCGGGCGCGAGGAAACCTGACATCAGCGCAAACAAAGTGGTCTTGCCCGCCCCGTTGGGACCGATCAACGCACTCAAACGCCCCTCGGTCACAGACAGGCTGACGTTTTGCACCGCCTTCAAGCCGCCAAACGACTTGCCCAAACCTTCAACTTGCAACAGAGCGCTCATGGCTGGTCTCCGTCAGTGGGTTTGTTGCCGCGCCACCATTGCAGGGGTGTGATGGTGCCCAAGCCGGCAATGCCACGCGGCAAGAACATCACAATGATGATCAACACAACGCCGTAAATGACCATGTTGATGCCCGGCAATTGGCCAAACAAGTTGCGCGTCAGGTCCGCCAAGATGTGCAGACTGACCGCTCCCAACAAGGGCCCCCACAAAGTCCCCAAGCCGCCCACAATCGCACCGACCAATGCCTCTACCGAAGTGTGTGAACCAAAGGCGATGCCCGGATCGATGTACTGAAACACCTGGACATAAAAAGCCCCACCAGCGCCCATGAGGCCGCCAGAAATGACAGTGGCGGTGAGTTTCACGCTGAAAGGATTAACCCCAATGGCGCGGGCCGCGTCTTCGTTGTCGCGAACCGCTTGCAAATAAGCACCGAAGCGCGATTGCCGCAACCAAGCGGTGATACACAACGCCAAGGTCACCAAGCCCAGCATGAGCCAAATGAAGCCCGCGCGATTGCCAAACTGCATGTTGGCCGCCGACTCTTTCAGCGGCAACATCAGCCCCACGCCCGCACCGGTGAACGGAACGGAGGTGGCAAGGATGCGGAACACTTCTGCGAATGCCAAAGTCACCAAAGCGAAATAAGAACCCTTGAGGCCATAGCGAAAGGAGGCCGCCCCCACAAAAGCGCCGACCCCAGAGGCAAAGACCATGGCCAGTGGCAAGGCCACCCAAGGACTCAGGCCCCACTGCATTTGTGCGATGGCCTGCACATAGGCCCCCGTGCCGAAAAACAGCGCATGGCCAAACGAAAATTGCCCGCCAAAACCGCCCAACACATTCCATGCTTGCGAGAGCAGGCAGGCATACAGCGCGGTCATGACAAAGTTAAGCAACACGCCCGACTGCGTCAACAGGGGCACCGCCCCCACCAGCAGCACGAACAGCGCGATATGGCGAAAGTCTTTCATGCCTTCGCTCCAAAAAATCCTTGCGGTCTGAGCATCAGCACCGCAATGAAGATGACAAAAATACCGACCTGCCCGAGCGACTCACCCAGCAACAAACCACCCAAAGACTCCACCACGCCAATGAGCAAGCCCCCCAGCAACGCCCCAGCAAAGCTGCCCATGCCGCCGAGCACCACAATGGTGAAAGCCACCAGAACAAAGCCATTGCCCACTTGTGGGTTGACGTAGTAAGCCGGCAACAAAAAGCAAGCCGCAGCACCCAAACTGGCCAAGCCCAGACCAAAGCACATGGCATAGACATGGTCCACATCAATGCCCATCAAGCGTGCGCCCTGCTTTTCTTTGGAGACAGCGCGAATGGCGCGACCCAAATCTGTTTTCTGGACAATCAACAACAACACCGCCGACACCACCAACGCACCCACAAAGGCCACCAACTTGGGTAACGCAATGAAGGCCGGACCGATTTGAAGTGTGGTCAGCGTGTAAGTCGTATCGATGGTGCGTGTGTCGGACTTGAAGAACAAGAGTGCCAAGTTTTCAAGCACGATGGACAAGCCCAAAGTGACCAACAGAATGTTTTCATCTTTGCCGTGGCTCGCACGGTTGATGACACCCCTTTGCAAGGCATAGCCCAACACAAACATGGCCGGCACCATGATGGGCAAGGCCATGTAGGGATCCACCCCGAGCTTTTCCTTGAGCATGTAAACGCCATACAGCGCCACCATCAATGCCGCGCCGTGCGCGAAATTGATGATGTGCAAAACGCCATAAATCAGCGTCAGTCCCAGTGCAATCAGGGCATAAACGGCACCCGTTGTGATGCCATTCAGCACTGAAGGAAACAGGATGTTCAAGTCAAGCATCGAGGGCTTCCTGTGGCGCTAAAGCTCAGGCCTTGAGCGGGAAGATGGGCTCAACTTCACGGTAATCGCGCGGCACGATGACCTTGATGTCGCCTTTTTGCACTTGAGTCATCAAGGGCTGAGCGCCCATGTTTTGACCATTCACAAAGTTGGTCGCACCGTACGGCATGATGTGGTTGGCAAATTTGCTGGAAGCCAGCGCATCGATGATGGCTGCGCGGTCTGCCGACTTGGCACGCTCAATGGCATCGGCCAACAGCATCATGGCGGTGTAGGTCATGAACACTTCGTAGCTGAAGAACTGACCTTGTGCCTCGGTGCGCTTTTTGAGTTCAGCAGAGCGCTTGTCTTTGGGGTTAAACCAATGGTTGCAATCGATGATGCCGTTGGCCGCATCTGGGAATTCCTTGACAAACTTGTAGCTAGAAGCTGCACCACCCAGCACCGAGTAGATGGCCTTGGGCGCGATTTGTTGCTGTTGCAAGGTCCGCACCAACAACGCATATTCGTTGTAGTAGTTGGCAGGAATCAAGATGTCGGGGTTGACTTGCTTGATGCGCAAAGCAATGTTGTTGAAGTCACGCGTTGGGTTGGCATGCTTGATGATTTCTTTCACCTCGTAGCCATAGCCAGGCAATTCTTTGGCCAGCAAGTTGGCGGTGCCCGTACCAAACAAAGACTCTTCGTGCACGATCATGACGGTGCGGGCCGGCTTGCCTGCGGCAGTGTTCAAAGCATGCAAACTGGCCACCGAGACTTCAGCGCATTTTTTGTAGCCGGGGCCAAATCGGAATGTGTTTTTCAGACCACGTTCCACGATTTGATCGGCCACACCGACATCCACCACGTGAGGCAAGTTGTATTTGGCAGCGGCTTGTGTCGTGGCCAAGCAAATGGCCGATGCGAAAGCACCGACCACCGCACTCACGCCCGCTTCGTTCATTTTTTCGATTTCAGCGGTGCCCGCTTGTGGGCTGGACTGCGCGTCACCCAACATGGCTTCAATTTTGGCGCCGCCCAAAGACTTGATGCCCCCGGCTTTGTTGATGTCATCGATGGCCATCAAGGCGCCCAAGCGGCACTGCTGACCCGAGTAAGCCAAGGCACCTGTGACAGGATGCAGAACACCCACCTTGATGGGCTTGGGCTGCGCCCCACCCACCAGTGGAAATGCCAGTGCCGAGGCCGCGGCTGCGGACTGGCCCATAAAAGTGCGACGTGAGGTCATGTGAACATCCTTTAAGTAGGTC
>JACCDX011206503.1_pt1 | contig 17949 bp, 6 predicted proteins | sample 7449681 | NCBI WGS metagenome assembly JACCDX01 (sample SAMN15323450, study PRJNA562643) | freshwater metagenome | isolation source: river surface water | place: USA:Blue River Watershed | collected 2017-08-18
AAATGGTTGAAGTAAAGCGATTTTCTGGGATAATGAATACGGATGACAAGCCGGAAAGCGTGCTTGCTCCCCAACACATAGACGCAAAAAACCTTCGTTTTTACGGAGGCCAAAACGGTCTTATTGCTGAAAATGTTAAAGGTAACTACATTATACCTAATTCCTCATTACCGGAAAGCGGCACGAATATTTGCATTGGCTCGTTTTATGACCAATTAAATCAAAAAATTTATTTTTTCAATTATAACAGTGCGGGCAATAACGGAATTTATAGTTTAGACGTTAAGACAGAAACGATAAGCACGATATTTTTATGCAACACGAATAGTATAGGAGATGTTTTAAACTTTAATCCAGATTTCCCGATACACTCTGTTGTAATGGTTTACAGAGCAGAATCAGACGGCAATCTTCTTTATTGGGTTGAGGGAACTCACAATAGGCCGAGGTATCTGAATGTAGAAACTGTATCAGCGCTATCTCCTTTTACTTCCGATATGCTTAATGCGGGAAAAAACGCACCCTTAACCCCTCCGTTTCCTGTTTACCAAAATGACCTAACAGTAAATGTAAATAATTTACGAAAGAAATTATTCAGATTTGCGTATAGATGGGTTTATAAAAACGGAGAAAGATCCACGTTTTCTCCTATATCAAAAGTTGCATTACCTATAGATGGTTATAGCCCAGATGTGCAAGCCTCTTCAACTACAAATAATAAAATATTAGTTCAAGTATATAGCGGCGGATCGGATTATGAAGCAATTGAGATAGTTGGTCAAGAAAATATTAATAATACGTGGGGTGATTTTTTCTTAATCAATACGCTTAACAGGGATCAGTATAGTATATCTCCAAATTCTTATTACGATTATTCTTTTTATAATAATGGGGCTTATCCTGTTGTCAGTCCAGAAGAAACAGATTTGTATTTTAGCTGGCTTCCAGACTACGCAAACACTCTTGAGGTGTTGAACGGAAATGTTCTTATTTATGGAGGACTAACAGATGGATACGCCCCTATACAAAGATCAGATGTTGATGTTTCTATAACAACTGGGTTAAGCAATCCAGATGCGCCAGATATTTCTTTTAGTTATTCTGGCCCCAACCAATTTATTGTAATAATTGGCGCTATTACCGTAACAGGGGCCACATACACCATATCGTTTAATTATAATTCTGGTGCCGCTGGCGACGCATCTCCAAAAAATGTAACCTATACCACTTTGGTAACCGATGATGCCGCTGACGTAGCAGCGGGTTTGGCGGCTCTTTTGACTGGAAACAATATTGCAATAGACAACTTGGGGGGAGGTGTTTTTAGGGTTTACACATCTACAAACGCAGGAACAATAACGAATGTAGTAGTAGGTTGCAGTTTATCTGGCACCCAAACAGCTACAGCTTCTTGGAAGTGGAGTTGCCCCCAAAGACTTGGTTTGGTTTATTTTGACGAAAGAGGAAAAACCAACGGAGTGGTTTCTTTTGTATCCGACTCCGATATTGATACTACCGACTTTGCGGTTACCACTCCAGATTTTGGCGTTTCTTCTACGGGGACTGTATTAAAGATCCCGTTTATAGCAGCGTCTATTAACCATACGCCCCCTGATTGGGCTGTGGCTTATCAATGGGTAAGAGCTGATCTTAAGCCAAATAATTTTTTATACTGGATTACTAACGATTACTATCCTCAAATATCAAGTGATGGATTTTTGTATTTTGGTATACAGAACTTGGTAACTCAGCAGACGCTTAACTCAGGATTTATGCCTTCTTACGAATTTGCAGAAGGCGACAGAATTAGAGTTATCGCTTCTTATACGGCTGGGGTATATACCCCTTTTTCTTCCCAATTAGATATGGAAATATTGGGAACTGTTGAGTTAAATATGCAGGCTCCCAATGATACGTCTAAAAAAGGAACGTATATTAAAGTTAAAAAGCCTACAACTATCCCATCTGGTTATCAACAGCAAATGTTGATAGAACTATATACCCCAAAAGCAAGGGTAGGCGAAACCTCCGAAGTATTTTATGAGTTTGGGCAAAAGTATGGTATATATACCTCTGGCGGTGTTAGGTATCACGAAGGACAAACCAACCAAACAGCTACTCAGCCAGCAACTTTTCAATTTTTTGAAGGGGATATCTATTTGATGACAAGAGGATTTTACCCCTATGATAATTCTACAACATTAGTTAACGCTTCATTTCAAGCGCCAAATTATAACGATTATTATCCAAGTTCTGTTAATTCAAATGGTAGGGCTTGGGCGATAGATGAAAATGCCCAAGCAGTAGCGGATAAAAGATTTTCTGGCGTAGAGTACTACAACCCCACAATTTCAAGATGGGGTGGTGCATATCAGCAAGGAACTACTATAAATAATCTTAATATATTTAGGCCAGCAGACTTTGATGAAATAGACAGATCTAAAGGTGCTATACAAAGATTTATTGTAGAAGATAGAGTTCTTTATGTTTATCAACAAAGGGCTGTAGGCGTGTATGGTATTTTTGCAAAATTTATCCAAGACAATGCAAGTACAGATGTCTTAACAACTACAAATAAGATTATTACAGATAATAATATCAAATACCTGCAGGGCCAATACGGGTTGGGTAATCAACCAACCTCGCTGGCAAGAGGTAAAAATTCTCACTATTTTGTTGATCCGGTAAGGGGGTATCAGGTACGAAGAGCTGCAGATGGGCTTACTCCAATATCTGAAATTTATAAAGGCCAATTTTATATCCGAGACTTGCTTATTCCATACAACAACGATTATAAATTGACTGGTTATGTAAAGTCAAAAATTTTAGGAACTTATAACTTTTTTGATGAAGAGTATGTTTGCGCTCTTCAGGGAGGTTCTTTATATCCAAGCGAGCCGTTGAGGTTTGTAACAAATGGTGTTATTGAAAACGGAGACATTACAACACCCTCAACGCTTGCAACAGTTTATGACGGAAATTTTGGTTTTTACGCTTATCTTGTTTCTTTTACGGGGACGCCAATAGAAGGAGACGTTATACACACGGTTGTAACGTTAGAGAATGGCACAACTTACGACTTCCCCTTGAATGTTGCAAGCGGCTGGACGCTTTCAAATATTTGTACTTTTTTGGCCAACTTGATAGACGCAAGCTCCGACTTTGCTGCGACCGCCACTACTTTTGGAGGAAATCCTGCCGTACAAGTTACAAGCCAGTCTGGAACACTTAAGATAAGTGGATACACAACAATAACTTTCCCTGCTTTTGTAAATACTTTTACAGGGACGCCGCAAATTGGTGATGTATTAAATTTGAATAATATATATTATAATGAGGCTGGGCCTTATTATGATTTTAGCTATACATTTGGATCTGGCGACACTATCAGCGATATGATTACAGCTATTATCGCTGATGTAAACGCAAGTGCAGGCGGATTTACAGCTACTTCGGTTACTTATGGGGGCTTCCCCGGCTTTAGTATAAGAAGGCTTAATAGCTATCAAATTGGGGGAAGCTCCGATTTGCAAATCATACCTATACCGGGTAGCGCGATTTCCCCCTACACATTCTCTTTCAATGAGTTGCGCAACGGATACACTTCATTCTTTGGATATTATCCAGAGTGGATAGCTAATGCTGAAGAATTAATATATACTTGGAAGGACGGGCAGCTTTACAAACACGACAACACAACCGACTATTGTAAATTCTACGGAGTACAAGACGATGCTTATATTACAGTAGTGTTTAATCCAAATATACATACCAAAAAATCTTGGAATAGCTTAATGGAGATAGCTAATACTATATGGATAGTTCCTTCTATGAGTACAAATACCTACTCTTATGGAACCACTAAACAGGTTAGCAACTTGGTTGAAGCAGAGTTCACCCTTCTTGAGGGCAACCCTTCGGCGGCCATAAAAAGGGATGCCAATTCTTCTGGTGGCAAGGTTAATGGTAACTTTATGAAGGGGAACTATTTGATAGTAAAATTTCAAAAAACAAATGCAAATAATTTGGTAAATTTGGCAGAGGTTTCGACCAGATTTACTGATTCGCCTTTAACAGTAAAATAGAAAAAAATGATTGATCCAGTAACTTTAATGACAATTGCGCAAGGGGTAGGAGGAGCCGCCCAAACCATTGCCGGTATGCTTCAGAGGGGTAGGGCTGAAAGAGAGTCTACTAATATAATTAAGAGCATAAAGCCCGATGAAGGTATTATGGGCCTATACAACGAAGGGCTTCAGAGGTATTATAGGTCTCCAAGGGAAACAGGTTTATATAAATCGCAAATAAAAAATGTTAATAGGGCGCTCGCAACAGGTATTGGTTCTCTACAAAGAGGTGGATCAAAATCAATATTAGGCGGGACTTCATCGGCAGTTCGTAGCGCCGCAGATGCTTCTCTTGCTCCAGAAATTGCTGCCGAAGAATTAAAAGAAAGAAGGTTTTCGTCTTTATTACCCTTAACGCAAATGAGAGCTGCGGAAATAAGAAGGCCTCAAGAAATGAATCTTCAGCGACTTCTTCAAAAAGCCGCAGGAGGAACTCAAATTGCGAATACCGGGATGAGTAATATTTTTGGCGCTCTTCAATCGGCTGCAACACAAGATATTTATGGAAAAATATATGGCGGAGAGGATTATAGAAAAAATTTAGCACAATCCCAAGCTTCAAGACTTGAAATAATTAAAGCTCGTCAAGCTGGTCGTCAAGCTCGTCAAGCTGGTCGACAGCCTAAAGTTTAATATGACTTCCCCAAACACAAAAATTAATTTATAAGTGGTACCTCGCGAAGTATATACCCTTGGTGCAGTTCAGTTTAACACACAGCCATTAGCAAGGCTGCAAGGGGAATTGTTAGCTAAAAAAGCAGCTAAAGAAGAAGCGCTTGATAAATATTTTAATGATTTAAAAGGCAAAATTACTTCAGCAGGAATGCGTAGTATTGATGTTAAGCCTTTTAATGAAAAATTGAAGAATTGGATTTCTCAGGGTATTGCTAATAAATCAGAGATTGCAAAAGGGGGCGTTGCCTACCAAAATCATTTAGAAGGATATAATAGTTTAGTAAGTGATGTCGAATTATCTAAGCAAGAGCAAAAAAAGGATGACGAGATAGCTAAGCTAAGATTTGAAGATAAAATTGACGAAGATCTTGATTTCCCTATAATTCAAAAAAGATCTAAATCTATTTACGATCCTGAATTTTATAAAAATTACCAAACAAGGCAGCCATATAGCATAGGCGATTTTTCTGCAAACATTCCCACTTGGGACGTGAGCAAAAGAAAACAATTTGTTGATTTTGCTTTATCGGGGATAAAGCCAGCGGGCAAAAGCGAAGAAACGGAAACATATGATCCCAAGGCGATGGCTACTACAAAAGTCTTTGACAAGTTTTTTACTCCGCAACAAATGGTAGATGCATCAAAAAAGGCTGTTGCAATTCTTTCGGATGAGAGTGGTTTTAAGACCTATAAAAATATTTTAAAAGAAGGCGAGCAAAAAATACCTTCCGACCAATTTATTCAATACGCAACAGCATATTCTAAAGCTTTCCCTAACGATATAATGAACACGCCATTGAAGGTTGCTCAAGCTGAAATTATATCAAGTATGGCTGGTCTAAAGGAAACAGAATCTAAGACAATACCAAATATGGCGGCCAGAATTTCCGCTGCAAAAACCAACAAAACAGAAGACGAAGGATTTATAGATTACTGGGCGCAAATAAAAAGCCGTCCAGAAAAAAGTATTGGCGAAAAGGGAACGGAATTGGGAAGAATTAAGGGTGTTTTAGTAGAATCTCTAACAGCTATCCCAAAACAAAGAATTATAGATATTGCAAATAAAATTAAAGGCAGAACCTTTAGCGATGAAGAGTTGATTATACAAACACTACCCAATGGCGTGACACGAATTGCTGAAGTGGTTAGAGATAAGTTTGGGGTTCCAAGAGGAGTTGAGGAGGTTACCAAAATACAAAGCGAAGATATTAATATAGAACCACAAATTGATGTAAAGGCAAAAAGAGGAGCAGTCAGAAAATCAAGACAAACTTATATTGGTCTTGATGAAGATGGAAATCCTATTTTTGAAGATTAAAAATTTATAAAAGTGACTCCAATCTTAAATGATAAAGAACGCGCTCAGTTAGACAAGAATGTTCGTCTTATGATTGATAATGGGGCGTCAAGGGAGGATGTAATTAAGTATACTAATGACTATAAGGATTTTTTAAAAAAAAAAGAACCTTCAGGTCGCGTTTCCTTAAGTGGTGGAGAAGCTGGTATTTCAGAAGCCCCATTGCCAAAAGATAAGAGATTAACCTATAATGATCTTGAAAATTTGTTTGTTTCTGTAAACGAAGCAGACAAGAAGCTATCTGCTCTTCAGGCAGGGAAAAAATTTGGCCCTTCCGCTGCCGCTATTCCGCAGCGAGATATTGATATAGCTACAAAAAATTTAAGTCAAGCTCAAAGAAGAAAAGAAGAAACCCTTATAAATTATCAAAAAGAATTAGACGCTCCAGTAAAACGACTTCTTGATACCGGGGAGTATAATCTTTTTTTTGATGGTGAAGTGTTTAATAAAAGTAAGGCAAGAGAGCATTTTGGGAAAATTACCGAAAAATACGGAGGCGGCTCGTATCTTATAGATTCTTGGGCAAGTCGTCTTGAGAAAGAGGGTAGGTTTAAAAAAGACCAACCTCGTTATGAAAAATTATTTGATGAAGAGGTTAAGAAGGAAAAAATTGACTTTAATAAATACGGAAAACAAGTCTTTGAAAAGCTTGCTAAAAATCAGTACGACAATATAAACCTAATTAAAAAGGACGCTAACGAAGAAGCAAGTGCAGCAGAAGTTCAGGCAAAACAAGAGGTAAAAACAAGTACCGAATCTTTTAATGATTATGTTGAAGACCTGAATAAAGAATTATTAGCAGGGAGAATCAATCCCGACCAAGCAGCTTCTATGTACGATGAAGCCTTGAAAAATTTGAATAGCGGAGTCAAGGCTGTTAACGATAATTATCTTGATTTAATTAGAAATATAAATACAAGAGTTAATAAGAAATACGGAAGAATTGAGAATGAGCTAAAAAGAATTGGGCAGACGATAAGTCAAGCTGATATCTTAAAGGAAATGCCAGAATCCGATAGGGTTAAAATAAAAAATGCAACCGAAAGGGCTGCAGCAAGGTTATCGGCAGAAAAGAATGATATAAAAAAAGCGGCTTTAGCTGCTTCAACAAGCGGTTTGGCTGGTTCTCTTCCCGGCGCTACGGAATGGGCTACTAATTTATCTAACAGTATTTTATCTGGATTTAATAGCGGCCTTGCAAACTTGGGCGATTTTCTTCATTTAAGCGGCGTTGATAATAAGGTTACTGAATTTTTAAGAGGAAGAAGTTACCAAGCAGAACAGTACGCTCCTCCTAAATACGAATGGAATAAAGATGAGTGGTTAAATAGAGCTATTACATCTACGGGAACATCTCTTGGGGCCTCAGCTCCAGCGCTACTACCAACCATAGGAATTGGTTTAGCGACAGGAGGCGCAGGTATCGCTCCAGCCATAGCAACGGGACTTACTTCTTTTGCCGTTGAAAATGCGCAAAACGCGGGGCAGCAATATCAAGAAAAGCTCTTGGAGACAGGCGATCCTAATGTAGCCGCAAAATCCGCCGATAAGTTATTTAAGGACAATACAATTGCTCTCCCATTTTATTTCTTGGGTGGCCTTGGAGATATGACATTGCTATCGGCAAAATCAGCGGGAATAAAAAAATACTTAACGGGTATCGGTCTTGAGCAAGTGGAAGAACTTCCCACAGAATACATACAATCTTATAACGAAGCAAAAAGCGGAGGGTATAAGAAATCTTTTACTGAATTTGTCAAGGAGAACCCTGAGATAGCTTACGATACAATTATTTCTACGGTAGGGCAAGGAGCCGCGCTCGGTTCTATTGGGGATTCAATGAGTAGTTTTTCAAAAAATGTTCCTGAATCAAGATCGCAGTTTTTTGCAAATATGATTCAGAAAAAAGGCCCAGAATTTGCTAATGCGGTTTTAGAAAAATATTATACCAAGGGTATTATAACAAAGGAAGAATATGAAGCTCAGAAAGCAGAACTTGAAGGGTTGCAGCAAAAATTAAGTAAGCTTGAAGATGTGGGTGTGTCGGGGGAAGAAGCGACGCTTATGGCGTCCCTTGATAGCCAAGCAAAAGACCTTCAGTTGAAAATAGATGCAGAGCAGGATACCGCGGTAAAAGCCGTGCTGCAAAAACAATTGGCTGGTGTTAATGCAAGTATATCAGAATTGGCGGCAGGTGATTTACAATTTATTGTATTTAATATGCCCGGAGGTCAAGGGGATACAAGGGTAATGACAATCAAGGATTTTCAAGCCCTTCCTGAAAACGAGGCTAATGAGCTATTAAAAAATTCTGATGGTATTTCCGTAAGAAGCGATGATGATGCTTTGATTGAAAATTTAGAGGAAATAACCAGAAAGCTCAAAATACCAGAAAATGCACCAGAGGGCGCATACCCAAACAAAACAGGACAAGTTTCCGCAGCACCAGAGGCAGCACCACAAGTTCCCGCGACAGCCGTATCCCAAGAAATAGCTGATTTAAGAGCAAAGGAACAAGCGGAATATGCTGCAATGGATGATCCTAACGAAGTAAAAAGAAAAGAAATTTACGACAAGTACGATAAGCTGATTACTCCTTTATTAGAAAAAGAAAAAGAAGCACCCGTAACAAAAGAAGAGATTAAAACAGAAGAATATGCCATACCAGAGCCAAGCCCAACGGGCGTACTTCAACCTACACAAGAAAGAGCTGGAGAAGAAGGGGGTGGACGTAGAAGAATGGAATCGCCAGTCGAAAGGATTGCGGCTGCCCAAAAAAGTAAAACTGAAGCTGCGAAAAAAGAAATAGAAAGGAGGTTGACTAAATACGCAGCTCCAACAGGAAAGCAATCCGAAGTAAATAAGTTAGTAGAAGAGCTGAAGGTTTTTAATTCTCAAAAGAGAGGTAGGCTTGGTTTAAAAAAGATAGAAAGCCTTAAGAAAAGAAATGAATTAATATTAGAAGCAAAGAGGTTAGGCTTTGAGACAAAGGTATATAAAGACGGAAGTATTGCAGTAAAAGGGGCAAGAGCTATAGACAAAACATTCAGCAATTACGCTATAGACGATAAATTCGTCCCGCTTGATCAAAGGGGCGAAAAGCTTAAAAATTTATTTAACAGAATCCTTGGTTTAGCGGATGCCTATGGCTACGGGTTTGATTTTTTTATACCCAACGTAATTATAGGGGCAGACGGTAAAAAGATGTCTACTAAACAAATATCCAATGCGGTTAGGGATTTGGAAAACGGCATACCGAGCAAAGGGGCAAGTGCCGTCCTAAATTCATTAGAGGCGATGGCGGAGAAGGGCGATGTTGAGGTAAGAGTTGGGCAAGCGGTGGAAACTGTTAGCATTGAGGATTATTTTAATAGACTTGAAAAAGATATAGCAGATAGGGATATGGAGCTTGTTTTAATGCAAGAAGCGGAAACGCTACCAGAAAAAGACTTGGTAAAGTGGGTAGAGGAAATGGCAGAAGAGCAATCATTTGAAACTGAAATATATGAACCAGATACAGAAGAAATTACAGGAGAGGGTAGAGAAGAACCCAAGGTTAAGGGAGAAGGTAAAGAAGTTGTCCCCGGAACAGCAGGAGGGGTTATACCTCCGACTCGAGGGGGCGCTCCTACAGCAGCGGCTGGTGAAGAAGGCGAAAGGGTATCAGGAATAAAGAAAGGGCTTGTATCAGAGCGTATTCTTGCTCAGGTAGACTTTGAAAAAATTGGGGATAAGGAATTACTTGAAAAAGGAAGGCAAATTATTGAGTCTGGGGAAGTTAAGCCAAAGGCTTTAGTGGACAAGATACTGGAAGAAAAAAGCGGAGTGCTTTCTCCAGCAGAAGTGGTTGCTCTTATTACCTACAAGACTGATCTTGATAATAAAATAGAAGATTTATCCGAAGAGATAGCAAGAAAAGAAGCGGCCGGGGAAGATATTGGCACTTTAGGAGTAGAGCTAAAGTCGTTGGAAGTTGAAAGAGATAACTTTGATATGGCCGCTGTTATTACAGCACAGCAGCAATCTATGTCTTTTAGGCTTCGCAGATTTATGCTTGATAGAGATTTTAATCTAATAGTTGCTATCAACAAATACAAGAGGGCTAATAATGGTGTAATACCAGCAGAAGTTGAAGAGGTTTTTAAAGAAGTTGATAGCAAGATTAAGGAGATTAATAAAAAATTAAAAGAAGAAGAGGCAAAGGTTTATGAAAAGGAAGGAGAAGAAGCGGCAAAGAATATAGTAGATGATGTACAAAGAGAGCAAGTAGAAAAGGTAGCTAAAAATAGAATTGAAAAAGCGAGAAAGAAAAGAGCAGCTCTTCTACAGAAATACAGAAAAGGAAAAGGCGGCGGCTTGACATTATCTACGGGTGGTTTGTCAAGTGAGGGTATTGAATTTGTAGGGGAACTTTTGGCAACCTATATTCAGGAAGGGATTGGTAATGCAGAGTTGATAATTAAAAAAATTATTGATAATTTCAGGGATATCCAAGGAAGAGAGCCGTCTGACGAGGTAAGAAAGGATATTGAAAACATAGTTAATGACGAGCTTGCAAGACCTTTTATGGCAGAGGATGGCTCCTTAATTGTTCCTGATAAGTTCATAAGAAGCTTGGTTTCAAAGGGCGCTACCACAATAGAGCAAATGACGGATGCCGCCTTCGCGGAATTAGAACCACAAGTTCCCGGACTTACAAAAAGACAAGTAAGGGATGCTATTACAAAGTATGGCAAAAAGGTAAATCCAAGAATAGATGAATTAACGGCGCAAATAAACCAAGCAAAAAGAATAGGCAGGCTGATTTCTGAATTGGAGGATTTGCAAAAAATGTCTCCCTCTGACTTTATTATAAAATACAAAAAGAAAAAACCAAGCAATACAACTGAAGCAGAGAAGGTATTAAGAAAGCAAATCAATGTATTAAAGAAAGAGCTTGATATTGACGCCGAAACAAGGAAGGAAGAAAGAAGAATAGAAAAGGCTATTAAAGACGCAGAAGAATCCCTTGCGGAATATCAAAGAAGAATTGACGAGCTTGACTTTTCAGCCCGTCAACAAAAACTTCCCGAAACGCAAGAATTGCAAAAAGCAAGACAAGCGCGGGATGAAAAAAGAAAAGAATACGAATCTTTAAAAAGATTGCGGCCTTCGACAAGATTAGAAACAAGCAAAAAAGCAGTAAGAAAAAAGATAGAAGAGCTTCAGGAAAGATTAAGAACTGGCAACTACTCAAAAACTCCAAAGGCTAAAAAACCAATAGATGCCGAGCTTTACATTTTAAATGCAGAAAAAGAAGCTTTACAAGAAAGAGTAGCGAGAGAACAAAGAAAGCTTGAAAAGACTACAGTAAGGGACGTACTAAAGGAAATAGCCAATATTCCCAGAACGCTTGTTTCTGGTTTGTTTGATATGGGGGCTGCCTTTTCTCAAGGGGTTTACAGAATCTACTCAAACCCTGTATTATCTGCCAAAGCCTTTACTGAAGGCGCAAAGCAGTTCTTTTCGGAAAAAAGACACGACCAATGGCTTGCAGACTTAAGAAGTAGCCCAGAATTTAAGCTATTAAAGGACGATATGAAAATCGCAATTAGCGATCCAGATGGTAAGATATCAGAGCAAGAGGGCGTCATTATAGCTAAGTATGCCAACTTCTTATATAATACTATAGCGCGTGCAATAACATTCGGCTATCGCCCAGCAACCAAATTAATACAAAGCCTAAACCCTATACTTGCTTCACAAAGAGCTTTTGACGGATATATGAACTATATACGGGTAAATTCAGCTCTAAAACTTGCTAAGGCTTTAGAAAATAATGGATACACTCCAGAATCAAACCCAGAAGTATTTGAGCAAGCGGGCGACTTTGTTAATACGACTACAGGCAGGGCGAGTTTAGGCTCCTTGGATAAGAGTGCAGGTTGGCTTAGCACGATACTGTTTGCGCCTCGCAAAGTAGCGGCAGAGCTTAAATTATTTACTCCTTATGCTTTTTATTACTACGCTAAAATGCCTGTTGCGGTTAGAAAAAGAGCGCTACTTAATTTTGGAACTTTTGCTATGAGTGTCATAGCTTCCCATACATTATTAAAAGCAGCGCTTGATGCCGTAAGAGGGGATGACGAGGAAGAAGATAGAGAGTTTTGGGATAGCGATAGCCCTAATTTTATGTCATTTAAGATTGGAAACCAAAGAGTTAGCTTTCTCGGAGGCGTTAAAACTACTATAGTATTTATGAGTAGACTACTGGGGGATAGATTCGTAGATCAATTTGGAAGAGAAAGTAAATTCGGCGAAAGATTTGGGAAGAAGATAAATACTAAACTTGACCTTATTTTGAGGTTTGGTCTTGGCAAGCTTGCTCCAACACCCGGCGTTGTTAGGGATTTAGCCGAAAAACCAAACTACGAGGATTACGATGAAATTTATCAAAATGTTATAATGCCAATATGGCTTCAGGACGCCAAAGAAATGCAAAAGGACAATCCTGCTGAAATGCAGGCACTCTTTCATTTGCTTGGTTTTGTGGGTGCTAACATAAGAACCGTAAACCCTAATTCTATGAAAGATAAAATTGTCTTTACAGAAAAGGTACGCGGGGAAGAAGTAAAGAGAAACATAGACCTCACTGAAAACCAAGTTACAGATTTTCAAAATATATATAATAACGAACTAAAAAAGAAGCTGCGGCTTATTAATACGGAAATTAATAGTGCTGTTGATGATAAGGAAAGGGCTAAAATAGTTGATTTGGCAAGGGAAGAAGCAAGGAACGAAGCTCAAAAAAAATTGGAGATTAAATATAAAGCAGAGTTCCGTAAGTTCCCTGAACAAGAAAAAGAAAAAGAAGGTAAAGCCCTTCAAAGAGCAAAAGAAAAAATGAAGTAAAAATAGTAACTTTGATTAACAATTTAACATATTAAGAGATGCCGTTAACACCTAATTTTAGCACCTCACAACAGGCAGGACTTCCCTCTAACGTAATAATCACAGACACCTCTACTGGATCTGATGGAGCAATAGTAGCGAGAAGAGTTTTTTTAACTAATTATGAAGGGGAATATGTGGTAGCCTCTGGCACTACTACAAACTACACACCGTGGCCGCTTGCGCAAAGCTCTATCTCAATAGACTGTCTTACGCAAGACACCGCTTTAACAGTCACCGTAAATTGGGTTGATGCAGGAGGTGTAACACTTTATACCAAAACTTCCCTCGCAGGTTTCACATTATACAATGAAACATTTTATTACTCTCTCACACAAGGACAAGCTGCCGTAGGTAACCCTTCTTATATCTTGCAAGACAATGCGTACTTTCAGAACAAGAGCAAGCTTCGTTGCTTAATTGATAGTGGTAATCAAGCTGTAACACTCGGCTACGATATCACATCAGCTCAGGAGTGTTATGACCTTGCAACCTATATGGTGACAAATCAAAATTTATACTTCTAAAAATGGCCCTTACAGTTGCAGACATACTAAACATTGCCCGCATATCTCAATATATCGCAACGATAGATATTGAGAAGGGTAAGTTCTTCGGCAGAAGAATAGCTCCAGAGACGCCGCAGATTCTTTATAACGAAAGGAAAGCAGTGGAGTGGCAATATAATTTAGATCCTGCCGACACTTCCCTGACAGAAACATCAAACTATCTGTACTCTCTTTGTCGTGGATACAATCTGCAAGCTCAACAAATATCAGGAACAGGCGGTACTATCAGTCCCGTTAATCCTTCTCAAATACCAAGCCCATACGACTTTGAAGTAACAGCTTCTTCTATAGTTCCTGCTGGGGCTACTAATGCTACACTATCTGCTTTCATAGGATTCAATCTCTTATTTGTAAGAAATGGTATTCCTCAAAGTACACTTAATATAGGAGGCAACTCTTATTATTCTTGGAATAAGAATTTAGGACTATTAACTATATCCCCCGCAGCAATTGCTGGAGAACAATTCGCTTTATACCCAATATAAATGATTGATAAACAAGACATAAAAGATTGGGCTATTTACAAAATAACAAGTCCAAGTAACAAAGTTTACATTGGAAAAACATCTAATTTATATAATAGATATTCAAATTATAAAAATTTTCAAGCTGCAAAACAAGTTCACAAACAAAGAATTTTATATTTTTCTTTAAAAAAGTACGGCTTTGAAGCGCATAAATTTGAAATTTTAGATGAGTTTACATCTAATTCAGATTACTGTTCGGGCAAGGAAATGTTTTGGATCAGGTCTTATATGGCAAATGTTTGCAGATATCCAAAATTGAATGGCATGAATTTAACCGATGGCGGAGAAGGTAATCTTGGCTGGAAAAGGCCAGAAGAGAGTAGACTTGAGATAATAAGGAAAAATAAAGGAAGAAGAAGATCGCAAGATTCAAGAAAAAGAATGTCGGAAAGCATGAAGGGAAACAAGAATGGGTGCGGGAAGGTATTGTCAGAAGAGCATAAGCGCATTTTATCCGAATCGGCGAAGAGAAAAAAGGGTGATGAAGGTTTCAAAAAAATATGCAAAAAAAGATTTGCAAGAATGAATAAAGAAGCTGGGAAAAGTGTAGTTTATCTTAATGATAAAGGGGAAGTATTAAGAGAGTTTGATTTTATTTATGAAGCTGCATCTTTTTTTAATGTTAACGAGAATACCGTTCGTAGATATCTTAAAGGCGTTGGAGTTCCCAAAAAACTTAATATAATTTTGAAATACAGAAAAGACATACAGTTATGATGAAGAAGATTTTTGCCTTGGTGCTTTTATTAGTGCTGGGGAAGTTGTCGTATGCGCAGTATCCAATTACTCAAACGCTCGGAAGTGATAGCACTATTGTAATCTCTAAAGGAGCGTTACAGAGTCGCTTAATCAATGTGACGTACACGGATACGGCGGCTGCGAACCTACAAAGGATTCGTCAATACCCCGGAGCGCAAATTGCAACTACAACGGGGGGCTTAAATCTTTGGGTTAGAAATGCTAATGCAACAGCGTGGATACCCGTAGCAACGGGTTCGGGTAATAACATTTATACTATTGACGGAACATTACTTGGAAACAGAACGCTTACGGGTGCCGGATATTCCCTGACATTTAATCAATTAAGCAAATTATTATTTAACGCGGATTCAACTACTATAAATACCGACCAAGCAACTATATTAAATAACGGCGTTTCTACTTTGAATGTTAAGGGAGCAACTGGAAGAATATTTTTAATGGACACAACAGCTCCCGCAGATGAAAGGATATATGAGTTAAAGAGTAGCAACGGAGAGTTTTATATATCTATCTTAAATGACGCACAGACAAGTAACGATAGCGCTTTTCTAATTACTTCGGCAAGCAGAGTGGGTATTAATACATTAAATCCAGATAGTACTTTAAAAGTAGGCGGTGGTGTTAATATACTCGGCGGTCTTCGCGTGGGCGATCTCCCGACTTCCCCCGGCACAAAGCAATTAAGAATAAACGCACAAGGGCAATTCTCGGTAACGGATACACTTATTGATGCAGGCGGAACAGTAACCTCGGTAGGCACCAATAATGGTTCTGGTATTACAGGTGGCCCAATTACAACAACGGGTACGCTTGCGATAGATACTACAAATGTCATTGCAACTAAGGCGAGTGTAAGCGGAGGATTGGCTGGTAAATTAAACTTATCGGATACGGCAGCTATGCTTGCCCCGTATTTACGAGCTATTGACACAGCTTCCCTCAGCAATAGAATAAATACAAAATTAAATATAAGTGATACAGCTACAATGCTTGGCAACTACCTTAACAATGTAGGGTACGGGTTAAGCAAGGCAGGGCAAGTAGCATCAGCGGATTCAGCTACCCTATCGGCGTATTATTTAAGACGCAAAGATTCACTAACGGTTACCAATCCGCTTGGCTATGTAACTCAAAAGATACTGGCCGATACCGCAGCAGCTATCCGTTCTTCTGACTTAGGAGGAACCGTAACCTCTGTTGCGACCAACGACGGAACGGGTATTACAGGTGGTACTATAACGACTTCGGGAACTCTGGCTATTGATACTACGGTTATTTCTACAAGGGCTTGGCGACAAAAAGGAGTGGATTCCTTGCAGGCCAATATTAACCTAAAGCTTAATATTTCGGATACAGCCTCAATGCTAAACCCCTATCTTAGAAAGGTAGACACAGCTTCCCTTAGCAACCGCATCAATCAAAAGCTTAATATTAGCGATACAGCCTCAATGCTTACAAATTATGTAAACAATGTGGGGTATGGACTCAGCAAAGCGGGACAAGTTGTATCAGCAGACTCGGCTACCTTGTCTGCTTATTACTTAAGACGAAAGGATTCTTTAACAACCACAAATCCGCTTGGGTATGTCACTCGTAAAATACTTGCAGACACGGCTGCCGCAATTAGAAGTGCGGATGCCGGGGGAACAGTTACTTCAGTAGCCACAAACAATGGCACAGGTATTACGGGAGGAACCATTACGACTTCAGGAACATTGGCTATAGATACGCTTCTTATTTCTACTCGCGCTTGGAGACAAAAGGGAGTAGATTCTTTACAGGCAAATATCAACCTCAAGCTTAATATTTCAGATACCGCCTCAATGCTTTCTCCTTATTTGAGAAAGGCTGACACAACAGCTATGTTAAATCCATACTTCCGTTTGGCGGGAGTAGGGCTTAAGAATACAGGACAAACTGTTTACGCTGATACTTTACTCTTATCTACTCGCGCTTGGAGGCAGAAAGGTATAGATAGCGTGGCTGCGCTTGCCAATACCAAAATAAGTGGTAGTTTGATTAGCGGATATTTGACGAAAGCTACAGGAACTCTTACCGTTGACACTTCTCAAATCTATCAAAACAATGGTAATATAGGAATCGGAACTATTAGCCCTGCATCAGGCTATAAGGTAGATATGGTAGGATCACTTCGTGTAGGAAATGGAAGTTCTTATAATAAACTAACGATTAACGGAAATACGGTAGGATCATACTTGAATTTCCAGAAGAACGGAACCAACAAGGGCGATATTGGGCCTTATTCTGCTGTACTTGGAGGTGTGCCTCCCTATAGTGGTTCTAATGACGACCTTACCTACTCATCCGTTGGCGGACACTTCTTTAATACCAATGCAGGTATTAAGATGTATTTAACAAATGCAGGGAACTTGGGACTAAGTGCTTCTCCCGATTCTATGCTGACTGTCTTGGAAGGAGCTTATTTCCAAAGAGGGGTTAGAATGTCAGGACTTCCCACGGCAGTCGGAACAAAATCTTTAAGAGTAGATGCCTCAGGTACATTAAGTTTAGCTGATACGTTAGCTAATGGTGTTTCGGGAAGTGGTACTACAAATTATGTATCTAAATTCACAGCAAGTGGCACAATCGGTAATAGCCAAATCTTTGACAATGGAACAAATGTCGGAATTGGCACAAACACACCTTCAAGAACTTTAGATGTTAATGGAATAATTACAACTAATAATAATCTTGAATTAACAAGTGCTAATCCTACTATTTTATGGACTACAAGCAATTTAAGATTTTACAATAATACTAATGGAGTTGTTGCTACAATATCTTCAGCAGGTCAATTATCTTTATCTTCTATTTCTAATGCTACTACTGACACAGATAAGTTTTTAGTTAGTGATGGTGGAGTAGTTAAATACAGAACAGGCTCTGAAGTTTTATCCGACATAGGAGCGGCTTCATCTTCTTCAATTAGTGGTACTACCAACTACATACCCAAGTTTACTTCTTCATCTGCAATAGGAAAT
>JACCDX011300620.1_pt1 | contig 17949 bp, 21 predicted proteins | sample 7449681 | NCBI WGS metagenome assembly JACCDX01 (sample SAMN15323450, study PRJNA562643) | freshwater metagenome | isolation source: river surface water | place: USA:Blue River Watershed | collected 2017-08-18
GCGTTGGTGCTTAAAACGTCGTCCCGGCGCAGGCCGGGACCCAGCGTCTTTCAGAACGATGCGCTCCGGCTTTCAAGCCAAAGCGTGGGGCGCTCGTTCCTCGATAACGTCGTCCCAGCCACCGCCCCAGCGAAGGCTGGGGGCAAGCTGGGACCCATGTTCGATCGACCCTTGGCCTCATCAAACGCCGCGGGCCATGCGACGATGGATCCCGGCCTGCGCCGGGGTGAGGCAGGGAATTCGCAACGCATGCGTTGCGCCTGCCGAAGCGCCTTGGCTTGCAAGCCAAGGCGTGGGGCGGTCGTTCCTCGATAACGTCGTCCCGGCGCAGGGTGAAGCGGGGGTTTCAGAGCGCATGCGCTCTGCCCGCTGAACGGCATCGGCGTATTCGCCGATGCGCGGGCTGCAGGCCGGGACCCAGCGACTTTCAGATTTTTCGCCAATCACGAAAATTTTCACGCTTAACTGACCGGCATCCGGCCCGAAGGCCCGCTTTTCCCCCTCTGTTTCGCCCATCCCGTTGACAGGCGCCTTCCTACAATCTGCCCAAGTCAGATAGCGTGCGCGCGATGCCGCCGCCCTTCCCACCGAACGAAAAACCGATGGCCGAAAATTTCCTCTCCCAGGAAGAAGTCGATGTGCTGCTGCGAGGCGTCTCCGGCGAGGCCGAAGATGCGCCCGAGAGCCAGCAGTCCGCCGGTGTCCGCCCGTACAACCTCGCGACGCAGGAACGCATCGTGCGCGGCCGCATGCCGACGCTCGAAATCATCAATGAGCGCTTCGCACGCCTGTTCCGCATCGGCCTGTTCAATTTCCTGCGCCGCACCGCCGAAGTCTCGGTCGGGCCGGTCAGGGTGTCGAAGTACAGCGAATTCATTCGCAACCTGCGCGTGCCGACCAACCTGAACCTCGTGCATTTCAAGCCGCTGCGCGGCACCGCGCTGATGGTGATCGAGCCGGATCTCGTCTTCCTGATGATCGACAACCTGTTCGGCGGCGATGGCCGTTTCCACACGCGGGTCGAGGGACGCGATTTTACGCAGACCGAACAACGCATCATCCAGCGCGTGCTCGAAATCTGGTTCGACAGCTACCAACGCTCATGGGAGCCGGTGCATCCGCTGGAATTCGAGTACATCCGCTCCGAAATGAATACGCAGTTCGCCAACATCGCCACGCCGAATGAAGTGGTGGTGACGACCGCGTTCACCGTCGAACTCGGTTCGCAATCCGGCGAGATGCACATCTGCATGCCCTACTCGATGATCGAGCCGATCCGTGACCAGCTGACGTCCAGCCTGCAGGGCGAGACGCTGGAAATGGACCATCGCTGGATCAAGCTGCTGAAGCAGCAGATACAGACCGCCGAAGTGGAGCTGGTGATCGACCTCGGCACGATACGCATGACGCTGAACGACGTGATGAAGATGCGCGCCGGCGACGTGGTGCCGCTCGACATCGCCGACACGCTCGATGCCAAGGTGGCCGGCGTGCCGGTGATGCGCTGCACGCACGGTCAGCTGAACGGCCAGTACGCGGTGAAGGTATCCGAACTGCTGCCCGCCGCCCACCAGGAACACCTGCAAGGAGAAGAACATGACGATGCTTGACCCGGAAAACAGCGCCACCGTCGACGATTGGAGCGCCGCGCTGGCCGAGCAGGCCGCCGCCGACGACAAGCCGGCACCGGCAGCCGCAAAGGCGACCTTCACCGACTTCACCGCGCCGGCCGGCGGATCGCAAAAAAATGACATCGACTTCATCCTCGACATCCCGGTGCAGCTGACGGTCGAACTCGGCCGCACCAAGATCGCAATCAAGAACCTGCTGCAGCTGGCGCAGGGCTCGGTGGTCGAGCTCGACGGCCTGGCCGGCGAACCAATGGACGTGCTGGTCAACGGCTGCCTGATCGCACAGGGCGAAGTGGTCGTCGTGAACGACAAATTCGGCATCCGCCTCACCGACATCATCACGCCGTCGGAACGCATCCGGAAGCTCAACAAATGATGCAGCTGACCCTTGGATTGCTGTTCGTGCTGGCGCTGATCGCCGGGCTCGGCTGGAGCGTGGCCCGGCTGCGCGGCATTGCGCCGACGGCGCAGGCGCCGGTGAAGGTGATCGGCGCCGCATCGGTCGGCACGCGCGAGCGCGTGGTGGTGGTGGAAGTCGGCGGACAGTGGCTGGTGGTCGGCGTGGCCGCGGGCGGCGTGACGCTGCTCGACAAGACCGCGCCGCAAGCGCTGCCGGTGGCCGCTGCGCCGGAACTGCCGAAATTCGCCGCTTGGCTGCAGAAGGCCATGAAGGCGGGACAGCGATGAGCTGGTCGCGCGCACTGCCGCTGCTGGCACTGATCCTCCCCGCCGCCGCACTGGCCGAGCCCGGCATTGCCGCGTTCACCAGCACGCCGGCGCCGGGCGGCGGCACCAACTATTCGCTGTCGCTGCAGACCCTGCTGTTCATGACCGCGCTCGGCTTCCTGCCGGCTGCGCTGCTGATGATGACCAGCTTCACCCGCATCGTGATCGTGCTGTCGCTGCTGCGGCAGGCGCTCGGCGTGCCGCATGCGCCGCCGAACCAGGTGATCGTCGGGCTGTCGCTGTTCCTGTCGCTGTTCGTGATGGGGCCGACGCTGGACACGGTCTACACCGACGCCTGGCAGCCGCTGCAGGAAAACAAGATCAACATGCAGCAGGCGCTCGACAAGGGCGTCGCGCCGCTGAAGCAGTTCATGCTCGCGCAGACGCGCGCCAGCGACCTCGCGCTCTATGTGCAGCTGTCGAAAAGCCCGGCGCTCGAAGGCCCGGACCAGGTGCCGCTGCGCCTGCTGGTGCCGGCCTTCATCACCTCCGAGCTGAAGACCGCCTTCCAGATCGGCTTCGCGACCTTCATTCCCTTCCTGATCATCGACTTGGTGGTCGCCAGCGTGCTGATGGCGCTGGGCATGATGATGGTGTCGCCGGCGATCGTGTCGCTGCCGTTCAAGCTGATCCTGTTCGTGCTGGTCGACGGCTGGGCGCTCTTGATCGGCTCGCTCGCGCAAAGTTTCGTCAGCTGAGGCCGCCATGACGCCCGAATCCGTCATGACGCAGGGCCGGCTGGCGATGGAGACCATGCTGATGGTCGCCGGCCCGCTGCTGCTGGTCGAGCTGGTGGTCGGCCTCGTGGTCAGCATCTTCCAGGCGGCCACGCAGATCAACGAATCCACGCTGTCCTTCATACCGAAGCTGGTCGGCATCTTCCTCGCGATCGCGATCGCCGGGCCGTGGATGCTGACCGTCATGCTCGACTTCATGCGCCGCACGCTGACCGGCATACCGGGGCTGGTCGGCTAGGGCCATGCTGGAATTCAGCAGCGCGCAACTGAACGCGTGGATGGTGACGCTGCTGTGGCCGGCCACGCGCATCCTCGCGATGATCTCGGTCGCTCCGCTGTTCGGGCACAGAAACATACCGATGCGGGTCAAGGCCGGCCTCGGGCTGCTGCTGTCGGTGGCCGTCGCGCCGGCGCTGCCGCCGATGCCGGAAGTCGCGCCCTTCTCCGGCGACGGCATGTTCATCCTGGTGCAGCAACTACTGATCGGGCTGGCAATCGGCTTTGCGATGAAGCTGGCCTTCAGCGCCGTCGAGCTGGCCGGCGAACTGGCTGCGCTCACCATGGGCCTGTCCTTCGCCAGCTTCTACGACCCGAACAGCCAGAGCCAGGCCTCATCGGTCAGCCAGCTGTTCGGCTGGCTCGCGCTGATGGTGTTCGTCTCGTCCAACCTGCACCTCGCGCTGCTGGCGTCGCTGACCGACAGCTTCACTACCCTGCCCGTCTCGCCGCTGCCCATCGGCACCGGCCCGTTCAAGCTGGTCGCGGCCTATGGCGGAAAGATCTTCGCACTCGGACTCCAGTTTGCACTGCCGATCATCGCCGCGCTGCTGGTCACCAACCTTGCGCTCGGCCTGCTGACCAAGGCCGCGCCGCAGCTGAACCTGTTCGGCATCGGCTTTCCGATCACCTTGGGCGTCGGCTTCCTGATGATCAGCCTTGTCTTGCCCTACCTGACTCAGCCGCTGCTGAATGCGTTCGAACAGGCGGTCCAGCTGCCGGTGCAATTCTCGCTGGCGCCTGCGCGCTGATCGCTAATCGGATATCGCATCCGGAATTATTCAGCGAGTCAGAATAATTCCTGTCTTGTTTAAGAATTAAAGAACCTCGAGGCATCAGCCGACACTGATGGCCGTTCGATTTGCCCTGCCTGTCGTTGACGAGAGAAGCGCTCGGACAAATCTGACCTTCCCGACCAGACTCCACCTGAGACCTCGATCACCGACACCATGCTTTCCCTCGCCTCTGCCAGCTGCACGAACGTCCCTGACTATCCGATGGCATCAACGCTGTCCGGCACCGCCATCACGAACACGCGAGCGCCTGCCGTTGGCCACCCGGGTCCGGCGGTGCTGTCGATCATCACCGACGGCGGCCTCCGCTTCGACCGCCGGCATCTGGAAGATCCGTCGCGCCGGCCGGAATTTCCGCTGTCTGCGCTGTACTGCAATGAGCTGACGGGCGCCGGCCCGGAGGAGCGCGGCCGGGCGCTGCTCGCCGACATCCGGCAGCGCAAGGCCGCCGGCGAGTTTTCGCCGTTCGTGCCGACGCTGGTGTTCACGCATGGCGAAGTGGTGAATGGTGAACTGATGCTGACCGATGCGCATGGCAGCTTCCGGATTCCCGCCACTGTGCTGCTCGATGTGCTGGCCAGCGCCAGCGGCCTGCCGGCCTCGATGCAGGGCCGGCCGGCGCCGATCGTGCTGTCCTGCTGCATGGCCGAGCATGTCGCCGCATCGCTGCACGGCTATGCGCGCCCGGTGCTGATCAATGGCAGCCGCCGCAACCTGTCGCATCTCGATGCCGAGGCAGTGTTCGGGCGCGTGATCTACGAGATCGCGCAGGCCTGGCAGCACGGCCGGTCGGTCGATACCGACCAGCTGTTCGACGCCCTCTCGCGCACCAGCGGCGAACCGGTTCACCGGATCGAACAGAACGACTGGCTGACGCACCATGTGCTGACCTCGGTCACATCGCTCGACGAAATCAACGCCGAGCAGGAAGTGCTGTACCTGATCGCCAAACTGTCGCATGGCTCGGTCGAGCAGCTGGCCGAGGCGGTGCTGCTGTTCGGCACCGAGCCGCTGCACTCGCACTTTCACTGGTCGCCGGGCGACGCGCGCGCCAACCCGGTGTTGTGGCACCTTGTCCTGTGCGACGCGCGCGACCTGCCGCACAAGCTGGTGCTGCTGCTGGCGCTGGGCGAGCAGATCGACCAGACGGACGAGTCCGGCAATACGCTGCTGCATGATGTCTGCCTGTGGCAGGGTGACGAGGAGCTGCCCGCCGGCGACGAACTGATGGCGCGGCTGCTGCTGGCGAATGGCGCGAACCCGCTGGCGGAAAATGACGGCGGCATCACGCCGGTCGACCTGGCCGAGGGCTCAGGCAACGACGAGCTGATCGCGGTGTTCAAGCCGGATGCCGATACCGACGACTATCCGGACATGCGCCCGGCCGGCCTGCTGGCGCGCGCCGAGGCAGAAGGCTGGGGCGCAGTCGCAACGCTGCTGCGGCAGGCGCTGGCGCGGCCGGATCCGTCCGATCAAACCGATCAGCCCGATCACGCCGGCAATCTTCAGATGATCGAGAACAGCGACAGCTGAGCGGTGGACTTGAACGACTTCATCGCCGCATCCAGCGTGGTCTGCTGCTGGGTGAAGCGGCTGATCGCCTCGGTATAGTCGACGTCCTGCAGCACCGACTTGGCCTGCGCGAAATAGACGTCCTTGGCCGAGCCGGCCGCATTCAGCGCATCGATTTCCTTTTGCTGCGCGCCGATCGCGGCGCGTGAGCCGAGCGTGCGGTCGAGCAGCGTGGTCAGCGCATTGCCCGCGCCCTGCGAAGCCGCCTGCAGCGCCGCCTGCGCGGCCGGCGTCGCGGTCGAAGTCTTCAGCGCGTCGGACAGCCGCCGCAGCGTGGCAAAGATGTTCTGCACCGTGCCGGGCGCGGCCGGCGTGCCGGTGTCGATGTTCTCGAACAGCTGCAGCCCGCTCACCGACGTGGTCACGCGGCGGCTGGTATCAACCTGCAGCTCGCGCTGGCCGGCATCGCCCTGGAAACTCGCGCCGGTGGCGGTCTTCAGATACGCCTGCACACCGGCCTGATAGCCGGAGAACAGGTAATTTCCCATGCTGTCCTTGCTGTTGGCCAGCGCCAGCATCGCATCGATCTTGCCGTCCAGCTCGACCGCCAGATAGCCGCGCTGCGTATCGTCGAGCGAGCCATTGCCGGCCGAGACCAGCAGCACCTTCAGGTCCTGCGCGACTTCGCCGACGCCGGACAGCACGCCCTCCTGCTCGGTCAAGGCATTGCTTGCATTCATCCGGTTGGTCGCGAACTGCGCATTCATCGCCTGCCCCTGCTCGAGGTTCAGCACCTGCGATGCGGCGATCGGGTCGTCGGACGGGGTCAGCACCTTGCGCCCGGTCGCGATCTGCTGCTGCGTCCTCTGCATCGTCGACTGCAGGTCGGTGATGCGCGCGGTGCCGGCGCTGTACAGGGTATTGGTGCTGATTCTAATGATCTTCCTCAGTTCTGGCCCAGTTGCAGCAGGATCTCGAACATCTGCGACGCGGTCTGCATCAGCTTGCCGGCGGCCTGATAGGCCTGCTGGTAGCGCATCATGTTGGCCGCCTCTTCGTCGAGGTTCACGCCCGACTCGGACTGCTGCGCGCCGACGGCCTGCGTGTAGTAAATGCCGGACGCCTCGCTGGTCACCTGCAGCTCGCGCGCCTTGTTGCCGACGTCGGCCACCAGCTGCGAATACGCGCCCTGGAAGTGCGTGCTGCGGCCGGCCAGCGTCATCGCGCCCTGCAGGTCGGCGATCAGCGCGGCATTGCGCGCGTCGGCCGTACCGTTGGTATTGGCGGCGATGGTGAAGCGGTCGCCATTGGCGGGCGCGCCGGACAGCGTGACCTGCATGCCGTTGAAGGCGTAGCTGGCGTCGGCGATGAAGGGCACCGCCGCGCCGGCCGCATAAGTGGTGCTGCTGCCGTTCGCGGTCACGGTGACCGGCACCGCGGGAAAGCCGCTCAGCTGGCTGCCGGCCGACACATACTGCAGCGTGACCGGCGCGGCGATCGCCGCGGGAACGAACGCGGCGTCGACGCTGCCGGCGCTGATGCTGCCGGTGCCGGTGTTGGCCGGCAGTGCCTGCGTGCGTATCGGCGCGCTGGCGGCCAGCTGCGCGATGTCCTTGATCATCACGTGAATGCCGGACGCGCCGGCGGCGGTCGGGCGGATCAGGTAGGTGTCGCCGGTGGCCGGCGTGCCGCCGAGGCCGATCGTGATGCCATCGACTGTCTGCGGCAGGCTGGCATAGTCGAAGACTTGTCCGTCCGACAGTCGCGTGAGCTGGTAGTCGGTGCCGTCATATTGCAGCCGGTAGTCGCTGGTGCTCAGCTGCGAGGGATCGGCCAGCGTCGCCGTCGGCACGCCGGTGCCGGTGTTGTCGCGGCTGGCGCTGACCATCGGCTGCGGCACGGTGAACAGGTCGCCGCCCATCGTGCCCGACGGCGTCTGGCCGAGCCGGTGCTGCGCATTCACGTCCCAGGCCAGCGCGATGGCGACGCGGCCGAGCGCATTCTGCGCCGGGTCGAGCGTCTGCTGACGGAAATCGAACAGCCCGCCGAGCCGTCCGCCCGGCAGCGCGCCGTCCGCGAGTATCGTGGTCTTGTCCTTCGTGACATAGGCGACCACGGTGCGGGTGCTGTCGGTCGGCGAATTGGTCGCGGCCAGCGCATAGGCCTTCGCGCCGACCACCAGCGGCTGGCCGTTGCCGATGAAGACATGGCTGCTGTTGCCCTGCGCGACCACGGTCACCCGCACTTCCTTGCCGAGCTGCTGTATCAGGTGGTCGCGCTGGTCGAGCAGGTCATTCGGCGGCCGGCCCTGCGCGGCGGTGGTCGCCTTTTCGATCGCGTCGTTCAGCTGGCCGATCTGGCGCGCATAGGCATTGATCGCCGACACGCTGGATTCGATCTCGCCGTTGATGCCGGCGCGTATGTCGTCGAGCTGGCCGCCGAGACCGTTCAGGCGTGCGGCCAGCGCCTCGGACGAGGACAGCATCGACTGCCGCGACGCGGCGTCATTCGGCTGCGCGGCGAGGTTCTGCACGCTCTGGAAAAATTCCTGCAGCGCCGGCGACACGCCGGCTGAGGTATCGGCCAGCAGGTTGTCGATGCGGCGGATCTGCGTGTAATAGGTATCGAGACTGCTCTTGCTGACTTGCGCGCCAAGCACCTGGCCGGCGAGGAATTCGTTATACGCGCGGTTGACGCCGGTGACCTCGGTGCCCTTGCCGACGAAGCCGTAGCCGACGTTCTGCCCGGCCACCGCGCCCTGCGTGACCACCTGCCGCGTGTAGCCTATCGTGCCGGAGTTCGCGATGTTGTGGCCCGTGGTCGCCAGCCCTACCTGCGCGGCGGCGAGTGCGCTCTGGCCGATGGAGAGGATGTTGGTGGTCATGGCGAAGGATAGGGTTGGCTTGGCTTGGTTCTGTTTACGGTTAAATTCAGGGAAACGTTTAGCCGCCGTTCAGGGTGCCGGCCTCAGACCTTCGCAATCACGCCCCGGAGCTTTTTCGCATAGAAGGGATCGGTCGCATAACCGGCGCGCTGCAGCGCGTCAGCAAAGCCGCCGGCGTCGGCCACCGACGCGACTGCATCGCGATAGCGCGGGCTGTTTGACAGCATCCGCGCGTAGTCGCTGAATGCGTCCGCATACGAGTCATACGCGCGGAATTTGGCGACGCGCTTGTGCGCGACGCCGTCGATGTATTCGGTGGTGGTCACTTCGGCGACCTTGCCGTGCCAGTTGCTGCCGGCCTTGATGCCGAACACGTTGAAGGTATTGCTGCCGTCCGCATGGCGGATCTCGCGCCGGCCCCAGCCGGTCTCGAGCGCGGCCTGGCCGAGCATGAATTTCGCCGGTATGCCGGTGGCGGCGCTGGCGGCCTCGGCGTGCTGCGCGAGCTTGCCGGTGAAGGCCTGCGGCGGCCGCAGTGAAACCGGTGCCGCTGCCGCAGCGCTCGCGGGGGCGGACGCCGCCGCCGAGCTTGCCGGTCGGGACGCCGATTGCGCCACCGTCCCCGGCGCCGGCGCAGTCGCCGGATCGGTCGGCGGCACCGGCGTGCCCTTCGGCGACAATTGCCGCGCCAGCACCTCCGCAAGACCGATGCCGCGCGAGGACAGCGTGCGCGCATACTGCTGGTCGAGCATGCCCTGCATCATCTTGCCCTGCTCGCCATCCATCAGTCCTTCGGACGGCGTCGCATCGCGCATGCTTTTCATCACCATTTCGAGGAACAGCGCCTCGAACTGCTTCGATGCCGCCTTGACGGCCTCGGGAGAATTGGTCGCCGCGGCCTCGCGCAGGCGCGCCAGTCCTGCCGTATCGAGCACGCCGCCATTCGGTGCAATCGCCATCAGATGATCTCCAGGTCGGCGCGCAGGCTGCCCGCCGATTTCATCGCCTGCAGGATCACCAGCAGGTCCTGCGGCGTGACGCCGACCGCATTCAGCGCCTTCACCACCTCGGCCAGCGACACGCCGGCCTGCAGCATCACCAGCTGCCCGGCTTCCTTCCTGATATCGATGTCGCTCTTCTGCGTCGACACGGTCTGGCCCTGGCCGAACGGATTCGGCTGGCTGATCACCGGGGTGGTCGTGATCACCACCGACAGGCTGCCGTGCGCGATCGCGCAGGGTTCGAGCGTCACCGACTGGTTCATCACCACCGAGCCGGTGCGCGCATTGACGATCACCTTCGCCGCCGCCTTCGCGGTGCTGATGTCGAGATCTTCGAGCGCGCCGATGAAGGACACGCGCTCGCTGCCGTCGAGCGGCACGCGCACGCGGATCACGCGGCTGTTCTGCGCGCTGGCGACGCCGTCGCCGAACGAGCGGTTGATCGCATTCACCACGCGCGCGCTGTTGGCAAAATCCGCCCGCAGCAGTTCCAGCGCGATGAACTCGCCCTGCCCGACCGCGGTCGGCACTTCGCGTTCGACGGTCGCGCCATTGCTGATGCGGCCGGCCAGCAGGTGGTTGATCTGCTTCGAGCTGCCATTCGACGACGCGCCCGCGCCACCGACCAGCAGATTGCCCTGCGCCATCGCATACACGCGATTGTCCGCGCCCTTCAATGGCGTCATCAGCAGCGTGCCGCCGCGCAGGCTCTTCGCATTGCCGATCGACGAGACGGTGACGTCGATCTCCTGCCCGGGCTGCGCAAACGGCGGCAGCACCGCGGTGACCATCACCGCGGCGACGTTCTTCAATTGCAGCTGCTGGCCCGGCGGCAGGTTCACGCCCATCTGCGACAGCATCGACGCGATGCTCTGCACGGTGAACGGCGTCTGCGTGGTCTGGTCGCCGGTGCCGTCGAGGCCGACCACGATGCCGTAGCCGGACAGCTGGTTGTTGCGGATTCCCTGGATGCTGGCAAGGTCCTTGATCCGCTCGGCCTGCGCACAGGGCAGCAGCAGCATCGCGAACAGCAGGACGAGGATGCGTTTCATCGTCATAGCGGCAGGATGCTGAAGAAGAAGCGCGCGAGCGCCGTCTGCAGCGACGCGGCATCGAAGCGATTGTTGGTACGGTACTCGACGCGCATGTCGGCAACGGCGGTGGACGACACCGTGTTGTTGTTGATCGAGGTCGGATTGACGATGCCGGAGAAGCGGATGAATTCGGTGCCGCGATCGAGCGCCACCTGCTTCTCGCCGCGCACCTTCAGGTTCCCGTTCGGCAGCACCTCGGTGACGATCGCAGTCACGGTGCCGGTGAAGTTGTTGGCCGCGTTGGCGGCGGCCTTTTCCGAGTTGTTCAGCCCGCTCGAGGCCTCGAGGTCGAACGGCACGAGGCCCGTGCTCATGCTCACATCGGCCGAGCCTTCCTTGCTGGCCGACGCGCCGGCGTTCTTGCCGGCGCTGGTCTTTTCGGCAATCGTGATGACCAGTGTGTCGCCGACGAAGCGCGCGCGGCGGTCCTCGAACAAGGGCCGATGGCTTGCGTCCGCATAGATCGCGCCGCTGCGCGGCGGCGGCGGCGCATCGGCCGGCCGCGCCACGGCGGGCGGCTCGACGATGGAACCGGGGGTCATTCCGGCGCAGCCGGCGAGCAATGCGACCAGCGTCGCCAGCGCGCCGCAGGCCAGCGCAACCAGGACAACGCGCAGGCCGACGCCGGCAATCTCGATCAGTGCCGGGCGGCGATGTTGGGCGGTGGCTGCCATGGCTCGCTCCGCTTACAGCTGCCCGAGGCGCTGCAGCATCTGGTCTGCGGTATTGATCGCCTTGCTGTTGATTTCATACGCGCGCTGGGTCTGGATCATGTTCACCAGCTCTTCCACCACGTTCACGTTCGAGGTCTCGACATAGCCCTGCAGCAGCACGCCGGCGCCGTTGGTGCCGGGCGCCACCATGTTCGGCGCGCCGGACGACGGGGTTTCGGTGTACAGGTTCTCGCCGCGGCTGTCGAGGCCGGCCGGGTTGTTGAACTGCGCGAGCTGCAGCGTGCCGACCTGCGTGTGCTGGGTACTTCCGGCCGCCTGGATCGTGATCGTGCCGTCGCTGCCGATCGTCATGTTGGTCGAGTTCGCCGGCAGCGTCACCGCCGGCTGGATCGGATAGCCACTGGCCGTGACGAGCTGGCCTTCGGCATTCACCTGCAGCGAGCCGTCGCGCGTGTAGGCGGCGCTGCCGTCGGGCATCAGCACCTGGAAGAAGCCGCCGCCCTGGATTGCAAAGTCCTTCGGGTTGCTGGTCTGCTGCAGGTTACCCTGCGTGAACAGGCGTTCGGTCGCGACCGGCCGCACGCCGGTGCCGACCTGCATGCCGGAGGCCACCTGTGTCTGCTGCGACGACTGCGCGCCGGCTGGCCGCGAGGTCTGGTACATCAAGTCCTCGAACACCGCGCGCGAGCGCTTGAAGCCGCTGGTGGCGACGTTGGCGAGGTTGTTCGAGATGACGTCGAGCTGCGCCTGCTGCGCTGTCAGTCCGGTCTTTGCGATCCACAGGGATTTCATCATGGCTGGTTCTCCTGCCCACGTTGGCCTGCGCCTGATTCTGCGACGGCGCTTACGGATTCATTGAGAGGATCTGGCTGGCTTTTGCCTCATTGCTCTCGGCGTTCTTCAGCAGGTTCATTTGCAGCTCGAACGAGCGGCCGAGCGCGATCATGCCGACCATCGCCTCCACCGCATTCACGTTGCTGCCCTCGAGGCTGCCGGGCGCGAGCCTGACCGTGGCATCCGCGCCGGCGGGCTGGCCGCTGGCGCTGCGGAACAGGCCGTCGTCGCCGCGCTTCAGCTCGCTTTCGGGCGGATTGACCAGCCGGATGCGGCCGACCGCCGTCACCATGCCGCGCACGTCCATCGAGCTGACCGTGCCGTCCGGCGCGATCACCACGCGCACGCCGATCGGCAGGCTGATCGAGCCGGCGTCGCCGGCCACTGCAAAGCCGCGATCGCCGACCAGCAGGCCGGTGTCGCTGACCTGCAGCGCGCCGTTGCGCGTGTAGACCTCGCTGCCGTCCGCCGCCTGCATCGCGATCCAGCCGCTGCCCCTGACGGAGACATCGAGCGGATTGCCGGTCTGCTGCACCACGCCCGGCGAGAAGTCGGCGCCGGTGGTGGCGTCGAGCACGAAGGCGCGCGTCGGCAGGCTCGGACCCTGCACCGGCACCGCGCGGAAACTGTCCATCTGCGCGCGAAAGCCGGTGGTGTTCAGGTTCGCGAGGTTGTGCGATGCCGTGCTCTGCTGCTCCATGACCTGGCGGGCGCCGGTCATGGCGATGTAGATCATGCGGTCCATGGGCGTTGGTACTTTCTATGGAATCCAGCGACTCACCGGAATCAACGCAGGTTCACCAGCGTCTGCATCACCTGGTCCTGCGTCTTGATCGTCTGCGCATTCGCCTGGTAATTGCGCTGCGCGGTGATCATGTTGACCAGCTCGGCCGTCAGGTCGACGTTGGAGTCTTCCACCGCATTCGACTGCAGCGCGCCGAGGTTGCCGGAATCGGGCGCGCCGACCATCGGGCTGCCGGAGTCCGCCGTTTCGGCCCACTGGTTGCCGCCGAGCGGCTGCAGCCCGTTCGGGTTGGCGAACGACGCCAGCACGACCTGCCCCAGCACGGCCGACTGGCCGTTGGTGTAGCGGCCCATCACCGTGCCGTCGGGCGCGATGCCGAAGCCGGACAGGCGTCCCGAGGTGAAGCCGTCCTGGTCGAGCTTGTTCACCGCGAAGTTCGCACCGAACTGCGTGGTGTCGGTGTAGTCGATGCCGACCACCAGCGGGTTGGTCGCGCCGGTCGTCACCGGAATCGATGCATTGATCGGCAGCGCCGCCTGCGAGGCCGCCGTCAGCGCGCCGTCGGGGCCGAAGGCCAGGCTGCCGATGGCCGCGCCGCCATTGATCAGCGCATCATCCGCCGCCGCATACACGTCCCAGGCGCCGGCGCCGGTCTTCACGTAAAAGGTCTGCAGCACGTGCGCATTGCCGAGCGAGTCATAGACCGACACCGAAGTGGCGTTGTTGTAGGTGGTCGGGTCGCTCATCGAGAATGGCGTGGTGAGCGGCACGTCCTGCCGCGAATCGAGGTTCAGCACCGAATCGACCGTCGAAGTCACCTGCGGCGGCAGGTCGGAAGTGCGGATGCTGATCGGCGACGACGAGCCGGTCGACAGCACGCCGCGCGCATCGGCGATATAGCCGGTCAGGCGCGCGCCCTGCGCATCGACGATGTAGCCGGACTTGTCCAGTTCGAACTGGCCATTGCGCGAATAGGTGATCGCGCCGTCGGTGTCCATGCGGAAGAAGCCGCCGCCGTTGATCGCGACGTCGAGCGGGTTGTTCGACGAGGTGACATTACCCTGCGTGAACTGCTGCGCGACCTTGGTCAGACGCGTGCCGATGCCGATCGGCGAATTGCCGCTGCCGTCGATCGACGCCGCATAGACGTCGGAGAACAGTGCCTGCGACATCTTGAAGCCGACGGTGTTTGCGTTCGCGACGTTATTGCCGATCACCTCGAGGGTGCGGGACGATGACGACAGACCGCTCAATCCTTGCTGGAAGCTCATGCTCTTCTCCGTTCAGTGGGGGGAGGAATTCGGGGACATCAAAGAATCTGGCGCACGTCGGAGAGCGCCGCCGGCGGCCTGGCGCCGCCGAGGTTCAGTTTCGCGCCGCCGCTGCCGGTCGATACGCTCAGCACTTCGCCGAAGCTCAGCGGCTGCGACGCGACCGGCTGGCCGCCGCGCACGGCCGTGACCGTCAGCTGGTACTGGCCATCCGGCGCGATGCCGCCGCCGGCGAGCAGGCCGTCCCAGGCCAGCGCAAGCGTGCCTTCGGGGCGCGCGCCGAGGTCGACGATGCGCACCGGATTGCCGGCGCCGTCGCTGATCGTGGCCTGCACCTTGTCGGCCGGGCCGGACAGCTCGATGCCGTACACCGCCTTGCCACCCGACAGGGTGACGGCGCTGCCGGGCACCAGCACGCCGCGCCCGATCATGCTGGCCGCCTGCAGCGACTGCGCGCCGGCCATGCTGTCCATCATCGCCTTCATGGTGTCGTTCAGCTTGTCGATGCCGGTGACGGTGGACAGCTGCGCCAGCTGGCTGGTGACCTGCGCGTTGTCGAGCGGGTTCAGCGGGTCCTGGTTCTTCATCTGCGTGACCAGCAGCGTCATGAAGCGGTTCTGCGCATCGGTTGCGCTGCGGGCCGAGGCTGCGGCGGCCGGGTTCATCGTCGCCAGCAGGTCGTTCGAGACCGCGTTGTTGATGGTCGTCATGGGCTTACTGTCCTATCGTGAGGGTCTTCTGCAGCAGGGTCTTCGCTGCGTTCAGCGTCTCGACGTTGTTCTGGTAGGCGCGCGATGCGGAAATCATGTTGACCATCTCGTCGACCGGATTCACGTTCGGCATCGCCACATAGCCGTCGCCGTTGGCCATCGGATGTTTGGGGTCGTACACGAGGCGCGGCGCGGAAGTGTCCTCGATCACCGAGGTCACCTTCACGCCGGCGCTGCCGGCGGCGTCGACCGGCTCGGCGGCGAACACCACATGTTTTGCGCGGTAGGCCTTGCCGTCCGGGCCGGTGGCGCTCTCGGCGTTGGCGATGTTGCTGGCGACCGTGTTCAGGCGCTGGCTCTGCGCGGCCATCGCGGACGAGGCGACATTGAAAATCGAAAGCAGCGACATGATCAGTTCCCCTGGATGACCGCGAGCAGGCTCTTGATCTTCCCGTCCACGGCGGACAGGCTGGCTTCGTAGCGCAGCGCGTTGTCGGCAAAGTGCGCGCGCTCGGCATCGAGCTCGACGGTGTTGCCGTCGATGCTGTCCTGGCGCGGTGTGCGGTACAGCAGCGGGTTGCCCGACGCGGTGACGCCGGCGGTGCCTGTCGGCAGGTGCGCCGGATGCGACCCGGACAGCGCAGCGGCAGCGCTGCCGCCGCCCAGCGCGTTCGCGAGCGCGCCGCGGAAGTCGATGTCACGCGCCTTGTAGGCCGGCGTGTCGGCATTGGCAATGTTCGAGGCCAGCACTTGCTGGCGCTCCGCGCGCAGGGCCAGCGCGCTCTGGTGGAACCGGAATACGGCGTCAAGTCGGTCGGTCATCCTCGCCTCCTTCATGGACGAATGGAAAGGATGATAGGAACGCAATCCGCTCGACCATGGGAGGAGCAGCCATGCGTTCGCCCCGCTGTTCGCCGCATCGGCTCGCGCGTGCGGGGCGCAGAGTGCCGGAGTCTTTACGGACCATCGAACGGAAAAATAAAGCGATGAAAAGAACGATCAGAAAAATTGTCATGCTGCTCTGCTGCGCCCTGCTGCCGTTCGCGGCGCACGGCAACGGGCGGCAGGACACGGCCGCACTGAGGCTGCTGGCCGAACAGTTCCTGCTGGCGCAGGCCGCCACCCTGCCGGGCAAGGCGTCGGTGCGCGTGGCGCCGCCGGACAACCGGCTGCAGCTGGCGCACTGCGATGCGCCGCAGGCCTATCTCGCCAGCGGCGCGAAGGCTTTCGGCAAGACCTCGGTCGGCATCCGCTGCAGCGCGCCGGTCGCATGGAACGTTTTCCTGCCGGCGACGGTCAGCGTGATGGCCAGCTATGTCGCCAGCGCCGCGCCGCTGTCGCAGGGCCAGCGCATCGACGCGGCCGACCTGGTGATGAGGCAGGGTGACCTGGCGGCGCTGCCGGCCGGCGTGCTGACCGATCCGTCGCAGGCGCAGGGGCGCATGCTGCTGATGCCGGTTGCGCCCGGGATGCCGCTGTCGCGTGCGCTGCTCAAGAGCATGCCGGTGGTGCAGGCCGGGCAGCCGGTGCGGCTGGTGGCGCAGGGCACGGGGTTTTCGGTGACGGCCGAGGGGCGCGCGCTGACCGGCGGGGCCGAAGGCGACCTGGTGCAGGCGCGCACGGCCAGCGGGCAGGTCATCGGCGGCTTTGCGCAGGCGGACGGCACGCTGGCCGTGCGGTATTGATGATTCGACATGACGCGGCGTGGCCAGCGGCAGTCGGCAAGGGACGCTAAATTTTTTGCCAAGGCTGCCGTAACATGCTGCACACCAGCCCTTATTCGAGGACAGAGCGATGAAGATCGATGATGCAGGCAGCAAGTTGCCGTCCCTGCCGGCACTGAACCCGTCGGGCCAGCGCGCCGGCGTTGGTCGCACCGGCGAGGCTGCCGTGGCCGGCGCGCCGGACAAGGTCAGCCTGTCCGGCACGCTGCAGGCGCTTGCCGCTTCGTCCGAGGCGCCGATCGATGCGGCCAAAGTGGAAAAAATCCGCGCGGCGATCGCCGACGGCAGCTTCGGCGCCGATACCGGCGCGATCGCCGACGGCCTGATCGCCTCCGCACGCGAACTGGCGGCACGCGGCGGCCAGGACAAGCAATGAGCGCGATGCCGTCCCCGCTGGCGGGACTCCCCGACGAGGCTGCCGCGATGCGCGCACTGCTGGCAGTGCTCGAGCGCGAACAGGCCTGCCTGTCCCGGGGCGATGCGGACGGCTGTGCAATGCTGCTGGGCGAGAAGGCGGTGCAGGTCGCCGCGCTGTCCTCGCTGGCGGCAGAGCGGCACCGGCGGCTGGCGACGCTTGGCTATGACGCCGATGAGCGCGGCATGACCGCCTGGCTGCGCGCTTCCGTGGCCGGCAGCGTCGCGGACTGGGAGGCGCTGATGGCCGTCACCCGCGACGCGCACGAACTCAATCGCATCAATGGCCTGCTGCTGGCGCAGCTGGCCGCGCGCAACCGCCAGGCGCTCGACGCACTGGGCATGCGCGCCTCCGGCCCCGGACTGTACAGCGCCGGCGGCCAGGCCGACTACGCGACCTCGCGCGGCGCCCGCGTGATCGGCTGACGCCGCGCTCGCGCGGCCGGCGTGCCGTCCCTGCTGCTCGTTCCTCTCCTTCCTTCTGCATCCAGAACACTGACACGCTGGTGGGCGTCAACGCGAAATCGCTTGCAGTGGCGTTCACTTGGGGCGAGGCACTTCGAAGACACTGGATCCCGGCCTGCGCCGGGATGACTTTTTCAAAGGCAGCCGGCTCTTCAATCGTCATCCCAGCGAAAGCTGGGATCCATCTCCGCATCCCGATCGCTGACGTCATGGGTTTATCGACGATGGATCCCGGCCTGCGCCGGGGTGACGGTTTTGAGGGCAGCTGCATTTCACACGTCGTCCCGGCGCAAGCCGGGACCCATATTCGATCGACCTCCGGCCTCATCGGACGTTGCGGGCCATGCGAAGATGGATCCCGGCCTGCGCCGGGGTGAGGCAGGGGGCGTAGCGAGGGTTTCGTGCCGCATGCGGCACGCTCGCGAAGCGGCTGCGGCGTATTCGCCGCAGCGCGCCC
>JACCDX011762804.1_pt1 | contig 17948 bp, 15 predicted proteins | sample 7449681 | NCBI WGS metagenome assembly JACCDX01 (sample SAMN15323450, study PRJNA562643) | freshwater metagenome | isolation source: river surface water | place: USA:Blue River Watershed | collected 2017-08-18
ATACATATCTTTTCGTATTTATCATAAACACAAGAATTTTTTTTAAATTCATCATAAATCGAATGTATATTTGGATTACATAAAGATAAAACATTCGAACTTGTAATTATTGTTATATTTTCCCACTTATTGTTAATTCTTTTATAAATTTTTTTAAAATTATTTAAATGAATCATTGAATAAACACCATTCTCTACATCATTTTTATTATTTAATTCATCAATTGTAGTAAAATGATAACTAATTTTAATTTTGTTACAATCATTAGATAATTTTAATAATTTCTCTTTTTGTTTTTTTATATTTTCTTGTGATAATTGTAATTGTGTATCTATATCAATTTTGTTAGATTTATATTCTTTTTCTTCGATATCTAAATATTTTAATATAAAATTTTTTATATAGTATTTGTAACCTAAATTATTTTGTTTATTTATAAATATATTTCTTGATATATTATTATCACAATATTTATTATAATTATTATAATAAATATTAAATGTATTTTTTAGTATTTCTTCATCAAAATTTAATATAGTACTAAATTTAGAGTATAATATTAATTCTTTTTTAATATTATATTTTTTTTCGAATATTTTTATATTTGTAGAATTATTATTTATTATTCGATTTAATTGATATATTTCATCTAAATTAAGATTGTCTAAATTATATCCATAATTATTTAATATATTTTTAGCAATATCTATATTTAATAGTTCATTACTATATTTGTATAATAATTCAGATATTGTAAATGTTATTAAATTTAATGTTTGATTTACTGAATTATTATATACTAAAATTAAATAATTATTAGTTAGAATTTTATCTTTATTAAATGTGGCAATATCTTTCTTAAATATAAAAAAACCATTATTAATATTATTCAAATCATAATTTAATTCTAAACTATTATTTAATAGTACTTTTTCAACTTTTATTGTATAAATGTTATTAATAATATTTGTTATTTTTCCGTTAACTTTCTCTTTGTTTATAGAATTATCATTAAATTCTATTGTTATTACATCATCTATGTTTAAACTTTTTATATTATTAAAATATTTATTAAAATCAATTATATTAGTATTTGTAGAATCTACTTTATTATTTGAAAAAAATCCTATTATATTAACTTTATCACCTTCATATAATATCTCATTAAGTTTTTCAAAATTAAATTTTGTTGATTCTCTATTAAATTTACAATCTAACTCACTTTCTGTATAATTAGTATTTAATTCTATTCTTTTTAATATTCTGAATTTTTGAAAATTATCAAATTTTTTATAATGAATTAATTTCTCATCAACCATGTTTTGTAAATTATTTATTAAATAATGATTATAAACATCTAAATTTTGTTTTAGTATTAATAAATTTTTTTTATTATTGTCAGTAATTATATTTCTTTGAAATATATAGATTTGTTTTTCTATATCATAAAAATTTGTATTTTTATTTGTTTTTATGTTATGATAGTCAAATAAATATTCACTTGTTGATTGTATATAAAATTCGCTTAAATCTTCTTCAGATATATTTATATAATCTTCTTCATCTTCTTTATAATATTTTTTATATAATGAAATTATTGGTATAAATTTTTTATTATATAGTTTATCAATATCATTTTTAATCGGAGATGTTTGATATAATTTGAATAAATTTGTTCTTAAAATAAAATCATCAATATTTTTTCTATACGCCAATAATTTAACTATTTCTATTAATAATTTTTCTTGACTATATTCTATAAAATCATTATTTTCACTTAAAAATTTTACCTCTATTTGTTCTATAGAATTATTTTGATATTTTATATTTGATTTTGTTATAAATTTTACTATCATATCATCATTGTTAATATTGGATGGTTCTTTAGATAATTCTTTGAGTGATTCTTTAGATAGTTCTTTAGGTGATTCTTTAAGTGATTCTTTAAGTGATTCTTTAGATGATTCTTTAAGTGTTTCTTTAGATGGTTCTTTAGGTGATTCTTTAGATAGCTTAGACAGTTTTTTAGGTGATTCTTTAAGTGATTCTTTAGATGATTCTTTAAGTGTTTCTTTAGATAGTTCTTTAGGTGATTCTTTTAGTGATTCTCTAGATAGTTCTTTAGATGATTCTTTTAAATTATTTATTAATTCTGAAGAACATTTAATAACTTCACTATTAATAATTGATATTAATTTATCTTTAAAATCAAATCTTGTTTTTTTTTTATTAGATTTAAGTATTTCAATAATTGGTTCAAAATGAACATTTGAATTATTAAATAAAATTATTGTTGGAAAATTTTTTTTTATAGTTTGGATTCTACAATATAATTTAGATATATCTTCATCTGGATTATACTGAAATACAATTATATTAATTTTATAAATATATTCTAATGATATAATAGCTTCTTCATTACCCCAAAATGACGTATTTGTCATTTGATTTATAAATTCTTCTTCACTTGTAGTTTCACTTACCAGTAATATCTCTTTCAATGTTTTTAATTCTGTTGGAATTATATCTTTATTTAATTCCTCTCTTAATTTATTAGCAAATTCTAATCTTTTTTTTTTTATAATTTCTTCTCTTTTTTGTAGAGTTAAATCCCTGTATGTATCTTCTTTACAATAAAAAAAAGCATGAAATAAGCAAGATCCATCTAATTCAACTCCAATTCTTTTAAAACTTCTATTTTTAGGAAAAAAATGTTGAATTGATTTTGGAATATTATCTATTTCATTAACATCTAAATTTCTCATAGACATATTTAATTATAAATATATATTTATAAATATATTACAATATTTTATCTATATCTTTTGCATAATTTTTTATCTGATTTAATTTAGAATTATAATACCATTCACTCGCATATTTCTTAAGATCTATTTGTATTAGATCTATACCTTCGATAATAAAATTTTTTAAATTTGATTCCATATTTTTAGTAAATGCTAATTTTACTATTAAACTTGAATCTAATGGATGAACTATATTATATCCTATAAATTTAAGTAAATCTTTATTTCGTTCTCTAATAAATTTTGAATAAAATTGAGCTTGTATTAAATTACCAATCGTATGATCTTCATTTTTTATAATAATCTCATACATATCATTTTTATAAGAATATTCATAATCATCATTAGTTATTTTTAATTTTAGATTTTCTAGTTTATTTATTAATACTAGAAATGCTTTTAAAAATATATATTCTGGTTTTAGTAAACATTCACTTTCTAATAAAAATCTGACTTTATTAGGTTCATTGTATTCATTAGTATAAAAATATTTCTGTTTTTCTAAATTATCAAAAGTTTCTCTATTAATTTGAGGATTTTTTTGTTGTTTTTCATTAAAAGCTTTATTTGCTTTATCATTATCAATAATATTATAAAATGAACAAATACTAACAGGACAAAAACAACTATTATTTTTAGCTATATTTTTAACAGCTTTCATAGTAATATTTATTTCATCACCATTAGTTATATCAAAAATATTTGGTTTTAGTTTATTAATTAAAATATAATCATTAGTTATATAATTTTTAGGAAATATTTGTTCTTTTTTAATATTATTTATTTTTTTTCCACTTTTATCACTTATTTGAATATCTTCTGTAGTTACATCTATTATTTCATTTGTTATATTTTTTTTTATTAGAGTAAAAATATAGTCATTTGAATCAAAATCAATTATTTCATCTGGTGTTAAACATATTGGTATAAGACTTAATCTATGAGATAAAAATTCATTATGAAGTGGACTTGTATTTATATTTATTATTGTATTTTTGGTTCCAATTGGTGAAAAGTCGAATGCAACATTCTCAATTTCACTTAAAATTACTCTTCTGAGACTATTAATTATAGAAATATCTATATTTATAATATCAAATTCGAGATAATTTCTATTCCATACAAGATTAATAAATGACATTTTCTATATTATTTTATTTTTCTTATTATTTAAATACTTTATAATAAATTTTGATTTATTTATTATCAAATTTTTTTTGCGTTAAATATATTAAAAATTTACAATTATATAATGTAAAATGAATTTAGACAAACCAATTCTTTTTTATAGTAATTATTGTCAACATTCACGTGAAATTCTGAATTTATTACAAAAAAATAATGTTATTGATTCCGTTATATTAGTTAATATTAGTTCTAGTAAATATAAAGTACCTTCATTTATTAAAAGTGTTCCTACTATTTATTTTAATAAACAAGTATTAACTGATACGGAATTAGAACATTTTATCAATAGTAATGTTATTAATAATAATAATAACACTATTGATGCATTCTTTCCATCTGAAATGAATAGTGGTATCGGATATTCTTATTCGTATTTAAGTTCTGAAAATGATAATATTAAAAATTCATTAATGTATATTAATGAAATGGAGGGTACTAAAATTAATACTCCTGATGAAAACGAATTTTTATCTTCTAGTGATAAAACTATTAATATGAATAAATTAACTGAACAAAGAGAACAAGATTTACAAAAAATTTTAAATTCTGATAAAAATTCTGAAGATAGAAATTTTATTCGTTAATTTATTTTCCTTTTATAAAAGTACTTTAATTTATTTTATTTTCTTTTATTAACAGACTATTGATATCTCTAGTATTTTAAAAATTGATAGACCTATTGGTTTCACACCTTCCAAATCTATGCACCTTTCTCTTTATTAAAGGCTCTGGCTTAATATTAGGTAATAAAGACTGAGATGAATAATAGAAATAAAGAAAAATTATAAAATAGAAATAGGAATAGGAATAAAATCATAATTATAAAAATATAAAAAGAAATAAATGGTATAATAAAAATGTAGGTAAAACCTTTTTCAAAAATGACATAATATTCGTTAAAAAAATATAAATATTATATAAACGAATATTATTAAACAAATATAAATAAATTATGGCAAATATAGATAAGCAAAGATATTTTCAATTATTTAATAATAAAATGAATGAATTTATAAGAGATTTAATAACAGTTTTTCCAGATGATAAAGATTTTAAATTATTTAAAAATAGTTTTGATTTATTAAAAATAACAAATGAAGAACAACCATGTAAAGTATTTTATACTGTAACACAAAAATTTAAAAAAAATATTTTAGAAAAAAATGAAAAATTTTTTTTAGAAAATGATTATTCAGATATTATCGAAAATGATACTGATGTAACAACCTCTTTAATTAATAAATTAAAAACATATTGGACATTATTAGAAAATGATAAACAAACAGTGTGGAATTATTTAATAATTTTAGTTAAATTAGCTGATAAATGTTATGTCTAATATTTAAATTTTACGTTTTAAAATATATTTAAAAATATATTTAGACAATATATTAAAAATGGATTTAGTAAAAGCTAAAACATCATTTGCTTTTAATAGAATATGTATAAATTTTTTAAAAGAAATTAAATCTAGAGATATAAATCTTAAAAAAAAAATAAAAAAGAATTATAAAGTGTATGACAAATCGAGTCAAGACCATATAATTTATTTTTGGGAAAAAATGAATCCGGTACATGATACATTACAAAAAGATGATATAGAACCATGTGATCTATCAGAATATGTTGAACAACAATTATTAAATAATCCAGAATTCTGTGAAATTTATTTTTTAAAAGGTATTCAAATTGGAAAATTATTTACAATTTTTTCTAATGAAAAAGAGGTAATTTTAAGTTATATTATGACATTATATCTTTTTGGTTATTTGTATAATGACGTAAACGAAGAAAATTATAATGAAATAGATTCTCTTTTACAAACTACTTTAAAAGTGATTCATTCTATTGATAGTGAAATTGATAATGATATTACAGTATTATTAGATAATATTTTAGACGATAGCATAAAACATATTTTATTAATGATAAAATCACTAAAAATCCGTATGATTGATAATGAACAAATTGATACTGAATCGAAATTTACTAATCCCGATTTAGACTCATATGCGGAATTAATAGATAATAGTAAAATAGGTTCTATTGCAAAAGATATTTGTGCATCACTAAAAGATATTAATATTGATCCTGATTCTACACCAGAAGAATTGATGTCATCAATTTTTAGTGGATCAAATAATATGATAGGTAATTTAATTGAACAAGTCGGATCCAGTCTTACTACCAAAATTAATAATGGAGAAATTAATCAAGAGGAATTAATAGGCGATGCATTTAAATTAATAGGTAAATTAAATAATGATGGTAATGCTAATGAAAATAATTTTATGGGAGATTTATTTAAAAATGTAATGAGTTCAATGGGTAATTCAATGGGTAATTCAATGGGTAATTCAATGGGTAATTCAACAGGAAATAGTATACCAGATTTAGGAGACCTTACAAAACAAATGTGTGATATAAATAATAATAAAACAAATAAGTTAACTTTACAAAATAAAACAAAAGATAGATTAAAGAAAAAATTAGATGAAAAAAAAAATAATAATGTATAATTATTAAATAAAAATAAAAAATATATAAATAAAGAATAATAATATGGAAGATATATGGTTCAAAGATTTAAAAGGTTTTTTAAATAAAGATAATCTGTTAGTATTTTTTCCGTCTAATGAAATGACAACAAAAGAACAACTTAATAGTATTTTAAGATTTAGTATTTATTTTACTATTATAATGTTTTTAATATCAAATAATTATAGATATTTTTATATTATATTTTTTACTGGTTTAATTACTAGTATAATGTTTATCATAAATTCTCAAGAAATAAAAAAAAAAAAAAATTTATTAGAAAAAGAAAATTTAGCATTATCATCTAAAAATAATAATAAATTATGTACTAAACCAACAAAAAATAATCCATTTATGAATTTAACTATTAACGAAATTATTGAAAATCCGAATAAAAAACCAGCATGTGATTTTAATAATGATACAATAAATAAAAGTATAAAAAAAAATTTTAATGATGGATTATATAGAGATGCTGATGATATTTTCGAGAAAAATGCATCTGATAGACAATTTTATACTACACCTAATACAGAAATAATTAATGATCAAACCGGACTGGCAGAATGGTTATATAAAACACCAAAAACTTGTAAAGAAGATGGTTTAAGTTGTTTTAAAAATACTTATAGATATGCTATAAACTAAAAAATTTGAAACATATTTTAAGTAAATATTTTTTATATTATATTTATAATAAATGTTTAACATTATGAATATATTTTTGATTGTTTTATTAATTATTATTATTCTTTTAACTTATTGTAATTGCATTAATAATAAGAAAAATCTCAATGTGGTAAATATTACATCTATCGAAAAAGATAGTGTATGTAATAATAACAATAAAGACAATAAAGACAATGATCTATCTAAAATAAATTTTGACAAAAATGAACCAGATTTTTATACATTAGATGGACCAGTATGGCCTGTTAATAAAAATAATATATTATTAAATGAGAAGACTAGACCTGGGTCGACAAACAAAGATGAAACTAGATTCGAAATATTAAACCAAATCGGAACTTTAACAAATGCAACAAATGATATATACCCATTATTAGGAAAGAAAAATTATAAAGTAAATTCTAGATGGAATTATTATACAAAAAATAGATATAATACATATATACCCTTAAAAGTTAATAATAAAGATTGTAATAGTGATTTAGGTTGTGATGAATTATTTACTGGAGATTATATAAATATTACAGAGTTAAGAGATAGATTTAGAGTAGAAATTTTTTAATTTAATTATAACTATATAAAATAAATATATAATATATATAAAAAATGACTAAAAATAATTTATTTCATGCCGAACATCGCATTTTAGCTGATCAATGTGCTATTGGTGCAAAAGATAAACAAAATAATACTATAAGTGATTATTCTACTTATAATTATTTTAAAGGAAACGAAAATAATTGTTCACACTATAATAAAGATTCTATTATTGAAACTAGTATTGATACCCAAATGCATATTCGGGATGGTTATGGTGTCGCTAATATGTGTGTTATTGATAATGATTCTAAAATAAGAAATGATAGTAAAATAACTCATTATAAAGATAATATACAGTTATTTACTAGAGTTTTTCAGGGTATTCCCAATATTAATAAAGGGGGGTTAGTTATTCCTATTGAAGATCGTGTAAAACAAGGTGAATTTAATTCTATGAGAAAAGGTTGTGATAGAGTATCTGAAACTCAATTTCCAGTATTTGTACCACTTGTTCCGTGTATTTCTCAAGTTATGCAAAATGCAGATACAGTTGTACCCAATTTCGAATTATATAAAGGTACTAGAGATTTAATACAACAACAGAAATTTTTAGAAACAAACGGATATTATAATGACAATGGTGTATGGACTAAAAAAATTTGTTCATTTGCTGATAGATAAAAATATTTTATAAAGATATTTTATATATTTTTATTATAAAATATATAAACTAATTTATCAAAATATATATTTTTTTAACTTTATTAAATAAAAAATTTAATATATATTTTTAATTAAATATGAAAAATTGTCCAGAAAATAAAATATTAAATCCTAAAACAAATAGATGTGTTAATATTACAGGAATTTTAGGAAAAAAAATATTGAAACAAAATAACATTAATAATTCAAAAACATTATTACCAAATTTTAATACTAAAAATATTAGTAATGATAATATAATAATATTAGATAAAATTAATAATAATAGATTTTATAAAGATATAAATAACTTAATTACTATAGTAAATAGATTAAAACAATATAATATTTTAAATAATGTATTGAAAAAATATGATATTAAATCAAGTACTCAAAGATGTGTCAAAAATGATCTTGATAAATATATAGATATAGAGAAAATATTAGGAAAAGGTAGTTTTGGTTTAGTTCGTTTAATAAATATTAAGGGAAGTAATATTAAAATAGCTTTAAAAGAAGCAAAAATACCCGGGATTTCGAAAAAAATAATAAAAGACCCTTTTCAAATCAGAGAATTTTATTTTTTAATAAATTATATAAATCCTTTAATTATAAATCGTAAAGGACCAGGATTTCCATATACTTATAATTATTTTATATGTAATAATTGTAATTTTAAATTAGATAGAAAATATATAAAAAATATAAAATGTGCTGTTAGTTTATCCGAAATTGCTTCCGGAGATTTAATAAACTTTGATATTCAATTATATCAATCTAATTTAGATTCTAATATAATTGATGATATATTATTTAATATATATTTTCAAGCTATCTATTCTATTGCTGTTTTACATAAATACACTGGTATTATTCATTGGGATATTAAAAAAGATAATTTTTTATATTATATAGTTCCAAAAGGAGGATACTGGCAATATAATATAAATAATGATATATTTTATTTACCTAATCTAGGGTTTATTATAATTTTAAATGATTTTGGCGTTTCTCTTTCTGCTTTTCCTAATAACAATATATTTTCAATAAAACCATATAATCTTATTTTCGGAATAATAAATAATAATAAATATATAACTACTATTCCATATCCATCATTAAAAAGAGAAAATACAGCATATTCTAAAATAAAATCATATAATTTAAATAATTATAAAAAATATATTAGTAGTATTAATATTGATTTTAAAAAATTAATACCTAATAATAATTTATATACACCATATTTTTCTTATGATATAATAGATTGTATTTATATGTTTAATGGTTCTAATAAAAGAACTACGCAATATGGACCTCATTATGGATTAACTATTTATAAATATTCTAATAAATTTAAAGAAACTATTAGAAATTTATTACAACTTGATGATATTAATATTGATCAATCTGATTATAATAGTCCTGATCATTTAGTATGGTTAAGAACTAAATATAATAAATTAAAAATTTATGAGGATGCTAAATTTATTAGTGCCATACATAATTTATTATTTATATTCAAAAATATGTATAAAAATAAACCAAATAATAGTAGTGAAATTTTAGAAACTTATAATTTTTAATAATATTTAATTTAATAATCTATATATAAAATATTTATATTTTATAAAATAAAATATAGATATGTCTTCAAATAGATTAAAATATGATGTATGTGCAACAAAAACATATATTAAACAAAGTGTTAAACCTATTAATTATACTCTTGATCCTATTCGTTTTGAACATTGTTCAAAATGTGCACCTGAAGTAGGTATTGTAGGAGGTACTAATATTACACATGTTAAAGGTAATTTAGTTGATTTAGAAAGTTCATTATTTGGTATTACTTTTCCGGCAACTAAATGTCCTGAATATGAAAATGCACCTATAGAAAACGATGTTCTTATATCTAAAGAATATACAAAATTAGATAAGCATTCACCGATTAATGTTTCATTAGGGCGAAATTTACCAACATGTGATTTAACACATTCACATATTCCTAATGCACCAGAACCTCCTTTAGATTTACTAAAATGTACTAGATAAATATATCTAAGAGAAATAAGTATAAATAACAAATTTATTTAGATATTTAAAAATATATTATATAATAAATAAATATAATGAGTTTTGCTAGAAACAATTATGATAAATGTGCATATGAATCAGCTATTAAACAGTCTACAGGACCATGTTCTTATATGATAGGAGAACCAAGACCTTGTGCACCTTGTTTTGTTCCAGATCCCTATATACGTTCTAGTAGATTTGGTGGGGCTATATGTCAAGATAAAGAACTTATAGATGTAGATTCAGAATTAATGGGGCTTAATTATAAAAAAACAAAATGTCCTGAAAAATTTTTTCAAGCAAGTGATAAAGGTTGGTGTAAATTAAATAATATACAAGATTGTGATACCGGAAATTTTTTAGGTGCTGAACCTACACGAATATCAAATGGTCCATGTACTCTTAGAGGTACAGGATGGAATAGATGGGATTGGCTTCCTTGTTCTGAAGTTGAACATACTGTACAATTACCACCATTCGAAAGACTTAATAATACTAAAATAATGGCAAAAGATCAACATAGAGCATGTATTCCTAAATTATTAGATCCTACATTATCATTACCTAAATATACTGAAGATGGTACTAAAACAAACCCTTATAATTATAATAGTCCTATACCTAAATTTATAGAATTTAATAATTTAAGAACTTGCGAAGAACTTAATAGATTATAATTTTTTTCTTATATTTATTATAATAATGCCCGAAAAAAGAATTTTTACTATTATTGGATCCTCTATTAACAAAGAAGGAGGTATTTATAAATCTACTAGTCCTATCGGAGCTGCTAAAAAAGCAGCTAATCAACAATTTAAAATTGCTCCGATAGGAACAGAAGAAATAAAATTAATGGTCCAAGAGAAAAAATCTGAAAATGTTAATAAAACATTTTTTTATAGAGCAACACGAAAAAAACTAGAAAATCCTATTGAAAGAATAATTATTTCAAAAGAAGGAAAAGAAGTTATAATTAAAAATGAATGGGAAATAAAATTAGAGAAATGTAATGTATGGGCTCATCATGATAAAAATTAAGTTGTTTTTTTTATAGTACAGTACTATAATTAAAAATACATCTATCTAATTAAATGCAATTAATATTTATAATAATTGTATTTATTATTATAATATGTATTATGAGGTTTATTTCTATAATTTTCTAAATATTGATTATATTTTTTATTTTTGTAATATTTTATTTCATTATAATTTGACTTTATTTTTTTTTGCGAAATAGTTTTTTTATTTTCATATAAATTTTCAGTATTTTTATTAATTTCTTTATATTCTAAATATTTATGATTATTTTCTTTCGGTTTTTTGTATTTTCTCATTTTATACATTAAATCTTTGATAGTTCTGTTACAATTATTATTTTTAACAAAATTTTCTAATTCGAAAATAGGATACCATTTATGATCTGATATTTCATTTTTATCTATAGGATTTACATAAATATAATCTTTGAAAATTTGAATTACATAAAATATTTTATTATTTAATATAACACTTCCCCAATATTTATGTCTATTAGTACTTAGATAAATACCTGTTTCTTCAAACAGTTCTCTTTTTGCACATAAATAATAATCTCTTCTGAATTTTTCTTTATCTGTTAAATGTCCTTTTGGAAGACCCCATTTTTGTGATACTGTTTGAAAAATAAGTAAAACTAATGGGCTCGAAAATCCATTTAGCAAAATTACTCCACATTGATTAATATCATCAAACTGATTAGGAATATTTCTATTAATATATGGAATTAATGATTCATTAGAGTTATTCATTTATAATAAATTTTTTTATCTATAATATACAATGAAGCTATACTTTATATATTTTATATTTTTTTTTCAATTTTTATATTTTTTTATGATTTAACTAATCAAAAAATTTAAAATTAATTTAAAATATTTAGTATTTTTAGTATATTTTTTATCTTTAACTAAATAAATAATAACTATGGAATTTTATGTTATAGGTACTTTAGCAAGTATCGGATATCTTCTTAGTAAAGATAATAAAACTAGAAATAATAATAATGATACAACTAATCTAAAAATTGCTAAAAATGAAATTCCTTCTGGAGAAAACCCATATAAATCTACTTATTATGATGATGTTAATAAAAAAGTTAGAAGAAAAGCAAAAAAAATGTATAATTTATCAAATAATTATAAAAAAACAGGTATTATACCTACTAATCTAAAAAAAATCAATGATAATAAAGTTAGAAGTAGTTTAGCTGGTGTAGAAATGTCAGTCGATGATTTTAAACATAATAATATGATGCCGTATTTTGGTGGCAAAATTAGGCAAAATATTGATCCAAATGTTACACAATCAATTATTGAAAGATATACAGGTATTAGTGATTTACAGCAATCTAAAACTGAAATATCTCCACTAGGTGATTTAAATTCTGAAAATATATATGGTATGCAATCTACTACTAATTTTGAGCAAGATAGAATGGTTAATGCAAGAATTATTAATAATACATTACCTTTTAAACAACAAAGAGTTGGTCCAGGATTAAATATGGGTTATACTGATACACCTACCGGAGGCTTTCAACAAGACACTAGAGAATTTGAATATAATCCAAATGTTGATGAATTACGAGTTAAAACTAATCCTAAAATTACATATGATGGTGTAATTGTACCTGGTAATAAAAACATTATGAGAGGAAAAACAGGAGAAGTTGTAAAAAATAGAGTTGATACTTATTTTGAACAAGATGAAGATAGATATTTTACAACTACTGGTGCTTTTATTAAAGATACTGGTAGACCTTGCGAAATTGTTAAAGATACTGCTAGAAAAGATACTAGTGTTGAATATCAAGGTATAGCATATGATAATATTGGAAATGAAGGTAGACCTGATGTTCAGTGTTCTACAAGACAACAATTAGAAGGATTTGGTAATGATAGAAATGAAGATAAAACAAATGTAGGAAATAATAGTGATGACTATGGTAAAGCAAATATTCTTGTTTATACCAATGAAAGAGATCTTACAACTACAAAAACATATGAAGGTAATCTTACAACTTTTGTTAAATCTATTATAGCACCTTTACAAGATGCTATGAAATTTACTAATAAAGAATATACTATACAAGCTAAACGTCCATATGGTAATATGCAAAAACAATTTCCTGATAAACTTACTATTTATGATCCTAATGATATTGCAAGAACTACTATTAAAGAAACTGCTATTCATGATACTGTTACACCAAATATGACTGCAGAATGGAATAAAGGTGCTGTTTATGATCCAGACGAAATTGCTAAAACTACAATTCGTGAGACATTACCTGATGATGATTATCATATTAATATGGCATCTAAACTTCGTAAACAAACTGTATATGACCCTAATGATCCTGCAAAAACTACAGTTAAAGAAACTACTGAGGATAAAACTAAAACTGGTCATATTTACAGAACTACATTACAAGAAGGCGGTGGATATAAAGTCGAAGAATATGATATGCGTAATACCAATAAACAATTCACTAGTCAAAATGAATACAAAGGTGGTATTAATTATTCTAGAGGCGATGGTGATGGATATCAAATAGAGGATTATGATATGAGAAATACCAATAAACAATTTACATCAGATAATGATTATACTGGTGGTGGTAATAGTAAAGATAAGAAGAATATGAGTAGAGAAGATATTATGAATGCTCTTATCAATGATGTTAAAGAAAGTCTATTACCTGAAAGGAACCCTGTTACTCAGGGTGCTAAAACTGCTACATCTGGTTCTATGATTAATGTCCAACCTAATAAATTACAAAAATCTATTATTAACGAACATATTTATGGTAATGCTAATCTTCAAAGTATGCAATCTTATGCACCTAATAATGGTACCAAAGCAGACTTTGAATTTACCAAATATAAACCAGTTTATGACCAATATGATAATGATCGTTTAGATTCATCCCTATTAACTGCTTATAAACAAAACCCGTATACTCAATCTATTACTTCTGCACCACCATTATATAAAAGTGGACCTTAATTCCTATTGAAATTTTTTAAAATATAAAATTTGAAATTTAATTTTGAAATTTAAAATATAACTAAAGTAAAAATGATCCCATATACTTGTATTCGTTGTGGATATACTACTGATAGAAAATCATCAATGAAAGAGCATCTTTTCAAAAAAATTAAGTCTTGTCCTGCTATTAAAAATGATATTGATTTAACTGATAATATTAAAAATTATATTTTAATAAATAGATTTTATAAAATTTCTAAAGAAGAAAAGCAACATAAAGAAAAAACTAATATTATTAAACTACCAAATAATAATCATTTACATTATATTTATTTAATTCGTTGTAAAGAAAATGTTCGTCATAATGAAAATATTTATAAAATAGGTAAAACTGTTACTAAAGAATTAACAATTAATTTAAAAAGATTAACTGGATATGGTGTAGGTACCGAATTAATACTAATTCGTCAATGTATAAATAGTAATGCTATTGAAAATACTATATTAGAAGAATTTAATAGTAAGTTTACTAAATATGAATTAGGTAGAGAATATTTTATAGGAGATTTTAATGATATGATAGAGATAATACATTCTATTATATCTAAAGAATATAGTGACTTTAAAAAATATGAAGAATTTCTTAAGCAAAAGGAAGATAGTAATATAATAGAAACTTAAATTGTATTATAAAAGATAACTTTTTTTTTATTGGGCCTATAGAAATAATAGGGTATACTATTAAATTAATAGTTCTATAGAATAATAGAGATTACTATTAAAAGTAATAGGGAGCATTATAAAATGTAGAAAAATATAAATAAGTTTTTGAAATATAAAAATGATTATTAAAATAATTTATTTATAAAAAAATATTTTTAAAAAAATAAAATTTGAAAATTCATTCGAAACAGACCAATACAAAACTCTATGTATTATTACTCATATTAATTTTATTTAAAGTCATTGAATTTTTTTGAATTTCTTTTTATATTATTGAATTATTAAAATTAATTAATATTATTGAAAATCATTGATTTTCATTTAAAGAAATAATATTATATTAATATAATAATGATAGTACCATATACTTGTATTCGTTGTGGATATAATACTATATTAAAAGGCAATATAAAAACTCACTTTAATAGAAAAAATATATGTCCCGCCTTAGAAAATAATATTGAATTAACTATTGAAATTAAAGAATTCATTCTAACTAATAGAATCTATAAAATTCCAAAACCAGAAAAAGAAGTAAATCCTACTACTATTATTAATAACAAAATCCAGTATAATAATACCATGTATAATTATGTAAACAAAATGGATACCATAGATAAATTAACAAAACTAATGGAATACAAAGATAAAGAAATCATCTATTTAGAAGATGATATGGAAAAGAATTTTAAGACAAGAGTAGATAATATGACTAATAATAATTTTAAATATGGTTATAATATAGATGAAAGTCGTCTATTTGATATAATAGATGAAATAAGTAAAATAAGAAGGGGAGATTTAACTCATATGAATATAATCTATAATGAGAAATTGAAAGAACTAAATCTCTATAAAAGTGGTTGTTGGGAAAGTTTAATTTTGGAAAGGGGTTTAAAAGAGGTTGTCGAGATATTAAAAGAGGTATTCCTAGATCACTATGAAAAATATTTATTTAAACAGATATATGTAAGCGAAAAGAATTTTCTAAATAAGCAGAAATATAAGGAAGATGTAGAACGACACTACAAATTCCTATGTTGTTTTGATTTATTTCCTTATATAAAGGATAAAGATGATATGGAAATACTGGGTGAAGATGATGGAGATTTTGGAAAATATGCTATAGAGGAGAAATGGATGTCAATATATACAAATATAGCAAATAATATAAAACGCTATGATGTGAATAAGATGAAGAAGAATATATCTGACATTTTAAAAAATAATACTCAGCATAACTTAAAGGACTTAAATAAGAATATGATAGAACTATTAAATATAGATATAGAATTCAAAAAAACACTAAATTTATAAAGTAAATATATTGTTTTGTGTTTGTTTATTTTTCTTTAATTTATCTTTAACAAATAAAATGACTGACAATTTAAGTATTCTTATTCATAATAAGAATGAATATGTAAATAAATTGGTAAAAACCCTAATACCACCAATAATAACAGGATTTCAAAGTATTTATGATAATACTAGAAAAAAAAATAAATTTCACAAATATTTGTTAAAAGAGTTTCAAAATGAATTATCACAAACTCCGAATTGGTCACAATCTATAATAGATGGTGAATTTGAAAGAATAAAAGCTGTATCTTCGTGTGAATGGTTAGATGATTTGATAAAAAATATATTTTTAGTTAATGCAGAAATATTAAGTATAACTACTAATAAAGAGAATAAAAATAAAAAATATACTATTAATATGCCAACACCTCCCGTATTTATACATAAATGTTATATTAACATAGCTCGTTTGATTTGGAAAACACCTCAATTATATTATCATAAATTAAATAAAATAGAAATAATAAATAATAATGAAAAAATAAAACATATTATAGAAGATACAATAAAAGATACTATTTTACAATTAATGCCATTGGAAGACTTTATAATTTATAACAAAGAAGATTTAAAAGATAAAGAGTTAGAAATCAGTTCAGAATCTGAAGAAGAATCAGTTTCGGAATCAGAATTAGATTCAGGATCAGAAGATTATTCTGGTGATGAATCTGAAAAAGAATGTAATAAAGATAATTCTGATTTAGATAGTGATAAATTATCAGAATTAGATATTGAAAAAATTAATAAAAATAATGAATTACCAAAAGAATCACCACAAAATAATATAAATAATATGTCTGAATTTACAAGTCCTTATTCTAAAACATCAATTATAAAAGAAGATTTTATAGAAAAAAATGTAGAACCTTATAATTCTCCGAAAAATATATTTATGAAATCAATGGATAAAGATACTATATTAGATTTTAATAGAGCACCTTCATATAATGTATCAAGAGACTTAGATTTGCCTCCACTTTTAGAAGATTCAGATAAAGAGAATAATACAAGTGACTCAAATTTAAATACTCCTAAATCAAATATAAATTTACTTATTAATACAGAAGAAAAAATAAATAATGTTACAGAAGATGAAGAAGTAAATAAAGAATTTAAAGAAGAATTAATAACAGAATATAAAGATATAATGAAATCGAATGATAACTTAAAAAATAATATTATAGAACAGTTCGACGAAAAGCAGTTTTTAGAAAATAACAAATATATAATAGAAAAATCTAAAGAAGAATTAACAAAAGAATCTAAAGAAGAATATAAAGAAGAATCTAG
>JACCDX011821148.1_pt1 | contig 17946 bp, 18 predicted proteins | sample 7449681 | NCBI WGS metagenome assembly JACCDX01 (sample SAMN15323450, study PRJNA562643) | freshwater metagenome | isolation source: river surface water | place: USA:Blue River Watershed | collected 2017-08-18
GCCTCGGTCATCTCCAGCATGAAGGTGGACTGGGCGTTGGCCAGGTCGTCGGCGGCGCCGATGCGGGTGTGGATCGCGTCCAGCGGGCCCAGGCGGCAGGCCTCGGCGGGGACATAGGCGCCCACCGAGGCCAGCAGGCAGATCAGGGCCACCTGCCGCATGTAGGTGGACTTGCCGCCCATGTTGGGGCCGGTGATCACCTGCATGCGCTGTTTCGGGCCCAGTCGCGTGTCGTTGGGGATGAAGGCGCCGGCACCGGTCTCGGCCAGGCGCGCCTCCACCACCGGGTGGCGGCCGCGGGTGATCTCGATGCCCGGCTCCCGCAGGAACTGCGGCCGGCACCAGCCCAGGGTGAGCGAGCGCTCGGCCAGGGCACACAGCGCGTCCAGCGAGGCCAGGCCCCGCGCCAGCCGGCCCAGGGCGGGCACGTCGGCCTGCAGGGCGTCGAGCAACTGCTCGTACAGCCACTTCTCCCTTGCCAGGGCCCGCTCCTGCGCGGACAGGGCCTTGTCCTCGAAGGCCTTGAGCTCGGGGGTGATGAAGCGCTCGGCGTTCTTCAGCGTCTGGCGGCGGCGGTAGTCGTCGGGCACCTTGTCCAGCTGGCCCTGGGTGACCTCGATGTAGAAGCCGTGCACCTTGTTGAACTGCACACGCAGGTTGGCGATACCGGTGCGTTCGCGCTCCTGCGCCTCGAGCTTCAGCAGGAAGCCGTCGGCGTTCTCCTGGATGGCGCGCAGCTCGTCGAGCTCGGCGTCGTGGCCGGGGGCGATGACGCCGCCGTCGCGCACCATGGCGGCGGGCTCCTCCAGCAGCGTGGTGGCCAGGCGCGGCGCACAGTCGGGGGGCGGTACGAGGTCCCGGCCGATGCCCGCGAGCAGCCCGGGCCGGCCGGCGAGGGCCGGCGCCAGGGCGGCGGCCTTCTCCAGCGACAGGCGCAGGCCCACCAGCTCGCGCGGGCGTACCTGGCGCAGCGCGATGCGGGCGGTGATGCGCTCCACGTCGCTCATGCCCGAGAGGTGTTCGCGCAGCGCCTGCCACGGCCCTTCGCGCAGGGCGGCGATGGCGTCGTGGCGCGCGGTGGCCTCGGCGCGCTCGCGGCGAGGGGCCAGCAGCCAGGCCTTGAGCATGCGGCTGCCCATGCCGGTACGGCAGGTGTCCAGCAGCGAGAAGAGGGTGGGGCTGTCCTCGCCGCGCAGGGTCTGCACCAGCTCGAGGTTGCGGCGGGTGGTGACGGGCAGGTCGATCAGCTCGCCATCGCGCTGCACCTGCAGGCTGCGCACGTGGGTGAGGGCACGGCCCTGGGTGTGTTCGGCATAGGCCAGCAGGGCCGAGGCGGCGGCATGGGCCTCGGGCAGGCCGTCGGCGCCCCAGGCCGAGAGGCTGGCGGCCTGCAGCTGCTCCTGCAGGCGGCGCTGGCCCAGGCCGGCGTCGAACTGGAAGGCGGGGCGCACGGTGAGCGCGGGGCCGGAGGCGGCGTTGCCACCGGCGCCGCGCAGGGCTTTCAGGCGGGCCTCGAAGGTGGGGGTGACATCGGCGCCGTACACCAGTTCGCTCGGTGCGATGCGGGCCACCCAGGCTTCCAGGTCGTCACCGCCGCACTCGGCCAGCTGCATCGCGCCCTGGGTGACCGACATCCACGCCAGCCCGAGTCGGTGGCGGGCGCCCTGGTGCACGGCCAGCAGCACCGCCTCGGACTTGTCCTGCAGCAGCGCGGTGTCGGTGAGGGTGCCGGGAGTGACCACGCGCACCACCTTGCGTTCCACCGGGCCCTTGCTGGCGCCGACGTCGCCCACCTGCTCGCAGATGGCCACCGACTCGCCCAGGCGGATCAGCCGGGCCAGGTAGGTGTCCACCGAGTGGAAGGGCACGCCCGCCATGGTGACGGGCCGGCCGGCCGACTGGCCGCGGCGGGTGAGGGTGATGTCCATCAGGCGCGCGGCCTTCTCCGCGTCGTCCCAGAACAGCTCGTAGAAGTCCCCCATGCGGTAGAAGACCAGCGTGTCCGGGTACCCGGCCTTGATGGCCAGGTACTGGGCCATCATCGGCGTGTGGCCCTGGGCGAGGAAGTCGCTGGCGGCGGGGGCGGGGGTGTCTTGGGGCATCGGCAGGGGCCGCCGGGTGGCAGCGGGTCAGCCCGCAATGCTAACGGGGTTGGGGGTGGCGGGGATCACGGCGCGTCCCCCGCGTCCTCCGGGATGCCGCTGGGGTTACGCCGCAACTCGGTCATGCTGACCGTGGTGCGGGCGTAGATGGCACGGGTGAATCGGATGAAACCATGGGCAGGGATGGATGCGTTTTCATGTGCTTTCCGGCGTTGTCACTTTTCCGGCGCTGTCAGACCGTCTGCGGCGCGGTGCCGGCCGGTCGATACACTGCGTCGGGTGAGTGCCGCCTCTTTCCCCCTTCGCCTGTTGGCCGTCCTCGCGACGGCGGCCCTGACCGGCTGCAGCAGCCCGCCACCGGCCGCGCCCGCCGCGTCCGCTGTGCCTGCCGCGCCGGCGGCGTCCACGCCTACCGTCAAGGTCGGCCTCGCCCTCGGCGGCGGCGCTGCCAAGGGCTTCGCCCATGTCGGCGTCATCAAGATCCTCGAGGCCAGCGGCCTGTCTCCCACCGTCATCGCCGGCACCAGCGCGGGCAGCGTGGTCGGCGCGCTGTACGCCAGCGGCATGACCGCCTTCGAGCTGCAGGAGAAGGCCGTCGCCCTCGACGAGACCCGCATCCGCGACCTGCAGCTGTCCGCCGGCGGCCTGCTGGTGGGGCAGAAGCTCGAGGACTACGTGAACGAGCAGGTGCGCCGCCAGCCCCTGGAGCGTCTGCCCAAGCCCTTCGTGGCCGTGGCCACGCGGCTGGAGGACGGCGAGCGCACCGTCTTCGCCCGCGGCAACACCGGCCAGGCGGTGCGCGCCTCCAGCAGCGTGCCGGGGGTGTTCCAGCCGGTCGTCATCGGCAACCACCGTTTCGTGGACGGCGGCGTGGTCAGCCCCGTGCCGGTCGACGCCGCGCGCGCGCTGGGCGCGGACATCGTCATCGCGGTGGACATCTCCAGCAAGGCGCGCGGGCAGTCGCCCACGGGCATGCTGGGCACCCTGAGCCAGTCCATCGCCATCATGGGGCAGAAGCTGGGCGAGGCCGAGCTGGCGCGCGCCGACGTCGTCGTGCGCCCGCAGGTGCTGGACATCGGCGGCACCGACTTCACCCAGCGCGCCAACGCGATCCTCGAAGGCGAGAAGGCCGCCCTGGCCGCGCTGCCGCAGATCCGCGCGCGCATCGCGCAGGTGCAGGCCGCGCGCGAGCAGGCCGCCCAGGTCGCGAAGCAGAAGGCGGCCGAGGCCCAGCACCAGGCCTGCCTGGACCAGCGCTCGCGGCTGCAGAAGCTGGCCGGCCTGGCCGGGCTGGACGGCGGCTGCCCCGCACCATGATGGGTTGCTCCCTGGTGGGCCGCAGACCTCGCCGCGCTTAGCTCATCAGGGTTTTCCCGCCGGGGAGGCAGGGGTCAATCTGTATACGATTCCACGGTAGTTTTTGTGTACAGGACTGGAGCCCCCATGAGCGATTCGCAGACGAAGACATCCGGAACCAACCGCCGCACGTTCGTGAGCGGCCTTGGCGTAGCGCTGGGCGCCGGCGCATGGGTGCCCGCCCTGGCGCAGGCCGCCGAAGTGAAGGTCGGTTTCCTGCTGCCCCTGACCGGCTCCTTCGCCGAGTCCGGCCAGCTGATCAAGCAGGCCGTCGAGATGGCCATCGAGGAAATCAACGCCAAGGGCGGCGTGAAGTCCATGGGCGGTGCCAAGCTCACCGCCGTGTTCGGCAACTCGACCAGCGTGGACGAGGCCAACACCGAGACCAACCGCATGATCTCCCGCGACAAGGTCGCCGCCATCGTGGGCGCGTACTCCTCGGGCGCCACCATCTCGGCCACCGTCATCGCCGAGCGCAACAAGGTGCCCTTCCTGGTGCCCAACGCGCTGGCCGATGAGATCACCGCCCGCGGCCTGAAGTTCGTCTTCAAGACCGTGCCGCACTTCTCGCAGTACGCCATCAACTCCGGCGAGATGGTGCGCCAGCTCAGCGGTGGCGCTGCCAAGACCTGCGCCCTGGTGCGTGAGAACAACTTCTTCGGCAACGTGGTCGGCCGCGAGTTCGCCAAGCACATGCCAGCCTACGACCTGCGCATCCTCAAGGACAACGTCTTCCCGACGAACCCCACCACCTTCGAGGACGTGATCCTCTCCCTCAAGCGCGACAACCCCGACGTGGTGTTCGCCGCCGGCGAGCCGTCGTCGATCACGCTGCTGTTCAAGCAGCTGGCCGAGCTGAAGTACTGGCCCAAGATGGGCTGGATCGGGCTGGGTGGCGGCTACACCAACCCCACCACCTGGACCAACCTGGGCAAGCTGGGCGAGGGCGTGATCGTGGTGAACGACTGGTTCCCCGACATCAAGATGCCGGGCGCCAAGGACGTCAACGACCGCTTCAAGAAGCGTTCCGGCGGCAAGGACATGCTGGGCAATGCCAACACCACCTACGCCGGCGTGCACATCCTGCATGCGGCGCTGGAGAAGGCGGCCTCGGCCGACGGCACGGCCATCCGCAATGCGATGGCCGGCCTGGACCTGGTGCTGGGCCCCCAGACCTTCATGTACGAACGCGTGAAGTTCGACGAGACCGGCTTCATGCCGCGCACCAACATGGTGGCCGCCCAGGTGACCTCCGCCGGCCCCAAGGTGATCTGGCCGACCGCCTACCAGACGACCAAGCCGCGCTGGCCCGTCACGCGCGGCTGATGGCGGCCGGCCTTCGCGCCGGCCCGGCCTGACCCCCGTTCCCCCCACGAGCTGCCGGCCGGATGCCGGCCGGCAGCTCGGCTTCGACCTTTCCAAGGAAAAGCCGTGTCCCTCGACGTCATCTTCCAGGCGGTATTGCTCGGCCTGTTGCAAGGCGGGGTGTATGCCCTCGTTGCCTGCGGTCTCACGCTGATTTACGGCGTCATGAAGATCGTCAACTTCGCGCATGCCGAGTTCCTCACCCTGGGCATGTACCTGGCGATCACTGCCTTCCAGCTGGGCGTCTCGCCCTACATGGTGGCGCTGTTCATCTTCGCGTCCGTCGCGGTGCTGGGGGCGGGGCTGCAGAGCCTGCTGATCCGCCCGGCGCTGCAGCATCCGCAGATCAACCAGATGCTGATCACCATCGGCCTGTCGACCATGATGATCGGCGCGATGCAGCTGGTCTGGGGGCCGAACAACCAGGTGCTCAAGCTCGAATGGAGCGGCGCGGCGGTGGAGTTCGGCGACATCCGCCTGACCTATGTGCGGCTCATCTCGTTCGGGGTGGCCGCCGCCATGGCCGCCGCCGCCTGGTGGTTCCTCAAGCACACGCGCACCGGCATGGCCATGCGCGCGGCGTCGCAGAACCCGCAGTCGGCCCGCCTGATGGGCGTGGACGTGATGAAGGTGAACATGATCACCTTCGGCGTGGGCACCGGGCTGGCGGCGCTGGCTGGCGCCCTGATCGCGCCGGCCTTCTTCGCCAACCCCACCTTCGGCACCGACTACTTCATCCTGCCGGCCTTCGTGATCGTCGTGCTGGGCACCATGGGCAACTTCGCCGGTGCGCTGATCGGAGGGCTGGTGATCGGTGTGGCCGAAGGCCTGGGCGGCCTCGTGTTCGGGCCCGCCCTGCGCCAGTTGGTCAGCCTGCTGCTGTTCGTGGTGGTGCTGCTGTTCCTGCCGCGCGGCCTGTTCAAGGGCAAGGTGTCCTGAGGCACGGAGAACACACATGGACAAGCTCAAGAATCAAGGTTTCATGGCCGACTGGGCCAACTGGCAGCTGGTGGTCGCTCTCGGCTTCATCGCGGCCTGCGCGGTGGGCGCGCGCTTCGTCGATTCCGACTACTTCGTGCAGGTCATGGTGCTGGCCGCGATCTACGCCGCCATCGGTACCGCCTGGTCGATCGCGGGTGGCCTGTCGGGCCTGCTGCTGCTGGGCTACATCAGCTTCTTCGGGGCCGGCGCCTACCTGGACGGCCTGCTGTTCACCAAGCTCGGCGTGAATCCGTGGCTGTGCATCGTGCTGTCGTTCTTCTCGGCGGCACTGCTGGCGTGGCTGATCTCGCTGATCACGCTGCGCTTCGGCCTGGCCGAGGACTACTTCGCGATGTTCACCGTCGCCCTGTCTCAGGTGCTGAAGTACATCCTGCTGAACTGGGACTATGCCGGCGGGGCCACCGGCATCTACCTCACCGTGATCGAGGACAACTTCTGGACGCTGAGCTTCATCGACCGCAAGCCCTACCTCTACATCGCGCTGGTGATGCTGGCGGCGGTGGTGCTGGTGAACTATGCGGTGCAGAAGTCCCGCCTGGGCTACTACCTGGCCGCCGTGCGCGAGAACGACCAGGCCGCCGAGGCGCTGGGCATCAACGTGCGCAAGGTCAAGACGCAGGCCATCATCCTCAGCGGCGGCATGGCCGGCAGCATCGGCGCGTTCTACACGCAGTTCGCCACCTTCATCGACCCCAAGCAGGTGTTCAGCCTGGCCACCAACTTCGAGATGCTGCTCGGCCCCGTGCTGGGCGGGCGCCTGAGCATCATCGGCCCGGTGTTCGGCGCCTCCTTCCTCAAGCCCACGCAGGACTTCCTGCGGGGCTGGATGGGCGGCGAGGCCGATGCGGTGTACCTGATCCTGTACGGCGCGGTGCTCGCCATCGGCATCCTGCTGCTGCCCAAGGGCGCGGCGCATTACGTGCAGGTGTGGCATCGCCGCCGCTATGTGGCCCCGCCCCCGGCGGCCGGCACGGACGGCGCAGGCAAGGGAGAGCGCGCATGAGCCAGGAACAACAACAGCTGCTGGTGGTCCGCAATCTGGTGAAGCGCTTCGGCGGCCTCACCGCGGTGGACCATGTGAGCTTCGAGCTGCCCGCCGGGCGCATCCTCGGCGTGATCGGCCCCAATGGTTCGGGCAAGACCACGCTGTTCGCCAACGTCTCGGGTTTCCAGACGCCCAACGAGGGCCAGGTCGTCTTCGACGGCCACGACATCACCGGCCGCCGGCCGTCCGACATCTGCTCGCTGGGCATTGCCCGCACCTTCCAGATCGTGCAGCCCTTTGCCGGCCTGTCGGTGTTCGAGAACGTGGTCACCGGCGCGCTGCGCGGCGGCCGCACCGGCCTGCCCGAGGCGCGCGAGAAGGCGGCCGAGGTGATCCACCTGTGCGGCCTGGCCCCGGTGGCCGACCAGCTGGCCGGCGCGCTGCCCATCGCCGGGCGCAAGCGCCTGGAGGTGGCGCGCGCCCTGGCCACCCGGCCCAAGCTGCTGCTGCTCGACGAGGTGATGGCCGGCCTGCGGCCGACCGAGGTCGACCAGGCGGTGGAACTGGTCTTTGCCATCCGCGACAGCGGCGTCACCGTGATCCTGGTGGAGCACCTCATGCGCGCCGTGATGGCCCTGTGCGAGGAATTGATGGTGCTGCAGCAGGGCAAGCTGATCGCCCGCGGCGAGCCGCGGGCCGTGTGCGACATGCCCGAGGTCATCCGCGCGTACTTCGGCGAGAGCGCGGCCCAGCAGGAAGGAAAACAACATGCTTGAAGTGCGCAACCTGCAGGCCCGCTACGGGGAAATGACCGCGCTGTGGGGCGTCGACCTGCAGATCCGTACCGGCGAGTTCGTGGCCGTGGTCGGCCCCAACGGTGCGGGCAAGTCCACCCTGATCAACGCCATCTCCGGCCTCGTCGACACGCCCGAGGGCGAGCTGCGCTTCAACGGCCAGCTCATTCCCGCCTCGGCCGAGGCCCGGGTGCAGGCCGGCATCATCCAGTGCCCGGAAGGGCGCAAGCTCTTCCCGGAAATGACGGTGGAGGAGAACCTGCTGATGGGCGCCTATGCCCGGCAGGACCGCCGTGCCGTGGCCGGTGACCTGGAGAAGATCTTCAGCCAGTTCCCCATCCTGCGGGAGCGCCGCACGCAGGTGGCCAGCACCATGTCGGGCGGCCAGCAGCAGATGGTGGCGATCGGCCGCGCGCTGATGGCTCGGCCCAAGCTGCTGATGCTGGACGAGCCCTCGCTGGGCCTGGCGCCCATCGTGGTCAACGAGGTGTTCGAACTGCTCAAGCGCATTCACGCCGAGGGCATGACCATCCTGCTGGTGGAGCAGAACGTGGTGCAGACGCTGGAGATCGCCGACCGGGCCTACGTGCTGGAAAACGGCCGCATCGGCCTGCAGGGCGCCGCCCGGGACGTGCTGCACGATCCGCACATGAAGTCGGCGTACCTCGGGCACTGAGCGGCGGGGTTCCGGGGGCTGTGCCCGGTGGCCGCGTCAATCGAGCTTCGCCCCCGACTTCGCCACCGCCTGCGCCCACTTCGGCATTTCCGCGGCGAGGAACTTTGCGAAGTCCTCGCTGCCCATGAAGGCCGGGTCGGCCCCCTGCGTGATCATGCGGTTGCGGATGTCCGGCGAGGTGAGCACCTGCCGGAAGGCGTCGCTCAGTTTGGCGGTGATGTCCCTCGGCAGGTTGGCCGGCGCCAGGAAGCCGTAGAAGCCCACCACCTCGAAGCCCTTGAGGCCGCTCTCGATCACGGTGGGCGTGTCGGGCAGCGCAGGGTTGCGCTCGCGGCTGGTGACAGCCAGCGCCCGCACCTTGCCCTGCTTGTGATAGCTGGCCGCCTGGGGGATGGATTCGGCCATGAACTGCACCTGCCCCGCCATCAGGTCGGTGAAGGCCGGCGCGCTGCCGCGGTAGGGAATGTGCACCATGAACAGGCCGGTGGCGCTCTTGAACATCTCCGGCACCAGGTGGCTGATGCCGCCGTTGCCGGCCGAGCCGTAGTTGATTTGCCCGGGCCGCGTCTTCGCATACGCGATGAACTCCGGCAGCGTCTTCACCGGCACGTTGGGGTTCACCATCAGCGCCAGCGGCTGCATGGCGGTGCGGGCAATCGGCGTGAAGTCACGCAGCGTCTGGTACGGAAGCCTGGAATAGAGGGCGGGGTTGATCACCATCACACCGGTGTTGGCCAGCATGAGGGTGTAGCCGTCGGCTGGTGCGCGCATGACCTCCTGCGCGCCGACGGTGCCGCCGGCGCCTGCCTTGTAGTCGATGACGATGGGCTGGCCCAGCACCGCGCCCAGGCGCTCGGCCAGCAGCCGTGCATGCTGGTCCAGCGGCCCGCCCGCCGGAAAGCCGATGACCACGCGGATCGGCTTGTCGGGATAGGCCGCGAGCGCGCTGCCGGCCAGGGTCAGTGCCAGGATGGCGACGGTGCGCCGGATGAAGTCGATGGTCATCGGGATGTCTCCTTCGGGGTCCGCAAAGTTTATCGCCGGCCTAGCGCCAGTCGACCCTGGCGAGCTTGTGGGCCAGGAACTCCACCAGCGCGCGCACCTTGGGCAGCACGAACTTGCGGGTGGGGTAGACGGCGTAGACCCCCAGCTCGATGCCGCGGTATTCGGGCAGCACCTCCACCAGCCGGCCCGCGGTCAGCGCGTCGGCCACCAGGAAGGTGGGCTGCATCTGGATACCGCCGGCCTGCAGGGCCGCCGCCACGCAGGTGTCGCCGTTGTTGGTCCACAGCCGGGGATGCACCTTCACCGCCACCGGGCCGGCGGGCCCGGTGAACTGCCACTGGTCGGCGGTGGCCATCAGGCTGTAGCCGATCACGTCATGGCCGGCGAGGTCGTCGGGATGGCGCGGCCGGCCCCGGCGCTGCAGGTAGTCCGGCGACGCGCACAGCACCAGCCGGGTGGAGGCCAGCTGCCGGCAGACGAGCGACGAGTCCGGCAGGCGGGCGATGCGCACCGCCAGGTCGAAGCCTTCGTCCACCAGGTCGACCACCCGGTCGGCCAGCTGCACGTCCAGCGAGACGCGCGGCTGCGCCTGCAGGAACTCGCCCCACAGCGGCGCCAGGTGCCGGATGCCGAAGCTCACCGGCACGCTCACCTTCACCAGCCCGCTGGCGGACTCGGCGCGGGTGGACAACTCGGCCTCCGCCGCCTCCAGGCTGGCGTTGATGTCCCGCGCGCGGGCGAGGAAGGCCTCGCCCTCCTGCGTGAGCGACAGGCGGCGCGTGGTGCGATGGAGCAGGCGCACCCCCAGGCGCTGCTCCAGCTCGGAGACATGCCGCGAGACGGCGGCCTTCGACATCCCCAGCGGGTCGGCCGCGGCCACGAAGCTGCCGGCGTCCACCACACCGACGAACACCCGCATTTGCTGGAACCTATCCATGGACCGATTATTCCAAAATATGGAACAAATAGCTTCTGATTTGGTTGTTTATCCGTCGATGGGTGGTTAATACACTGCCGGCATGACGTCCCCGAACACCCCCATTCCCTCGCGCATTCCTTCGCTGTTCGTCTCGCACGGCGCGCCCACCTTCGCGCTGGAGCCCGGCCGCGCCGGCGCGCAGCTGGGCGCCCTGGGTCGCCAGCTGGAGCGGCCGCGCGCAGTCGTCGTGGTCTCCCCGCACTGGACCACCCGCGGCGTGCGGGTGACGGGTGCGCTGCGCCCCGAGACCATCCACGACTTCGGCGGCTTCGACCGCCGCCTGTACGACATGGCTTACCCGGCCGAGGGTGACCCGGCGCTGGCGCAGCGCATCGCCGCGCTGCTGTCGCAGGCGGGCTGGCCGGCGCAGGTCGACCCGCAGCGCGGGCTGGACCACGGCGCCTGGGTGCCGCTGATGCACCTGTTCCCGCGGGCGGACCTGCCGGTGCTGCAGGTCTCCATGCCGGTGGGCCTGGACAGCGCCTCGGCGTGGCGCCTCGGGCAGGCGCTGGCGCCGCTCGCTGCCGAAGGCGTGCTCGTCGTCGGCTCCGGCAGCCTCACGCACAACCTGTACGAGTTCCGCATGGGGTCGACCGTGGAGGCCGACTACGCCCGCGAGTTCACGCACTGGATCCGCGATGCGGTGCGCGCCGGCGATGCCGCGCGCGTCGTCGAGGGCCTGGAGCGCGCGCCCCATGCGCAGCGCGCGCACCCGACCTCCGAGCATTACCTGCCGCTGGTGATCGCCCTGGGCGCGGCGCCGCAGGCGCTGCCCGTCACCGTGCTCGATGGCGGCATCGAGCACGAGGTGCTGGCCATGGAGTCGTACGTCTTCGGGCGCGAGATGGCCCTCGCGCTGGCGGAGGCGGCATGAGCGACCGGTCCCTGGTCGTCGCGAGCCCCGCGGGTGCCACCTCGCTGGTGCTGATGTTCCACGGCGTCGGCTCGTCGCCGGCCGATCTGGTGCCGCTGGCCCGCTCGGTGGCGGCGCACCGGCCGCAGGCGATGGTCGTATGCGTGTGCGCGCCGGATCCCTCGTCCTTCGGGTCGGGGTGGCAGTGGTTCTCGGTGGTGGGCATCACCGAGGAGAACCGGGCCGGGCGCATCGCGCAGGCCCTGCCGGCCTTCGGCGCCGAGGTCGCGCGCTGGCAGGCGCAGGCTGGCGTGGGGCCCTCGGGCACCACGCTGGTGGGTTTCTCGCAGGGCGCGATCATGTCGCTGGAGGCCACGCAGGTGTCGCAGCCCGCAGCCCGCATCGTCGCCGTGGCGGGCCGCTTCGCGCAGCCCCCGCGGCGTGCGCCGCAGGGCGTGGTGTTCCGGTTCGTCCACGGCGAGGCCGACCCGGTCATCGACCCGCGCATGAGCCTGTCGGCCGCCGAGTCGCTGCAGGCGCTCGGCGCCGATGCGTCGGTGCAGGTCATCCCCGGGCTGGGGCACGGCATCGATGCGCGGGCGGCCCGGGCGGTGCTGGAGGCGGTGGGCTAGGCCGCGCCCCGCTCACCCTTCCTGCGCCACCTGGATCGCCCCGCGGCGGACCTGGTCTCGCTCGAGCGACTCGAACAGCGCCTTGAAGTTGCCTTCGCCAAAGCCCTCGTCGCCCTGGCGCTGGATGAACTCGAAGAACACCGGCCCCAGCAGCGTCTGCGAGAAGATCTGCAGCAGCAGGCGCCTACTGCCGCCCGCGGTGCTGCCATCGAGCAGGATGCCGCGGGCCTGCAGCGCGGGCACGTCCTGGCCGTGGCCGGGCAGGCGTTCTTCCAGCATCTCGTAGTACACGTCATTCGGGGCGGTCATGAGCGGGATGCCGGCCATCTGCAGTTCGTCGACCGTCTTCACCAGGTCGTCGGTGAGCAGCGCCACGTGCTGGATGCCCTCGCCGGAGAACTGCATCAGGAACTCCTCGATCTGCCCCGAGGTCTTGCCCGCCTCCTCGTTGAGGGGAATGCGGATCAGGCCGTCCGGCGCGGTCATGGCCCTGGAGGTCAGGCCGGTGTACTCGCCCTGGATGTCGAAGTAGCGGATCTCTCGGAAGTTGAACAGCCGCTCGTAGAACGCCGCCCAGTGCGCCATTCGCCCGCGGTAGACGTTGTGCGTGAGGTGGTCCACCACCTTCAGGCCCACGCCCTTCGGATGGCGGTCCACGCCCTCGAGGAACTCGAAGTCGATGTCGTAGATGCTCTTGCCGTCTTCAAAGCGGTCGATCAGGTAGAGCGGCGCGCCGCCGATGCCCTTGATCGCCGGCAGGCGCAGCTCCATCGGCCCGGTGGGAATGTCCACCGGCTGCGCGCCCAGCTCCAGCGCGCGTCGGTAGGCGAGGTGCGAATCCCTCACCCGGAAGGCCAGGCCGCAGGCCGACGGGCCGTGTTCGGCCGCGAAGTAGGCCGCCTCGCTGCGCGGTTCGCGGTTGACGATGAAGTTGATGTCCCCCTGGCGGTACAGCACCACGTCCTTGGACCGGTGGCGCGCCACGAGGGTGAAGCCCATCTTCTCGAACAGCGGCTCCAGCAGGTTCGGGGTGGGCGATGCGAACTCGACGAACTCGAACCCCATCAGGCCCATGGGGTTGTCGAACAGATCGGCCATGGCCATGTCTCCTGCGTCGTGTGGATCGGAAACGCCACTCTAGGGACCATCGGCCGCAGATTTCCTGCGAAATCGGGCGAATCATGCGGAATCGGCGCAGTATTCCTGCAAAATTCGAGGGATGGAAGACTCCTTCGAACTCGATGCGATCGATCGGCGCCTGATTGCTGCGCTGCAGAAGCAGGCCCGGCTGTCCTACGAGGACCTCGGGGGGCAGGTGGGCCTGTCGGCCTCTGCGGCGCTGCGCCGGGTGCGCCGGCTGGAGGAGGCGGGCGTGCTGGCCGGCTACACCGCGCGGGTGGCCGCCCGCCGGGTCGGCCTCACGCTCACCGCCTACATCCAGGTGCGCATGGCCAAGCCCGCGGGCAACGACCGCCGCAGCCCGCTGGACCTGTTCGCGGCCGCGGTGCAGGGCTGGGACGAGGTGGCCGACTGCGTCGCGCTCACCGGCGAGATGGACCTGCTGCTCAAGGTGGTGGTCGCCGACATGGACCACTTCTCGCGCTTTCTCATGGACACGCTCCTCAAACACCCCAGCGTGCAGGACTGCAAGACCAGCTTCGTGATGAAGCCTCTGAAGGCGGGGGCCGTTCTCGTCTAGCGCACGCCGCGATACAGTTGCCTGCCCCATGAGCTTCGCCGCCTTCCTCGCCGCCGCAGTGCTGCTGGCCGTCACCCCGGGCCCGGGCATCGCCTACGTGGTGGCCCGCACGGCCGCCGGTGGACGTGCCGAGGGCCTGGCCTCCTGCATCGGCACCGCCCTGGGCGGCCTGCTGCACGTGCTGGCGGCCGCCCTGGGCCTGTCGCTGCTGCTGGCGCAGTCGGCGCTGGCGTTCAGCGTGCTGAAGTACCTCGGGGCGGCCTACCTTGTCTACCTGGGCCTGCGGCTGCTGCGCGCACCCACGCCGCTGGGGCCGGTGGGGCCGGTGCCCGCGCGTGGCCCGCGCCGCGCCCTGCGCGAGGGCATCGTGGTGGAGGCGCTCAACGTCAAGACCGCGATGTTCTTCCTGGCGTTCCTGCCGCAGTTCACTACCCCCGAGGCCGCGCTGGTGCCCCAGCTGATGCTGATGGGGGTGGTCTGTGTCACGTTGAACACGCTGGTCGACGTGGTGGCCGTCCTGGCGGCGAGCCGGCTGCTGGCATCCGCCACCGGCGCTGCCGCGCACGCCCGGACCCTGGCGCGCACCTCGGGGGTGGCCCTGGTCGGGCTCGGCGTGGCCCTGGCGTTCGCCCGGCGCCAAGGCTAGCCGCCCGGCCGCGGTGCGCACCCGTGGCACCCCAGGGATGAAAGGCGCAAGATGGCGGGCCCCGACAAGGAGCCCTCCATGACCTCCAGGAACACGGTCTGCCTCTGGTTTGACGACGCGGCCCTCGACGCCGCCCGGTTCTACGCCCGCACCTTCCCCGACAGCGCGGTGGGCACGGTGTTCCACGCGCCGGCGGACTATCCCGCCGGCAAGGAAGGCGACGTGCTCACGGTGGAGTTCACCGTCCTGGGCATTCCCTGCCTCGGCCTCAACGGGGGGCCGGAGTTCCGGCACAGCGAGGCGTTCTCCTTCCAGGTGGCCACCGACGACCAGGCCGAGACCGACCGCCTCTGGGACGCCATCGTCGGCAACGGCGGGCAGGCCAGTGCCTGCGGCTGGTGCAAGGACCGGTGGGGCGTGTCGTGGCAGATCACGCCGCGTGTCCTCACGCAGGCCATCGCCGACCCCGACCGCGCGGCGGCCCGGCGCGCCTTCGAGGCGATGATGCAGATGGGCAAGATCGACATCGCAACGATCGAGGCCGCCTGGCGGGGCTGAGACGGCGGGCAGCACGCCGTCCGGCGCTGCCCGCCCGAAAAGCGCGTACACTCCCCCTACGTTGCCGCTTTGAGTGCCTGCGCAACGTCCTGTCTGACTGGTCTTGAGTTCCCTGCGGACTCTTCTCCTCCCCACCGTGCCGCGCATCTCGCCGCCGGTTGTCACGCGGCCCTGATGGCGCCCCTCTTTTGCCTCACCCCCGGGTGAGGCTCTCCCCACGGAATCCCCGGCGATGAACGTCGGGGTGATCAGCATGTTTCCAAGCCAAGAACTGTCGTTCTTCATCGGCAAGTTCCTCGTCTCGCCCAGCGCGCGGGTCACCGAAGCGGGCGATTACGCCCCCTCGGTGTCCATCCGCCGCGGCCAGGGTACGCACACCCATGACAAGGTGTTCCGCTTCACCCGGCGCTTTGCCAGTCACCGCAGCGCCGTCAACTACGCCATCCGCGAAGGACGCTCGCTCGTCGTCGCGACCTCGGCCTGAAGGCCCCACCCCTACCAGGAACAGCATGTCCAAGGAAGAACTGATCGAGATGAACGGCAAGGTGGAGGAGGTCCTTCCCGACGGCCGCTACCGCGTGCAGTTGGAGAACGGGCACGGGCTCATCGCCTATGCCGGCGGAAAGCTCAAGAAGAACCGCATCCGGGTGCTCGCGGGCGACAAGGTGTCGCTGGAGCTGTCTCCCTATGACCTGACCAAGGGGCGGATCACCTTCCGCCACCTCGAGCCGCGCGCGCCGGGCTACAAGCCGCCGGTGCGGCGCAACTTCCGCTGAAGCGCTAGCGCCGGGGCGCGCGGACCAGCCCGCCCGCCACCACCGAGACCAGCGCGAGCAGCACCAGCACCGCCCCGGCCCACTGCCAGGGCGTGACCACCTCGCCCAGGATGAGGATGCCGGCGAACAGGCCGATCACCGGCACGCCCAGGCTGAAGGGCGCAACCTTGCTGGCCGGGTGGCGGCCCATCAGCCACGTCCACAGGCCGTAGCCCAGCACGTTGGCTCCCCAGCTCATGTAGACGATCCACGCCCAGGTTGGCCAGGGCGCGTCCAGCCACGCCCAGCGCACCTCGGGCGGGTCGATCGCCAGCGACAGCGCGGCAAAGGTCAGGCCGGAGACCAGGCCGCTCCACACCATCAGCGCGAGGAAGTCGTATTTCACGCCACGCCCGTGCAGCTTGCGGATCAGGATGTTGGAGGCCGCCCACATCGAGGCGGCCGCCAGCGTGAGCAGCAGGCCCGCCACGGTCACCGCGCTGGAGCCGCCGCCGCTGCCGCCGCTCAGCGCGTTGAAGGCGAAGCAGGCCAGCCCCGCGCCGGCCAGCACCAGGCCGACCTTGAGCGGCTGGCTGATGCGCTCACCCAGCATCACCACGCCCAGCAGGGCGGTGACGAAGATCTGCATCTGCATCAGCACCGGGGCCAGCGCGGCAGTCATGCCGATCTTGAGCGCGAGGAACAGCAGGCCGAACTGGCCGGCGCCCTGCAGCAGTCCATGGGCCACGATCCAGCGCGCGCCGATCGGCGGCGGGCGCAGCAGCAGCATGAGCGGGAAGGCCGAGATCAGGAACCGCGCGGCACCCAGCTGCAGCGGGGTGAGGTGCCGCAGGCCCATCTTCATCGAGATGAAGACCAGGCCCCAGCTGAGGACGACCGCGCAGGCGGCGACCAGGTCCCGGGTGGAAAAGGCGTGGGGAGCGGCGGGGTGGGCAGGCGCGTTCATCCGGGCCGCGCCTCAGGCCGCTTCGCGCAGCGAGGCCATGTCGATGACGAAGCGGTACTTCACGTCGCTCCTGAGCATGCGCTCGTAGGCCTCGTTGATCTCCTGCATGCGGATCACCTCGATGTCGGCGGTGATGCCCCGCTCGCCGCAGAAGTCCAGCATCTCCTGGGTTTCCGGGATGCCGCCGATCAGCGAGCCGGCCACCGACTTGCGGCCCACCACCATCGGCGCGGTGTGCAGCGCGGTGTCCAGCGGACCCAGGTAGCCCACCAGCACCAGCGTGCCGCCGGTGGCCAGGGTGGGCAGGTAGGGGTTGAGGTCGTGCGCGTACGGCACGGTGTCGATGATGAGGTCGAAGGCGCGGGCGACCCCGGCCATCTGGTCCGGGTCGGTGGACAGCACCACGCGGTCGGCGCCGAGGCGTCGGGCGTCGGCCTCCTTGCCGGCCGAGCGCGAGAACAGCGTGACATGCGCGCCCAGCGCCTTGGCGAGCTTCAGGCCCATGTGGCCCAGGCCGCCCAGCCCGACGATGGCCACCCGGGTGCCGGGGCCCACCTTCCAGTGCCGCAGCGGCGACCACAGGGTGATGCCCGCGCACAGCAGCGGCGCGGCGCCGGCCGGGTCGAGCCGCTCGGGCACCTTCAGCACGAAGTCCTGCGAGACGACGATCTTCTCGGAATAGCCGCCCTGGGTGCGGCTGCCGTCCTGCTTGTCCTTGCTGTTGTACGTGTAGGTGGCGCCGTTCTCGCAGTACTGTTGCCAGCCCTTGCCGCAGGCCGCGCAGGTGCGGCACGAATCCACCAGGCAGCCGATGCCGACGCGGTCGCCCGCCTTGAAGCGTTTCACCGCGCTGCCCACCGCAGTCACGCGGCCGATGATTTCGTGGCCGGGCACGATGGGGTATTTGGAGTTGCCCCAGTCGTTGCGGGCGGTGTGCAGGTCCGAGTGGCAGACGCCGCAGAAGTCGATGTCGATCACCACGTCGTCCGGGCGCGGGTCGCGGCGCAGGAAGCTGAACAGGCCCAGGCGGTCGGTGGGGGCGTGGGTGGCGTAGCTCTTGACGGGATAGGTCATGAAAGGGATGCGGTCTGCGCAGGGCTGCGAATTCTTCTACTGTAGAGGAGTTGCGGGCTGGTACCGAGTCACCTGCGCGATCGGCCGGCGGGTCAAGGACGAGTTGTCCCCGCCGCATGTGGGCCACCTTGTGGATAAGCCCCTGGAGAACCCGCGCGAGCCGCGCCAGCGTTGGGCTGGCGGCCGGTGCCTAAAAAGCGGGCAGGGGCTGCGGGCCTACTTCCGGGGCCGGGCGCGGCGGGCGGTGGAGGTCGCTTTCGGGCGGGGGTAGGCCTGCCGCGCGGCGTCCAGCCACTGCAGCGCCTCCACATGGACGAGGAAGCGGCGCAGGTAGTCGGGAGAGAGCTCGCGCATCAGTTCCAGCGACTGCAGCAGCAGCGCATGCGAGTTCAGCGGGCCGGCGTTGGCCGGCCGGCGGGTGGTGGCCTGGGCCAGCTCGCGCTCGGTGCGCGAGCGCGACCAGGCCTGGCGGAAGCGCCGCACGCTGGCCAGCTCGCC
>JACCDX011183892.1_pt1 | contig 17940 bp, 15 predicted proteins | sample 7449681 | NCBI WGS metagenome assembly JACCDX01 (sample SAMN15323450, study PRJNA562643) | freshwater metagenome | isolation source: river surface water | place: USA:Blue River Watershed | collected 2017-08-18
ATCCATCGGCCGTTCGCTGGACAGACCCGCCTCACGCATCAGAACTTCAGCCGTCTGCGCCTCATGTCGGAACTTCCAAAGAGTCGCGAAGATGCGCGCCTGGGCGCTGGACAGCCGTATCGGTCCTCCGGGCCAACCAGGCAAGTGCACCCAGCCGAAGTCCTCTGAGAACGGGCCGTGCGTCGGCGCAGATGCGACTGAGGACTCCGATCTCTCCTCGTCCCCTTCTACACGTCCAATGAGACGGAGCGCCAATCCGTGGAAGGCAAAACGCTCTTCCAGCGGCCACCAGGTAGCAACCCCCGCCAGCGGCTCCTGCCTGGGTGGCCGATAGGGCCTGGGCGTGATGACCCAGGCGCGGCTCCGGCCGGGGACGTTGTGAAACAGGTTCAGCCCCTGGCGCAGCGCCAAGTCCAGACTGCGCACCAAGACCACGGCGCGCTGCTTGTGCCGCCCGATCTCCCAGATGCCTTCGGTCAACTGGGTGGACGGAACATGCGACTCGATATCGAGCGCCCCACGCAGCCTGCGAATGAGCCATTCATGATTGAGCCGCCAGGTACGCACGCTGGACGGATCTAGCGGGTAGGGGCCGCAATCGGGGCAATGCACGACCAACCCCGCCTCGGTGCGCTCGATCGGACCGAACTCAAGCTCGCAGAAGCTGCATTGGGCGACGGCCGAATTGGTCTGCCCGCCGACGATAGCCCCCGCCTGCTGCAACGCCTGCAAGGCGGGCGCGTCTTCTCGCTGAAACGAGCTTTCCAGCCAGGTGCACTCGCTTTGCAGCAACTGGCCCACGAGGTCGATAGGACGACGAGGCGTTTGCTGGCAGGGCTGGTGCCCTTGAACTCCGATCGGAGCTCCCATCGGCATCCCCTTCAAGCGGCCATAGAGCCCGCTGCGAATTGCTGGTCGGGGCCAAACACCTGCTGCTCCCGCAAAATTCCCAAGTGCACCAGGTAGCCCTCCAGTTGGGCCCTCAGCTTCTCGTCGAACTTGTGCAGGTTCAGGCGCCCCTTGCTGGTGACCTCGACGCTGACCACCGATGCGCGCCCTTTACCTTGAAGCGGCGCCAGGTAGAAGTTCAAGGTCGCCGCCTTGATCGCCCAGCCCCGGCCCAGCGGGTTATCCGAAGGCATGAGTTGCTCCAGCATGTCCGTCACGCAGCGTTGATCACTCGCGGCGCTGGCCGTGCATTCCACCTTGAGCCGCCTGCACTCGCTTTCCACCGTCACGCTCTTGACCTGCAGCCCGATGAAGCCATCCTGCAGCGCCTGGGGGATATGCATCCCAAGGCGAAGGGTGGAGAGATCGAGCTTCGGGGGCTGAATCCGATGAGCCTCGACCGGAACGCCTAGCAGGTGTTTGGCAAACGCCTCGCACAGCATGGCGTGGTACTTGGCGCCGCCGCGGATGATGGTGCGGGCCACGCCCGTGCCCTGGGCGTACTCGAGGACCATGTGAATGTTGGGTGTACCCACTCGCCGCTGCAACTGACCACCCAGAAACTCCAGCCGCGCTGTGGCCTGGTCTTTGGCGTGGATCGAGATGAGCTGCGTGCCCCGCGAGCGCTCCAGCACGTTGACCACGCACACCTCGCCGCATCCGAGTTCGCGCTGATAGAACCCCTTGATGGCGTCCGCAAACGCGGCCAGCGCTGCTTCCTCGCGAAGGATCGGGCCCCGGATTCCAAGATCGTGCTGCTGGGCCTGCTGCCCGTGGTGATCCAGATATTCGATCTCGGCCGCAGCCTCGAAGAGTTGCGGATGGTGCACGTACAGCCAGAACGCCCGGTGCAGGTCACTCTGACAGGCGATCAGCCCCATGAGTTCATTGGGTCGGTCGTGGGCCGCCTGAAACATGGCCTGCTTGCCCAGCGGGTGAGCCAGTAGCGCGCTGGCCTGCAGTCCCGCCACGATGATGTCGCGCAGACTCGTCTCGGGATGGGCCTGGATCAGGCCAATGAGGGCCCTGGAAGCCTCTTTGGAGTCTTCCCATTCCCAACCTGGCGGCAGGGGCAGCGAGTAGCGCTCCAGGAAGGATCTGAGCGTGTCGTCGACGGGCAGGCTCAGCAGGATGTCGGCGAAGGTTTGGGGCTTGCTCATGGGGGACTCCTTGTTGTTGTTCGCGCCCTGGGGAAAACAGGCCCCTACCCCTGGCGAACTGCGCCGCTGGCTTGATCGACCCGAGCCCCAAATGCTGTATAAATATACAGTCTTTGACAATTTCTCCAAGCCAGCTCAACCGGTTTTTGCCCGTATTTCCCCTCGCTCCGTGAGCCCCCACTCTCACGGGGCTTTCGCTCGCCTGCTTGCTCCTAATCGTCGGCATTTGCTGGCCGTCGGCGGTCCTTCTGACCACTTGTCCGCCATTGCTACGCACTACTGCGCCCACCCACGTTACTCGTGAAGGGGTTCATTTCTAGGATCGACGGACGTCTTAAGCGTCAACCAGAGCACCCATGTATTTCGATCAAACCGAACCGGCCACACCTGTGGGCCGCCGCCGCAAACAAGAGAAATCCGCGCACCTGAGCCTTCAGCAGATCGCCCAATTGATGGCAAGAGCGGCACTGGAAAGCCGGGAACAACTGCGACTAGTCAACGCCAGTCACCTTTATGCGACTGACAGAGACGAGTTCGTGGACTCCTGTGCCTGGCAGAGCGTGAATGCAAACCCCTCTACCGATAAAGGAGTTCGCTCGTGACCCATGCCTCCCGACAGCGCCGCAATGAGCGCTCTCCCGAAAAGATCGCCGAAATCGCCGAGCAGGTGATGGCTCTGTCCGGCCTCAAGATGTCCGACCTGTGGGAGGTCTGGGACCGCCATTTCCCCTCACGCCCCGCGCACCCCAACCGGGCCTACCTCGAGGCCCGATTGGCTTATCGAATTCAGGAGTTGGCGTTCGGCGGCCTTCCAAGCAAGACCACCGAGATGCTGGCCGACTACGGGCAGCGTTTCTCGGTGATCCAAACAAGCCAGTGCATCAAGCCGGTGGCCATGCCAGGCTCGACCCTGATCCGCGAATTCGACGGCCGCCAGTTTCAGGTCCAGGTACTGGCCGACGGCCGCTATGAGTTCGACGGCAAGGTCTACCGGTCCCTCTCTGCGATTGCCAAGCGCATCACCGGCGCCCACTGGTCGGGCCCCGCCTTTTTCGGCATCAAGTCGAAGGGCCTCGCATGACCGGAGTCACCACCAAGCGCTGTGCGGTCTACTGCCGCGTCTCCTCCGAGGAGGGACTGGACCAGGCTTTCAACTCCATCGATGCCCAGCGGGAGGCTGGTCTTGCATTCGTCACCGCTCATCGCGAGGAGGGCTGGATCTCCGTGCGCGACACCTACGAAGACCCGGGCTATTCCGGCGGCAACATGGACCGCCCTGGCCTTAAGCGGCTGCTGGCCGATATCTCCAGCGGCCGGATTGATCTGGTGGTCGTCTACAAGATCGATCGCCTGTCGCGCTCCCTGGCCGATTTCGCCAAGATGGTTGAGATCTTTGACGGGAAAGGGGTGACCTTCAGCTCGATCACACAACCGATCAACTCGTCCACTTCCATGGGCCGGCTGATGCTCAACGTCCTGCTGTCCTTTGCACAGTTCGAGCGAGAGCTCACCGGAGAGCGCATTCGGGACAAGATCTCCGCCTCCAAACGCAAAGGAATCTGGATGGGCGGCCCAGTGCCGCTGGGCTACCGGGTGGAGAACCGCGCCCTGATCGTCGATGAAGCGGCTGCCCAAACCGTACGGTGGATCTTCGAAACTTTCCGCAAGACCGGCTCAACGACTGAGATCGTCACGACCTTGCGCGAGAAAGGCACGCTCACCCGGACTGGCAAACCCTTCGTCAAACAAGCCATCTACAAGATCCTGCACAACCGGGCCTACCTGGGCCTGCTGCACCACAAGGGTGAATACTTTCCCGGCGAGCACCAGGCCCTGATTGATCAGGCCACCTGGGATGCAGTCCACGAGATGATCAGCTGCAACCGACGGGAGCAAAAGAGGGGGCGAGACACCAGCCTGGAGCGGCACGGATTCATCCTGCGCGGATTGCTGTTTTCCCCAGAAGGAGATCTTTACCTCCCCATGGCCACCACCAAGAAGACGGGGAAAGCCTATCGCTACTACGTGGTCAACAAGAAGGCACATTCCGGCGCCAGCGCGACCACGGTAGCCAACCAATCAGCCGACAAGCTCGAGGCGGCAGTGAGGGATGAGTTGCTCAAATTCCTGCGCTCAGGCGCCATGGTCGAGAAGTATTGGCAAGAAATACAGAAGTTAAACCCGACCATTGAGGAACCCGAAGCAGCCATGCTGATCCTGAACCGGACGGCAGACACCTGGGATCGCTTCTTCCCCACGGTTCAACGGGCCATCCTGGCAAGCTTGGTGCATAGGATCACCGTTACCGAGACCGGTCTCGATATGGCATGGAAGTTCGACGCTCTCTCGACCGTGTCCAAGAAGACCACCCCGGGCACCGTTGCCCACGAACTTGGGACTCTGGAGACGGCATGAGCCAGAAGGCGACCAAGCCGAGCCCTGCCGAAGAGCCGTTCACGGTCAGAGTATTTATTCCACTGGCCATGAATCGGAAAAAGGGGCCGCGACACCAGACCGACCAATCCCGCACGGACGGCACACATGGCCTCGCTCAAGGAGCTGCCAACCCCCAGTTGGTGCGGGCAATCTCGCGCGCCTTTTACTGGCAGCGCCTCTTGGACACAAGTCAGGTCAAGAGCGGCTCGGAGATTGCTCGCCTTGAACAAATGCATCCCAGCACGGTCAACGAGTTGCTCAGGCTCACCTTACTTGATCCGCAGCATGTGATGGACATCCTGCATGGAAAGCAGCCACCAGATCTGACGATGCTGTGGTTCACCCGAATTTCGATCCCAAGCCTGTGGGAAAGCCAAAACCTCAATCCGCCAGCGAAGGTGGCCCAATGACTGGAGGACCTTCGCAAACTTGATTGGCTAAGGAGAGAGTGTCTGGTTGGCAGCGCCGGAGAGCGGAACGCCCTGCGTGACCTCTGAGTTTGAAGCCAGCAGTGTCAGGCGACATGAAAAACTGACCCCTGGTCAGATCTCGGTGTCGCTTGACAAGCAGTAGAGCTCTGGCAGCCTGCTCGTTGACCGCCGATTTTAGGCTCAGAAATTACTGGCGGAGCCCAAGATAGCGCGACAGGCGTGGGCGAATGCTGTGCGCTACTTTCTTGTCCGCCATATGAGAGAGGGGGCCAGCAACAAGGCTTCCGGCGAGTACGAGCAAACTGGCTGGTCGCTTGATCACAACAGCCAGTTCTGAGCTTGCCATCTCAACCGGCCGACGTGGCAGTCACTCGGAAAGGACTAGAACCAAGCCAGATAGATATGTTGTTGGGAAAATTTCAACTTCTGTCGAGCGATTGATCGCCAATCGAAGAGCCGGCTGTCTTGCTCGTAAAGCTGCTTTGAATGATCTCAGGTTGCATCATCGACTCTTTTTTTCTTAAGTTCAGCTCGACGTTGTCTGAAGGCATCCAGCATCTTCTGCTTTTCATGCTCGTGCTCTTTACGCCTTTCGATCCGGAAGTGATTGAGTTTGGCCTCCTCAAATTCACGAACAGCTTTGAAGTAGTCGTAGTCAGTTTCAGTAGTCACATGCCAGCCATTTCCTTGAGGACAAGGATATGCGCGAGTGCCAAGTCCTCGGTCAGTCGTTAAAGCTGTCATCGCTGCAACTGCCGAGATGCAGTTGGGGTAACACTGTTTACTACCTCCTTGACTCCGTCGGCACATGGGACAAAGTTTTTGGGGATTGGGATTCAGTTCGTGACTTTCTGGATACAGATGAAATTTCGCGCATTGACCGCATTTGTGTACCTGAGTTGGTAGCGCTCGCAAATACCAATTCTTCGCCATATCAATACGGGCCGTCCATTCGTCTTCATAGCTCTGAAGTTGTTGGCCTGTAATTAGATCTCTACACGTATAAGAAGGCATCGGGGTCCTTACAGTCGCGTCACTTGTATAGTACGACCATCCATGATTTAGACAACCTGTGCTTCGCCCGAACAAGTCATGGAAATCGGTGACTTGAGCAGAACGTATCGGTTCGAGGGCTACGACCCCCGGGACAAGCGGCCACAACAGCGGCAAATCAGGCGTACACGATTCTGTAGAGAACATCCCGATCGGCGCTACGGCCCCTTGCGCCAGAATTCGCCGCCCGGATACTTAAGTCCGCTAGAGTTCGAGAGAGTCAAGAGGCTCAGCTCAATGTCCGCAGCACCAGCAGTAGCCCAGCTGATTACGTAAGGCGATGAGTGACAGGAGGAAGCTCCGGCGGTTGAGGTTAAAGGTCATCCCCTTCCTCCCCTTGATCCTCCTCCATCGCATCCGGAGAGGATCCTCGACGCACATGATCCTGCCCATCCGCGCTGCTTAGCCTGCCGGGGTAGTCGCCGGTCCGGTGGGCAGAGTGGGGAGAGGGTGCACCGCACATGTCCAGCCGCTCGATCAATCCGTTCTCAACCCGCACCAGCACCAGAGCAACCAGGTTGTCCTGGCTGCCTTGGGCTAAAACCACGCAGGGTCCCGGGATCTCGCGCTCCAGCCAACCCATTTCCGCCCAGACAGTGGCGCCGGATTGACGCACAGCGTTGAGTTTGGGCGTGATGTACGCCAAGTAGCCCTGCTTCGATTCGATCTCATCGAAGACCCACTGGGATGCATAGTGGAAGTCTTCGGCCAGCAGCGGCTCCAGGTGGGCAACATCCCCGCTGTTCATCATGGAGGCATACGCCCGCAGTGCCTTTTCCTTTGACAAAGTCATGTCGAACTCCCGTCTGTTGATTTTTCGAAAATCTGTCCGATGGCTTGCGTGACCTGCGCGCTTATCGATTCAGCCTCGTCCAGGAGTTGGTCGGCCTGCTCTTCAAGGGCGATGAATTGCTCGAAGGACTTGGCCCCTGTCGATCGCCCACCCTTACCGTGGGCTCAAGGCGAAGGAACTCATCGAGCACCGCATCCGAGATCCGGTCGGCGAGCCTATCGGGGTGTCCCTCGGAGACGGACTCCGACGAGAAAAAACCATCCTGAACAGACATCTGTCACTCCTGTTTAGCTTCGTTTGACGATCGTCGGGGCGGGCAAGCTGGATCAAATCCCCCCGGTCTGCTTGCTTTCGCTGGCCAGACCTGGCCAAGAATTCATCGCAAGAGAATCAGTTGTGGCGTCGCATCGGCCCCGCTCCAGATAACGGCGTTCTGTTCGTGGCGGCACCCAAGCTCTTTGGCCCCGTCCAGAGTCAACCCGAACACCAGAAAGCTGTCCTCACCGGGCCAACCATTGGACGGATGCTGGCCTGTCCCTCCTGCGTAAGGAAGACCGCGACGCAATAGCTCATTTTCCAGTTCTGCCTGCCGTGCCGCATTGGTCAGGCGGTCGAGACCGTGACTGAAGGGATTGCAGGCTGTGACGTAGGCGCTGCAACTGACGCCATGCCGCTTATGGGCAGTCAATAGCTCAACGCTGAATTGGCCAATCCGCAGGACAAACGGCGTAGCGCAGTCCACACGGTAGTCCGTCTGCCGGTAAGCCTCGACGGTCGCCTGATCAATAACAGATTGAAAAAACAAAAAGCCCTCCGATGTGGAGGGCCGACGCATACCGCTTGGTTGCTCTCTCATGAGCCACATCCGCTTTCGCGATTCCACCTTGCCCGGATTGGCAGGTTGGCGTGGGCGTCGGCCCAACTCGAGATGTTTTTCAAATGTACCACAGCATCAGAAATACTCGCCAACATGAAACCTCTGGCCGGAGACTCGGCTCACGCCACTTGGCTCCCGGTGATTTCGCAAAAAGGTGAAGCATCATCGCGAACGAAACGCTCGGCCAAGGTGAGGAGCTCATCGCGATCCAGACGCCCCGCCCCTCCAAGCGCGCACTCCCAGATCACAAGAACACGCCAGCCCGATGCATTCAGATCCGCCAAAGCCTGTTCATCCCGCATCCGGTTTTTCGCGAGCTTCTCTCTCCAGAAATCCTCCCTCGTTCGGGGAAGTCTGAACAGACTGCATCCGTGTGCGTGCCAGAAGCAGCCATGCACAAAAATGACCGCCTTGTGTTTTGGGAAGACAAGGTCGGGACGACCTGGAAGCTGCCGGTCCTGCAAGCGATAACGCAGCCCCCTTGCATGTAGACCTCTTCGCACCTGCATTTCCGGCAAGGTGTCCTTCCCCCGCACGCGACTCATATTGAGCCTGCGCTGCTCCGGGGTGAGCACGTCGGCCACTTATGCCACGGTGCCAGCGTCCGCGACGACGCTGGTCAGACAGGCGCGCAATTCTGCAGCCGTCATCCCTGGTCGGAGCGTTACGGCCCCGAACCGGAATTTCTCACGGCACTCTGGGTGGAATAACCGGTTCGCACCAGTTCTGCCGGTAGGCGGAAATTTCTCGCTAATCACTTTGCGCAGCAGGTTGATCTTTTTCTCAGAGTAAAAGCAGCTGCCAGCCGCTGGGCTTCACGGGGTAGTGCGCCTAAGAAATCACGTACAGCCTCACGAAACCGAGTCCGCTGTTGCCGTCGAGTCCTCGGAATTAGCTACACCCTTCTTCGTCGGTTTCAGCGTCCGCATCATGTGAGAGGCAATCGCCTTGGCCAACAGCGGAGGTACGGCATTGCCGATCTGCTTGAACGCTGGATTCATCGTGCCGCAGAAAGCGAATCCGTCCGGGAACGAATGCAGGCGCGCAGCCTCCCTGACTGAAATCGTCCGAGCCTGACGGCTGTCGTAGTGAATGTGGCTGTAGCTGTCTTTGCCGAGATGCGCCATCAGAGTACGGGCCGGCTGATCACTCCACATCTTGCGCCACTTGTTGGGAAATTTGCTCGCGTCATAGGGCGGGACGATGGATGCCTTGATTTCCTCGTACTTCGCCGACCCCGGCTTGACCTTGACGCCCTGCTTTTCGAGCTTCTGAAGATGATCAGAGAACATCGCCATGGCATGTTCGAAAGCCTGCGGATACTGATCTCCTGGGTTCATGCGCGCGAACAAGGGGTAGTCACGCGGAAGGTAGCGGATAACGTGGTCGGCAAGCTCTTCCGGAGCCTCAAAGCCTGGCCAAGTCCGCATCAACCTTGCGTATGCAGTATGCGGCGGCCTCCCATAGGGAACTGGCGTGTCGAACCTCCTCGCCCCACGCCGCAGTTCACCCGACTTCAGTAGTTTTCGAGCATCAATGGGTGGTAAGTCACCCAGAGCATCCTCTGCAGTCACCGCCGGGGGGAGTGTTCGCGAGGCCTTCGGCGCGGGAACATAGTGGTGGGCGTCACTGGAAACGTCCCCACTCAGATACTTCAAAGCCACGGAGCGGGTGCCTTCATAGCCGGGGGGCAACTCAATGAAGTGAGTGGGCTCCGGAAACGTAACCGTGTCAGCGATCTCGCGTCGATAGGCGATCAGGATCATCCGCTCACGCATCTGCGGCACGCCATAAAAAGCGGAGTTCAGTAGCGTGTATCGACAGACGTAGCCCTTGCTCTCGAGGACTTCCGCGATCTCCTCGGCGATGTTCTGTCCCCCGTGGTTGAGAACGTCGGGGACGTTCTCAACCTGAACGGCGAGGGGTGCAAACGCCTCCACGTAGCGGAGATAGTCGATAAACAGTTGCGCACGCGGGTCATGCTTGAAGGCCTCCGCATGGTTGTCGACTTCACGCAGCTTAGGACGCCCAACCCGTGCGAACGCCTGGCACGGCGGGCCGCCCACCAGAACGTCAAACGCTTCGGCAGCCGTACCGAGCCCCAGCTCAGCAACGAGCTGATCAGGCTTCGTCTTTGTGATGTCACGCGCCTTTGAGTGCGCCGGGTCGCCATCGTGGAAATTGCGGCCGTGTGATGCGGCCGCCTCCGGATCGAACTCGACAGCAGCCGCCATGGAAAAGCCCGCCGCCGAGAACCCGAGGGAAATGCCGCCGCATCCCGCGAACAGGTCGAGTACCCGGGGGGCGCCGCCAGCACGCAACCGGGCGATCTTTTTCTGGATTGCCCGCCCCATCACTTCAGCGCTCGCGCCTGCCCGGCGCGACGCGCCACGAATTTTCTTGTCGCTCATCTGAACGCCTTAGTGCTGGTCCCGAAAGAGCGGGTACCGTGCCTCAACATAGTTTTCGACCACATCCCGGACCACCTTGGCCACGGGTACTTTTTTCTCGCCACCAACTCACTCGCGCTCAGCTCGCATGCACGCATGGATCAGGCTAACTCGCGCAAGTAGGCGCCAGTCACTCGGAGGTTGCCGTATCGATCAAAATTCTTCGGGTCAGTGATCGCGACGCGAACACCGTCAAGGATGCTGCCGCGGAATTTCTCAAAGGTTTTGAGGTAAATCTCGTCGGCTTCGGTGCCGCTGTGGCGGCCGAGATCCTCGATCGCCTCGCGGGTCAAGAACACCGTTACCTCCCTCCCCTGCCACTCGATCGTGAAGGGCATCCCATCCCACTTGGTCATCGTCGTTGGGCGCCGGACCAAGTTCGGACGGTCGCCCACCAAGCGCACGCCCGGGCCACTTTGGGCCGTGCCGGGCAAGAATTCGATACCCTCATTCTCCAAGGTGCGCCGAATTGCGGCTGCGGTACCGCTGTCGGCAGCGCGCTTCTGACTTTCGAGATCACGGACCGACGTGAGCGCCACTTCTGCCGCCTTGGCAAGCTCGTCTTGCGACCAATCGAGCAGAGCCCGTGCCGCCCGAATCTGCGCTGGAATGACAATGTACTTCTGCATGACACCCCTGAATAGGCTTTAAAGTGCAGCCATATTATAGGCCAAAAAGGCCTATTGCAAGATAGTCTCAAAAATCCGCGTCCGCGAGCCAAAGGTGCCGTTTAGCTTCCTATACTTGGGCAAATTTGATGCCTCTCTCGATGCTGAGCTCTATCCGTGCGAAGGGCTTCCCGCAAGCCCGGGATGTCGCTTAAAGGCTGGGGACGGTCGTTCAGGTTGGCCGATCCCACTGTCGGCGGTTGCCGATACCGGACGTTGGGCGACGGGCGCGACGAGCGATGGCGAATGGCCGGGGGCGGACGTGATCGGCTTGTGGAACCGGGGATCTGTCCGGTTTGTCGCGCCTCCCCTAACCCGATGACGCTCACTGGCGCCGCCCAGAAAACTCTTACCATGCTCCCCAATTAGAGAATTCAGGAGCAGCGATGGGTGTCATTCGTACGGCGCACATTGAGCAGTTTGCGGATCTCACCGAGGGGCGAGAGAAACTCGGTGAACTCGTACGGCGGCTGGTTTGGGCATGGCTCCCAAATAGAGTCTTGGGGATGCACTTCCTATCAGGCGAGACGAACAACTACCCAGGCTGGGACGGTTGGCTGCGATTGGGTCTAGGCAACGGTGTGCCCCACCACTCACTTTGGGAACTCAGTGTCCGGCGTGACGCCGTAGAAAAGATCCGGTCCGACTTCAAGACGGCGGCTTCACGTCCCCCGCCAAGTGGGTGGACTAAAGGATCCACGACGTACGTGGCTGTCACAGCCCGCTCACTGGCGAATAAGGAAGATTTAGAGGACGAACTGAGAGCCTCTCCGCTCAATAAATGGGCCGACGTGCAGATCGTTGACGGCAAGTCGCTCGTGCAGTGGATCGAAAAGTGCCCCTCCGTCGAACAATGGGCCTGTGAACTGTTCAGCGTAGCAGGCATGCTTTCTAGCAGCACGCTGACTCGCTACTGGTCTGCGTGGAGCGAAGTTACGAACCCACCGATTTCGCCAAGGCTGATGACGGCAGGGAGGGCTCTTTCGGACTTAGCGCGCGCCCTCACATTCGAGAGCGACCGAATCGTGTCTATTCAGGCGGACTCCCCAGATGAAGTCGTTGGAGTCGTTTACGCGCTGATCGATCAACTGCCGGAGAACGAGCGTGACAAGTTGCTGTTCAATGCAACGGTACTTGGTCTGGAAGAGACGGCCCAGCGCGTCGCCGATCAGCCGATTCGGGAAGATGAGGATCCGCTCACCATCCTGGTACCGCCGGCCACAAGTCAGGCGCAGCGGCTCGCTCGAAAAGGACACAAGGTTGTAATCGCCTTGGGCCGGAACACGCCCAGTGTCTCTCAGATTAGCGTACGTAGGTCCCTTCGCTCCGACTTCGAAAAGGCACTTACTGAGCACATGTCAGTGTCAGAGCCCGAAGCAGCCGCCGATGCGAGAGCATGTGGAGCGAGCGTTTCGATCTGGCGAGTGTGGCACCTTCTCCGTGATGGCACAGCAGAACACGTTCCAATTTGGAGCTGTGGTGCGGCCAAGAAGGCCGTCATTCCCGCCGTGTTTGCGAGAGCCTGGGACGAATCGGTCACTCTGGATCAGGACGTAATGTCTGTCTTGGCTGGGCGTCCGTATTCGTCGTACAGAGACGAAATCCACGACTTTTCTGCTTGCGACGACCCGCTGCACGAACGCGCTGGCTCGGTTCACAAGGTGATCGCCCCATCGGTCGCTTATGCATTGGTGCGAGAGGCGATTACGACCTCGCAAATTGAGGCTCTTGTGGCGGCAATGGAGAAGGTGTTTTCGAGCGTCGATCCCGAAGTTATAGACGTCTGGGACACCTTTGAGGTCGACGTTGCGCAGGAACATAAGACAACGTACTCCGATTGGCTCAAGGACGGCCTCGCAGAAACCCTGCTTGCGATCGCCTTCCTACCCCAACCACGCACCGGCGTCTTGGAAAGCTACGGAGGGGGAGAGGGCCTCGCCAACAGATTGGTGAGAGCGCTGCCGGGTCTCGCAGAAGACCCCCGATTGTTGGCGTCGCTCCGAGGCCAACTGCCACTGCTCGCGGAGGCGGCGCCCGCCCCTTTCGTCGAAGCCCTGGAGCGACTCCTCCAGGGCGGCCATGACCTGACCCCTCTCTTCAGGGATCGCGGACTGTTCGGCGGGGCATATCACGTCGGACTTCTCTGGGCACTTGAGGTGCTCGGGTGGTCGCCAGTTTTCTTAGCAAGGGTGACCCGAATCCTCTTGGAACTTACCGACCGAGCAGACGCGGGTCGCTCAGGTAACACACCCCGCGAATCCCTGAGAGAGATTTATCTGGCCTGGATCAGGGGGACTTCCGTACCGGGAGAGGAGAGAGCAGCGATCCTCACGTCCTTTTCGCAAACATACCCGGATGCCGTTTGGCGTCTCCTGATCTCGTTATTGCCGAACGACCATGACACCTCCAGCGGCACCCATCAACCCACATGGCGTGACTTTGGGAGATCCGACCTTCGGCCCTTAACCAACAGGGAAGTAAGCCGAACGTACCGAGCATACGCGGAACTGGCACTGTCCCTAGCCGCGCCTTCTCTGCAGCGGCAAATGGATCTCCTCGAGTTCTATGCGCGGTTCCCTGACGAGTATCGCGAACGCCTGCTGAACATGCTTGAGGCCGCTGAGGGCCACGGTGACGAAACCATTCAGGTATGGGGAAGACTTCGAGGTTTCATTTCGAAGAACAGGTCATTTTCAGCCGCGTCGTGGGCAGTAGACGCTCAAAGTCTTGAGCGGATGGAAGCGATTGCCGAGAAACTGGCTCCTGCACTCGCAAGTGCACGATGGCGCTGGCTCTTTGATGACTCGTGGCCCGAGCTCGGGGAAAGATTCGAAGACTTCGAGAAACGCGATGAATTGCTTATCAGGCTGAGACTTGACGCCGCCGAAGCGGTCCTTTCGACTGAAGGAGTTGCTCGATTGGACGCTTTGGTACGGGAGGTCGAGTTTCCACACATTCTGGCCACCGTTGTGGCTCAATTGCCCCAATCGGCCGTGTGGCTTGCAAAACGGCTAGATACGTGGGCGGCTGGTGGAACTCGGAGTGAGCTTGCGGCCGTTCGGGCAGCAAGTGGAGCGCGGTACCGAGCGGACGGTGACTCGTGGACAGCGGTTCTGATTGAAACAGCTCAGAACAAGTCGTGGTCGCCGGCCGCAACTGCGCATGCGTTGATTGACTACCCACCAACAGCAGCGACGTTCAGTCTTGTTGAGGATCAAGGAAACGCCGTCGCTGAGGTCTATTGGAAGAACTGTTGGTTAGTCGCTGACTGGATGGACGAACCTGCGCGGAGCACTGCCCCGATCAAACTCATTGAGCATGGGCGCGCTATGCATGTCCTCGATCTAGTCAACCACCGATTCAATAAGTTCGGCTCGGAGATCGTGTTGAACGCTGCTCAAGCCGCAGTTAATGAGTTGTTGAACGCCAAGGAACCGGTTGGGCACACCGATGCCTACCATCTTGAGGAAGCGCTCAAGTGGTTACGGAAGCAGCCAGAAGTCGATGTCCTACAAGTCGCGCGGCTGGAATACCCTCTCATCCCGCTACTCACTCGTGTTGGATCAGAGAAGGAAGGTTCCCTCGTTCTTCATGAGTTGCTAGCCAAGGACCCTGCATTTTTCGTTCAAGTGCTCTCGGATGTCTACAGACGAAGGAAGGATGTCGACTCCGGCGCGGAGTCTGACGTTGACGAGTCCGGTCGAGCGCGCGCTAAGGCTGCGTGGAGCCTTCTTCGATCATGGAGGAGGGTTCCTGGAGAAGGCCCGAACGGCGAAATCGACTATACGGCTCTACGCACTTGGATTCAGACCGCACTGCAAGCTGCCGAGAGCGCCGATCGTCTCGAAGTAGCTCTCATCAAAGTCGGGGAAGTTCTGTATCACGCCAAGCCTGAGCCCAGCACCAGCAATTGGCCGCCCAGTTCGGTCCTCAAGACGATTGAGGACTTAGCGTCTGATGGAGTCGAGCGGGGATTCTGTTTAGAGGCTGTGAACTCTCGAGGTGCCACGATGCGGAGTCCGCTTGCTGGGGGAACGCAGGAGCGCGACCTGCAGGAGGACTGGCAGAAGCGTGCAGCGAGTCTGAGTTCGCAGTGGCGGCGAAGCAGAGCAATGTTCTATCGAATTGCTGAAGACTGGGGTCGCCAAGCAGCTTGGCACGACGAACATTCAGAGCAGACGCGAATGAGATGGTCTTAGCCAAGAGTGCGTAGGACGCTAGGCGTGCGGCTAGAGATACGAGTGGCACGCCTGAAGGCTTGGGCTTTCGTAGCGCTGGGAAATCCCCACCTCGGGCAGTTTCAACCGCTGACGGCGGTGCGACGCTGGTCCGTCTACAGGTGAGGCAGGCGCAATGACCGCACTGGCTCCGAGACCGTGAACTCGGCGTCCTCCGCCGACCGACCGCAATCGCTGCAAAGCAGCCTCCCGGTCTTCCCATCAAGGTGACCCCCTTGAGGCTCCAAACAAGCAAGCTCCACTTTCTGCCTTTGCCAGTCAGCCCTAAGAAGAAACCTTCGCATCGCGACTCGACAGAGCTCCAGTCAGCGGCTTTTACCCTATGCCTAAGGACTCGAAGGGTAAAACCGTCGCCTCGGAACCCGCATAAATCCTAGATAGAGCTTGCGGCACGTCCGCAAGGCAACAGAGAAAAGAGAGAGAAATTTGCCTGGGATGCGGTAAATCCTGGCGGTTTCTGGGGCACGCGTCCGCAAGGCCAATCCCGGAACGGCGCAAATACAGGGGCTTGCGGGCAAGAAAAAGGGGACTGAGAAATCTCAGTCCCCTGATGGATGGTGGAGCTGGCGGGAATTGAACCCGCGTCCGCAAGCCTTCTCCGAACAGTTCTACATGCGTAGCGTTCTGTTTTGAATCTCGCCACCGGCATCGCGCAGACGCACGCTATGCCAGCCGCCAGTGCCCTATTGTCTTGACCCCGCCCAAGGCACCCGGACGCGGTCCAGCCTATGTAGAGTTCCCCAGCAGCCGGGAGCTTGCGCCCCTTGCCCAGCCCATAGGCCAACTGTTGCCAGGCTCACCGGTCAATTAAGCGGCGAGTGCGAAACGTTCGTCGTTTGCAGTTACTTTTTTTCAGCGGATTAACGAGGTGACTGAACCTCGGCATGCCCTGCTGCGTGTCCGAACCCACGTCGAAACCGGTGCAGCCCCAGGAACCTTCATTTTAAGCCCGGGGCCCGGTTTTCAAGAGCGCCAGCAGCCCCAGCGGCGTGTTTATTTCTGCGTCGGCGCCCCAATCGGCCACCGACTGGCGGCTGCCCAGGTAGCCGTAAGTGGCCGCCACCGTCGGCATGCCCGCGGCCCGGCCAGCCACGATGTCGCGCTCGTCGTCGCCCACGTACAGGCACTGCCCCGGGTCCAGGGCCAGCAGGCGCGCGGCCTCGAGCAAGGGCGCCGGGTGCGGCTTGGCGTGCGGCGTGGTGTCGCCGCCTACCACCGCGCCGGCGCTGGCGAACAAGGGCATCGCCCGCGTGAGCGGCCCGGTGAAGCGCATGCTCTTGTTGGTCACCACGCCCCAGGCCAGGCCCTGCGCCACCAGCGCCTGCAGCAACTGCGCCACGCCGTCGAAGGCGTGGGTGTGGGTCGTCATCCGCTGCTCGTAGTTGCGGAAGAACTCTTCGCGGTAGGCCTCGAACTCGGGGTGGTCGGGCGTCATCCCGAAGGCCACGCCCAGCATGCCCCGCGCGCCCGCCCCTGCCATGGGCCGGTAGTCGGCCAGGGGTCGGGCGGGCAGGCCGCGGTCGGTGCGCATCTTGTCGGCGGCCGCGCCCAGGTCAGGGGCGCTGTCGATCAGGGTGCCGTCCAGGTCGAACAGCACCGCCTTCACTTCAAACATCACGGGATCCACTGGCAGGGGCTCAGGCCGGCTTACGGGTGGCCAGGAGGTAATTGACGCTGGTGTCGCCTGAAAGCCAGTAGCGCCGGGTGAGCGGGTTGTACTCCATGCCCTTGGGCTCGACCACGTCCAGGCCGGCCTCGCGGCAGAAGCGGGTCAGCTCGCTGGGCCGTATGAACTTGCGCCACTCGTGCGTGCCGCGCGGCAGCAGGTTCAGCACGTACTCGGCGCCCACGATCGCGAACAGGAAGGACTTGGGGTTGCGGTTCAGGGTCGAGAAGAACACCCAGCCGCCCGGCTTGGCCAGGGTTGCACAGGCCTGCACCACCGAGGCCGGGTCGGGCACATGCTCGAGCATCTCCATGCAGGTGACCACATCGAACTGGCCCGGCATCTCGGTGGCCAAGGCCTCGGTGCTCACCTCACGGTAGCGGATGTTGGGCGTGCCGGCCTCCAGCGCATGGAGCTGGGCCACCTTGAGGGCCTTGGTGGACAGGTCGATGCCCAGCACCTCGGCGCCCTTGCGGGCCATGGCGTCGGCCAGGATGCCGCCGCCACAGCCCACGTCCAGAGCGCGCTTGCCAGCCAAGGGGGCCATCTGGTGGATCCACTCCAGGCGCAGCGGGTTGATCTGGTGCAGAGGGGCGAACTCGCTCTCCGGGTCCCACCAGCGGTGGGCCAGGTCGGAGAATTTGGCCAGTTCGGCCGGATCGGCGTTCACGCCGGGTTCGGTGCTTGTCGTCATCAGGGGCGATTGTGCGCGTTCAGCACGGGTTCACATCAGGCAAAGAAAAAGCCCCGCAGTGCGGGGCCTTTTCATGCGCTCTGACCGGGATCAGTTGGAGCGGGTGCCGACCACCTCGATCTCCACGCGACGGTTCTTCGCGCGGCCTTCGGCGGTCTTGTTGTCGGCGATGGGCTGCTTCTCGCCCTTGCCTTCGGTGTAGACGCGGTTCTTCTCGATGCCCTTGGACACCAGGAAGGCCTTGACGGCTTCAGCGCGCTTGACGGACAGCTGCTGGTTGTAGCCATCGGCGCCCACGCCGTCGGTGTGGCCGACTGCGATGATCACCTCGAGGTTGATGCCCTTGACCTTGCCGACGAGGTCGTCAAGCTTGGCCTTGCCCTCGGCCTTCAGGACCGACTTGTCGAAGTCGAAGAAGGTGTCGGCAGCGTAGGTCACCTTGGTGGCAGCCACGGCGGGCGCAGCGGGAGCGGCGGGGCGGGGAGCCGGTGCGGGTGCGGGTGCAGCAGCGCGGGGAGCCGGTGCG
>JACCDX011002645.1_pt1 | contig 17923 bp, 16 predicted proteins | sample 7449681 | NCBI WGS metagenome assembly JACCDX01 (sample SAMN15323450, study PRJNA562643) | freshwater metagenome | isolation source: river surface water | place: USA:Blue River Watershed | collected 2017-08-18
CTCTGCCATATAGGCTTTCCTATAGGACGCTTCGCAGTGGAGGCACGAAGTGCCGACAAAAGCGAGGAGGAGAGGAGATGTTTGAATTTTGGGCAAAGCCGCTGCGAAGCGAGGAAGGGCTGGAGTTCCCGGAACATGCTAATGCTCAAAAACAAAATATCAAGACATTGTATAAAATGCCGAACGTGAACGGTCTTCTTCCATGTTCTAAAGTAGCCACCTCAGGTGATCCTCCGTCTGTTCTGTATGCTAAACGTGTGGCTCCTGTTGTCGTAGATCCTTTGACGATTGTAAGTCAGGATGGTGAAAGTAGCGCTATATTGGGTGTCAATAACAATGGAAACTTTATTATGTATCCCACTAATCCTGCCGGGGCTACTTATTTTGGAGGCGGTCAAGGTATTTACGTACAAAGTGCAGATAGTACCAATGAAACCGGAGTTTACACCGCAAATGACGGAACTACTCTGATTACCGGAAGTGATTCTATGCGCCTCGTTCTTACTGAAACCGGTGGCGGTAATTCCTTCACTGTGCAGAAAGGTCCTGGTGTCGGTGCTATCGGTGAGATTTACGACACCGTATATAATCCTCCTGTTGTAATTACCGACCTTCTGACATATTCCGGAGCTGCTGAGCCATTAGAATATAACCAACCTTTAACTTTGGCAGAGGGTACATACCGTATTGAAATGTTTGCAGAAACTGTTGTCCCTCAGATAGGAACAAGACTGCGTATGTATTTATCAGGCCCAAATCCTGCCTCAACTGTTGTAAATTATGCAAATAATAGCATGGCTACGGATACAGCAATTGCCGAGTTTTCCATGAGCACCGGAACATTTAGCGTAGAAGCAGGAACCTTTACACTGCGCGTCACTTCAAGCGGTGCTAACTGGACCGCAACGCAGTGGGGTATTCAGCTATTAAAACTTGCCTAAAAATAGTAATAAAGAGTAGAAAATGGGTATTGTTAGAAGAGCATTGATTGTCATTGAACCTTCTAATCCAGAACAAACACCCGGAGATGAAAATGATATTCCACAACAAACAGTTTCTTTGGTTGTTGTGAAAGCAAGTGATTATTTAGCACTACAAGCACAAGTACAGAAACTACAGACTTATATATCGGCTTTAAGTCAGACCTACGAGATCCGAGATTCATCGGGAAATCTGGTTGTCCTGGAAAATTAAAATCTAAGGTTGATGTATAAACAATGTCATTCACCGGTGGTTCAATTAGTCAGGCAGCACTCATCAGCACTGCTGATAGTCGTTTGACTGCTGTTGAAAGTCTAGCAGCCTCCAAGGTCGCCCAGACAGCCTATGATGCCAAAGTTGCTTCCTTAGAGGCAACTGATGCTAGCCAGGCTTCTCTACTGGCGGGTCTGGAATCCAACAAGGTTTCCGTTATGGCGTACAGTGCTAAGATGGCTTTACTGGACGCCACCGATGCAAACCAGGCTTCTCTTCTGGCGGGCCTTGAGGCTAACAAGGTAGCCGTAAGCGCATACAACACTAAGGTAGCAGAACTAGAGGCAGCCGATGCTTCCGCTATCGGTCGTCTGACTGCTGTAGAAGCCAAAGCCACTGCTTTGGAATCCGATATTGCTTCACGAGTTCAGGCCGAGATTGATGCTAAGGTGGCTCAGACTGTGTTTGATTCCTTGGCTTCTGAATTACGCTCTGCTGATTCTGCTTTGACTGCTGCCGTGGCTACTAAGGTGGCTACTGTAACTCAGGAGGCTGTAGATAATGCCCAGAATGCTGTAATCGCAACTAAAGCTTCTATCGCCGGTGTGAATGCAGCACTCGGTAGTTTAACAAACGCTTTTAATGCTGAAATTGTTCGCTTAGATGGGGTTGATGCATCTAAGGTAGCCCAGAGCGCCTATGATGCCAAGATCGCGGCACTAGAGGAGTTCATTCAGGTAATGCTACAGACCTATACCATTACTACACCTAATGGCAACTACGCCTATACTGGAGAGGTTCAGAATCTGTTGGCTCCTGCGTTCAGTCCTGAGAACCCTATTAACATCAGCCATTCCGGTTTTGTGCTGGAGTTTGACCTGCCTAACACCAAAGACCAACTCAGTTTCGTAGATGTGAATATTGGCGGTAATTGGTACCAGGCTTGGCGTGGTGCTGTAGCACCTCCTAACGCTAACGTACTGGCTATTGCTGGAAACCGAATCCAGATGAATCTGCCTGTTATGGTGAGCGGTGCCGTACAGATTTTCACCCGCTACGATGTCTTCACTGGAAACAGCAATGCTGGCTACGCCTCCTACAACGCCTAATGTACCCCCTTTAGCTAAATTAATTGTACTATAAAATGTTTGGAGTCCAGACAGTTTATAGTAGGTTTTATGACGAGCGTTTATTCTTTAATCATTAGGTGGCTATAATCAGGATATTCCATTGTTTCTACTGTAGCAAAAGATTTTATGGATTGCGAAGTTCAATCTTGTAGGTAGTGCCATTGATTACAATTTCCAGATGCTGACCGGAAATAGAACCAGCAGAACCGGATAGTGTAGCATTTGTAAGTTCCACGGAACCTAGAGTTGCTTTACCGCTGAGTGTGAGTGTTTCGGTATTGTGAGAGACGCGGGAAGTGGTAGAGTTGTAGGCCAGGTAACCGAGTTCATAGTTGTCGTTAATAACGGGTTTGACATATAAGGATGCATCAGCAGTATTCAGAGCAGATCCGGAGGCATTAATGGCGATACTATTAGCCACCTGAGTTGTCTGACCGGCCAAGGCACCAATAGCAATAGCATTTGTTCCTTGCGTGTCGTAACCGGCTTCTGAACCAATAGCGATAGCCTGGAATCCCTGGCCAATACGAGCAGCCAGACGACCTATAGCAAGAGATTCGGGAGCAGATGCGGTTTCACCAGCCAACTGACCGATAGCGATAGAATCGCCAGAAAGAGTATCACGACCAGCATTTGCACCAATAGCAATACTAAAATCTTGTTGAAATAAGTTACCAGCATTGGAACCTATGGCTACAGCACTTTGACGTTGTTCAAAACGACCAGAAGTTGTACCAATTGCTACAGCGCCGGCTGACTGATTTTGGTACCCGGCATTGTTACCTATGGCTACAGCACGAGCTCTTTGTGCCAATTGACCGGCTGCATTACCAATAGCAACAGCCAGAAGACCTTGTGAGGAGTTACCGGCAAAAGCACCTACAGCGGTAGCCTGTTGAGCCTGAGATATAGAGGCAGCACCATAACCAATAGCCACAGCACCAACAGTTTGACTTGATCTACCTGCTTGGTATCCTATTGCAGTTGCTACGGCACCTTGGCTTATTCTACCTGCTTCTGTACCTATTGCTATGGAATCGGTACCTTGTGTATTTTCACCAGCCACTTCACCAATAGCAACACCACGAGCGCCTTGACTAATAAATCCAGCATACTGACCAAGGTATACCGAACTGCTTACAGTTCTGTAAAAAGAACCAGCAGAGGCAATGTATTGACCGTAGATGTTTGTAGGAAGCAGAGGACCCACAGCACCAGTAGCACCAGTATCGCCTTGATTCCCTGCGGGCCCTTGTGCGCCAGTAGGACCGGTATCGCCCTGAATACCTTGGTTCCCTGCGGGCCCTTGTGCACCAGTAGGACCAGTATCACCAGCAACACCTTGAGGTCCAGCCGTTCCTGTAGCACCGGTATCACCAGCCACACCCTGAGGACCAGCCGTTCCTGTAGCACCAGTATCACCAGCCACACCCTGAGGACCAACCGTTCCTGTAGCACCGGTATCACCTTGAGAGCCTTGAGGGCCTTGCTCACCGGTAGGACCAGTTGGACCTTCAGTTCCAGCACTAGCAGGATTCCAATAACAAGGCTGTCCAGGGCCTCCAGACGTCAGAACATCACCAGGTTCACCAACAAAGCCAGTCCAACCACTACCCACAAACTCGGTATCTAGGCTTATAGAACCGTCAGCGAGAATAGAAACTGCCTTAGATCCACCTGCATAACCAAGGTGTACACCAGCCCATACATCAGGGTTTCCGTTGAAGTTAGGAACAATGCTAATGGCGCCGTCCAGGTTAGCAAGGTATGTACAACTTGATGGCTCACTTACATAACCAGGTGCACCGCTGTAGGCGGTGTTATTGATACCCAGAACAGCATAACGGCTTGTTTCGGTGGCTCCATCCTGTGATAGATAGATATTTGCTGATCCAGCCGGATTCTTATTCTGACCGGTCAGCACACTATAGGTTCCAGAGTAGGACACAGAGGCATCAATAGCAGTTTCAATTGTGGGAGTATATGTCAAACCAGTACCCAGATTCAGACTTGGGTTCAGATATGTTTGGTATGTGGAGTATGTCATTAGAGTGGAACCATTTGCTGAGGTACCGTCACTAGAGTACAGAACAGAACCAGCAGGTACGGAAATAGTAGTGCCACCGCCACCGCCACTAGTAATAGTAGAGTAAGTAATTTCCTTCGTTGTTGGATTGTAGTACATGGCTTGGGTACCGCTCAGGTTACGTATAGGCGCAACGTGGAAGCCTTGGAATTGCCCAAAGTCCTGACGGACACCAGTAGCATTCAGAATGATGGAGTTAGCACCAGGAGTGTAGGAAAGACCATTACCGGCTTCGTAACCCAAACAGATGGAATATTCACCTTGTAGGGCTCTACCGGCATTATAACCAAGTGCTACAGCACCTTGACCTTGGTCTTGATTACCAGCATTACCACCAATAGCAATAGCATAAGGATTTCCTGGAGTCTGTTGTGCCGAGGAACCGATAGCAATTTGATGAATACCAGAAGTATTGGTTCCTTGTGCTAATTCACCAATAGCGATAGCATACTGTTGCTGTTGTCTACCGGCTTGATTACCGAGTGAAATAGCACCATTGCCTTGACCATAAGCGGAAGCACTGTACCCAATAGCCACAGCGCCCACATTTGTTTGGCCACGGAATGCAGAATTTTCACCGATGGCGATGTTACGGCTACCGGATTGGGCACCAAACCCACAGGCATTTTTACCGATTACAATACCACCGTTTTCTGTTGGTCCACCGGCACCTGCTCCAATACCTAACACAATAGTTGATGATGCAGAATCTACCATACGACCAGCATCACCAATACGATTCACACCGTTAGTATCAGTCCACAGAACGGTTTGATTTCCAGCCACAGGGTTAGATACTGTAGGAGTCAGATAAATAGCAATAGGATCAAGAGTACCTGTAATAGTCATATCTCCGTCCACAACTAATTCACCTGTGGCACCAACACCTGCTTTAGGTGCTCTGTTGGGATCATAGCGGAACTTATCCAAACCTGTTGCACCGGCTGAGCCTTGGAAGTAAACAAGAGTAGTACTGATATTAGGGTTTGGGCCAGCAGGACCAGTAGGACCAGTTGCTCCGGCTGAACCGCTACCACCTCCACTAATAGTACTGTAAGTGATTTCCTTTGTTGTTGTGTTGTAATAGAGTCCTTGATTTCCTGAATCATTCCGTACAGGGTCAATAAAAAGACCAGTAGTAGTGGGATTTAGAGCATTGCTTGAAGCATTTATGGCGATGCTATTAGCGGGCTGATTGATATAGCCGGCAGTAGTACCAATAGCGACTGAATAATCGCCTTGATTTTGATAACCAGCAAGGTAACCAATAGCAGTAGCATTTGTGCCTTGAAACGCACCGTTCCAACCACCAGCAGACTGACCAATAGCAATGGCGTAATTTTTCTGAGCATAACCAGCGTTAGCACCAATAGCAACAGCACTAGTTCCCTGTGTGGAATAACCAGATGCTGTTCCAACTGCTACAGCGTTTTGACCTTGGAACAATTGACCTGCCTGACCACCAACAGCAACACCGGCATAGCCTTGATTGACTCCACCTGAAGCAGAGCCTATAGCAACAGCAAAATCGCCCTGATTGCTTTGACCAGCAAAAAATCCAGTGGCAACAGTTTGTTGACCTTGTTTTCTGAAACCAGCGCCTTGACCTACGGCAACAGCATAGGTACCTTGTGACGAGTTTGCAGAATCACGACCTATACCTACACAACCTAGTCCTTGTCTGCTATTACCAGCACCGGCACCAATCGCCACGGAGTCCTGTCCTTGATTGCTTTGACCAGCAATAGAACCTATAGCAATTGCCTGTGATGCCTGAGCGACCTGACCAGCATTAGAACCAATACCAATAGTATTGAATCCGGCAGATGTAGGAGCATTAAAAGTACCAAAACGTATCGTGGTACTTTGAGTAATGTATTGACTGCCATTGTAGATTAGTGAGTCGCCGAAGTTGGATGCTGGAGGAAGAGTACCTGAGGTATCATTCTGAAAACCTAGTTGGCCAGTAGCGCTATTGTACCCCAAAATTTTAGAGTAAGGTGCTCCAGTGGTATCAGGTATATTGGAAAGAATAAAATCTGATCCAGGTTGTGCTGACAGTACGGCGTCGCCGGGCCATACCAAGTTTGCCTCAATTCCTACATTTGTACCAATAGGAAATGTTAGAGGACGTATAACATCTGTCAGTAAAGCCTGTGTGTATGTGGAATTTATGCCTTCAATGCTGTGTGTAGGTACTCCTCCATCAAGACCGTTAAAGGATTCAAGTAGTGAGTTTGTTGTAGGATCTAGGAGTTGCATCTTAGCCCAGCCTCGGGGTGCATAAAGAAGAATATCACCAACAGTTGTATCGTATACCATAAGACCGTTTTGAGGATTAGGAATAGCATTCCGTTGAGTTGTAGTCATACGCGGTAGGTAAACACCACGTAGCGAATCAATCTGGAGAACACCGGAGGTTGAAAGATTGGGTAGACTTCCATTCGTACTGTCAGTTACATACACAGAACCATTGGAATCTGTAATATTCTTTATGAAACCGCCACTGAGAGCACTTAGTTCAATATCGGCTACAACGGTATTCAAAGAAACTTTTTGACTTGGAGCGCCTACTTGAGTCATTCCACCGGTAATGCTTACATTGTTACCGAAGTCATTGGATGTAGAGCCAATCAGCACCTTATTGCCGAGCAGAGTCAGATTGCTTCCTGTTGTAGCACTTACACTCTGAACATTCTGAATTTGTAGATCTGGTACGGCTCCATCTTTTTCTATGACACTGTTAGTAATCTTGACATTTTCAATACTAGTGTATCCTGCTGACCCAATCTGAATACTAGTAGGAGCAGTTAGAGTCAGAACACCACCAGCAGTCACGTTGGTATTCAGAAGACCTGCTACAGTAAGTGTACCAGCAGTGTTTGTAATAGTAGGAACAAGACCCTGCATAGAGATACTTCCAACTTGATTGATAGATGTTCCACCTACGTTGATTGCTGAGGCTTGGATATTGACTGGCTTAGCGCCGGCGTCGGCTTCAATGGCTATATCTTCATCAGAAGTCAGAGTCAGACCATAGCCAAGTCCATTGGCGGCAACTTCGGCACAGTTGGCAATTTTGAATCCAGCCATATTGACATCCTGGGTTGCTGGAAACTGACTCCAAGTAGAGGCATTTGCACTTGAGCCTGTTGGGCCTTGAGCACCTGTAGCACCTGTAGAACCATTAGTGCCTGGAACACCAGGAACACCTTGAGGGCCTTGTAAGCCAGTAGGACCGGTAGCACCATCCATAGCAGGAATACCTTGAGGACCTTGAGGACCAGTAGGACCAGTACTACCACCACCGCCAGACCCAACAGGAACACCATTCAGAAACAGAGTTCCGGCATTGTAGGAAAGTTCACCGCCGTTCACGGAAATAGTAGAAGTTCCCATATCCATAGCAGTCACAGTATCCGCTATGAGATTATTTACTGTCACCGGATCCGTATTTCGGATAAAAAGTGCGGACTCCTGCCGGGAGTTCGCAAAACACTTCACGGCACCAGCGCTCATTTTTCTATATTCAGTATATAGAAAAAAGATTTTCCAATGCCCCCAACAAATAGGGAACAGTTTTTAAAAAAGAACAATCTTGACCCTACAAAATCATATTCCCTACATGAACTTGCTAAGATTGCTAATGTACCATATGAAGCACTTTCTGCCGTGCATTCACGCGGTTTAGGAGCCCATAGCACGAACCCGGAAAGCGTGAGAGTAGCCGGAACATTTAAAAAAGACCCGACAGTTCCTATCTCCAAGAAACTCTCGGCTCCTCAATGGGCGTTTGCCCGTGTTTTCGCCTTTCTTAACAAAACGAAGAAAGTATATTATGGTTCCGACGATGATATACGCCGAAAGTATAATTTACGGTGAGAATTGTAGGAAATATTTAGCGATTGCTTCGGCTTTCTGTTCCTCAATACCTTGTTCTGTCAGAACGGTTTCAATGTTTGCTATTTTTCCTTGTACGGTTTGAAAGGCTGACCGTGCCTTTGAAGCCTCTTTATCCAGAGACGAACATTCACGATCCAACATATCCGCCTTGGTCATGAGTGTTGTATTTGCGCATCTCAGCGTATTGTTTTCTGCCGTCAATTCGGCGATTTCTTGTTTGTATACGGCAACCTTTGCATTCAGGGCCAATTCTACGCGACGTTGAATTTCGGCTTCCATGCGTTCAGTATCCATAAGACGCTCCGCTTTGGCTAAAGCGCGTTGTTGAGACTTATATGAATTTTGTAGGGAATCCAACATCTCCTCTTGTGGTACATCGGCAATTGTTGCATAGTCGCGGTCTTCCAGCCATTCTGCATCAAAAAGACCAGGAAATCGTTTCTGTAGTTCTTCGTTGGTTAAACCTTGTTTTTGTTGTGGTTGCGGTTGTCCTGGTTCTGGTTGTTTGGTTTCTGCATCGGTGTTTTTGAACTTATAAGGCGCTGGTGGTGCTGTGCGTTTATGCGACGGCTTTTCTACCGTGGGGTCAAACATCCAACGCACGGAATCAAACTTATCAGAGCAGGTTTTCATGTGTGTAGCTTCAAACGTTTTAGCAACGCTTACAGTAGCAGTACGCTTACCAACTTCACACACAGCACACAAACACCAATACGTCCCATTCTCGCGTCTATGGAAGACTACAGGATTCCTGGTTTCAATAGGTGATATCTTACGTGTTTCTACCATAGTTTTGGCGACTTCGGGTAAATGTGCCTTGTAATGACGTACCATGTTATCTACACGGCATTTATGGCTACAGTGAGTGCATTGGTCGTAGGTTTCTCCGGTCGGCATTTGCGGGTTTTTCTTTTCTTAGGGACGAGATTTAAAAACTCTAAATCGGGACGAACGGAAAGTCCGGGGATTCTAATCTCATCTTTGAGGTCTGGCTTTAGGTGTCTGTGGCGACCGGATCCACGGTAGGCATCTAAAGGCGAGGTTGCGACTATGTTTCCGATAGTTCTTAGCGTAAACATAGTAATTGCTTCTATTTAGTATAACGTATTAAAGGTCTGCGTAAATTTCAGATCCGCTTTCACTGATATATTCTTCCATCTCTTCCCAGTCTTGCCGGGTATTCCGTTCACCAACTTTAAAATCCGTAAAGACTCCTACACGGACTCTACCTTCTGTAGGAAGAATAATGAGTTGTATGAAGTTCTTGAATCCCTTGTCTAAGTTAATCAATAAAAGCGCCTGTTTGATTTCATCACCTTCTTTGGTCAGAATAACATCGGAAAACCTGGGGTTTGTGTTCACGGTTGTTGCTTTGGAAATCTCAAATGGTTTTATGTCTTTGGTGACTCCAAATTGTTGCATCGGTACAAACTTTTCATCAACGGTTGCTTTTCTGTCTGCTACAAGTTGCGTCACTAAACCCAACACTTCTAGGCCAGCTCTAACGTAAGTTTTATATAGTTCCTCTGTCTTGTTGTCTTCCCACATGGACATGAACTTCTTGAATTTGGGAGCGTCAGAGAGATAGAGATCGCGAACTCGGGTTTTTTCGGTTTCAATTTTTTTGTCAACTGCTTTGGTTGCCTTCCGCGCAATCTTTTCCGTTGCCAACTCGGCCTTGATTTCCTGTTTGATTTCATTTTTGAGTTCATCCTTGGTTTTCTTTGGATTTGCAACTTTTGGTTCCTTGACTTTTGGTTCCTTTTTAGGTTCAGTTTTTGGTGCCTCTGGCTTTGGTGCCTCTGGCTTTGGTGCTTCTGCACGACTTGGTGTCAGTTGTCCCTTCTTGATAATGTTCTTATAGAATTGTGCCTTCTTAACTTGCAGAGCGGGAAAGTTCGCCCTGTTTGCCAATACGAATTCTGCATAATCAGATAGGTTCTTGATTTCCTTATTTCCGGTCTTGCGAATGTATCGTTCCATAGCACGAGTAAAAGATCCCCAGTCCAGCTTAGAAAAGTCAATTGGTTTTCTGGGTCTACCTCTTCCCCGTTTAGTAGGATTTTCAGGAGCGGGGATATTTACTACTTCTTCCACTTTTGTTTCTACCTTTTCTTGTGTCTCTTTGGTCTTTTTGCCGTTCTTCTTTTTCTGGCGTTCTAACATGGCTTCCACGTCCATTGTGTCCAACTTCGTGACCTGGGGGTTTAAAGACATTCGTTCCTTTTGGGCTTTTGATGGACGACCACGGCGTTTAGGTTCTTCCTTCTTTTCTTCTTTACCGGCCTTGCTACTTACAAATCCGCTTTGAATCGCTTTTACTGCTTCGTACTCCGGGGTTCCCTTTTTTGGAATCATCCATTTTCCACCTCGTTGACCATTCCAGACCTTAACGGCTTCCAACCAGGAACTCATTTTTCTCTATTTATAAATACAGAAAAATTTACATAAAATATTTACTCGTTTTCTTCGTTTTCATCGCATCTCTGAAATCGTGGTTGCGCAAACAACCATATATCCACCGTTTTATCTTCGTGCTCTTCGTGTCTACAATCAAATTCCCATGAATCGGTGAGTTCCTCGTCGTCCAACAGGTTCACGCCATACGATTCAAACAAATCTATCAAATGTGCCTGTTTGTCGCCTTCGTTTTCGGCATCATATACTACCGACGCTAAACGATAGGCCACTTGACGTTCCGGGCATTCTTTTAGCGAATCTATAAACGGTTGTATTGCCTCCCGAATCATCTCACAGGTTTCCCGGGCTTGTCTGTCCATTTGGTTAATTCGTTTCTGCATGTCTTGTCTGACTTTGCGATCCATTGTTTCCTACATTCTACCATGATTATTTTAGCCATTTTCTTTCCCCGCAGAAAGTAAAAGATGGGAAAAGTTACATGGCTATCAGCATGTAAAGAATACTGCGCAAGAAATGGAAACTGGATAGTTCCAAAACGCGACACGCCAGAATATGATGCAATTCACGCAATTTATAGGGAGCTTGTGGAGGCCAAAGCCCGGGATCCTTTGAGTCCATGTGAAGATGATACGCCAGACGTAAAAGCTGTCCGGGAAGTTCTGCAAATTCAGGAAGAAACCGACGCGAAAAATGCCTACATTTCTAGTCATGCGTCGCCCGCAAAATACCCAATTGAAGTATTCTCTAAACGGGGACGAAAGAAGAAACATCTTGTACCCACCAGAACAGACGGTGAATATCTTATTTCCTTTACGTAAATTCTTTTTCTACAGTTTAGTAGAAAACATGGCTACTGGTGCTTTACGTGAAATAGGTCAAATCATTCAGTTTCCTTCTGCATCCCTGCTTTGCGTGGATACAACGGATGCCTTACAGAAAGACCGCAACGGTTTCATAATTGAATCAAACGTCGCCGATGCTCGTATCTATCAGGGGCGTACTATTCAAGCCGGTTTTATGCGTCGCTTGGCTCTTACCGAAGCCAATATAAATTGGAACATTCCTAATGTAAACTCAAACAATAACACGCTCCTATTTCGTGTTTATGATACAGACGGCAATCCCGGCGATTTTCATTTAGCAACGATTAACAGAACCGGATTCTTTCCTGCAGTTAATCTTGCTAAAGAACTTGCCGATGCTCTTAACTATGACTTTGAAGAAGACATGACCGCGTTCAGGCCATTTCAAGTTGTAATAACAGAAGACCTTATATCGCCCGTTACTGATTATGCTGTATTTCCGGCATATTCTGCTTCCTCTGGTGTGGTACCTCCTAATTTCCGTTTTGGAATTCGCCTTCGTAATCAGTTTTCCGCAAACACCGAAGAAGCCGTAACCATCGCTCCTGTTGTCGGCGATCCCATTACTTTAACTTTAACAGTAAGTACGACAAGTCCTGCTCAATTTCAGGAAGGAATGGAAGTATTGGTGGTGGATACAGACAATGCCGATAATTACTTCAATGGAACCGTAACTTCATACAATGTTTCCACAGGTGAAATTGTAATTGATGTTACAGAAGTTGAAGGTACATATGGAACTGCCGTGACATATTCAGTCACCGAAGTACCTCTTTCTATTGGTTCTTTTAAACTATATCCGTCTACTACTCAATCTAACATAGTTTCGCCTACTACCGCCTACAATTACAAATACGATGATTTGACGTATGCACTCGGTATTCCTATAACATCGGGTTCTAATAGTTATTCTCAAATTTTTGGTTATGTAAACCCTCCGACCGTTTACACTCCATACATTGATATAGTAAGCGACACGCTGACGCTAAATCAGCCTCAAAGAGACGCTTCAACAAACCCTCAAGACAATTACCAAAAACTCGCCCGTATTTACTTATCCAATGAATCATTGAGTCCGCGCGATATTGTATTTACGATTACAGCCGACGGATCCGTAAGCTGTACAGATTCCCAACCTGGAACTTATCCTTTCATTGTTCGCCGTGAATTCTCTCATCCTAAGCAGATTGCCTGGAATACCACACAAAACATTTCAAACATCAATCTGCAAATTATAGATTACAAGGGACAAATCATACCAATTGAATATAAATCCATAAGTGAAACCAATGTAGAAACTGATAAAACCATTGTATATTCTGCAAACTTTGCCAACTACCAGTTCACTCTGCAAGTCTCAGAGAACTAGGCTTTTGACAATTGTTCCGGTGTTAACTTACATCTCTGAATCGTATTGTTCAGATTGTCCACGACCAGGAAACAATGGTTTTTAGTCAGTTCCTTAAACAGTTGTATTTTTTCCGTCATTGTTAGATTACGGGGAAAGTAAGACCGCAAATACATTTTCACAGTATCCTCACATTTCTGGTCAGTATTAGCATAGAATAAAATATGATAGTTTGTATTTGCCCGACCTGTTGGTGATATCATCATTGGGTCTTGCCCACACACTAAACCGCTGATTCTTGTATTTCTGTAAAGAGCCAATAGTCGCACGATTTCAGGGTCATTCTTTACTCCCGCCACATCATCTATAATCGCCAGAAACTCATATTTGTTCCCCGCTCCCTTGTTAATCTTATACATTTCCCGTATTACATCCGGAGCATATCCTGGGCACTTACATAGATTCTTGAGTCCGTCAAAATCCTTATAGATAGGATTATGGAGCGACTGACTGAAGAGTACCTTTATATCATTCTGAAAATAATTTTTGAGCAGATAATTGATGAAGGTGGTCTTCCCACTTTTGCTAGATCCAATTACGGCAAACGAGCATGCCGACATGTTGGGATTTGGATTCCTTTCAAACTTGAATTCTGTTATAGGAATCATATCCACTGCCTTTCGTATCGGTGCGTATTCATCATCTGATGATGGATAGTCGTTCATTCTATTTTCTAATAGAAAAATAAAATGCACGGAACTCCCGAATGGTTTAAACAGTTCTTACAACATCAACCAACGCTCCGAGAGGCCCAGACCGAAGCCCGAGAAAAAGCCAAACAAACGGTTATAGTTCGTCCTACTTTGGCGAAGGAATCTGAACGTCTAACACGTGCTTATATCATTGAAAAGAAACCGGGTGATAAAAAGGTCATGAAATACCTGCAGAACCTGATTGATGAAATTGTGGCCGAAAACGAGGACTAGACCAGTTTACGAGGTTTGGCTCCCTTTAGAACCCTCTTAGGTTTTTCAGCAACTTCCAACACTTCGTTGCGCAGTGCCTCTCTCACTTCCTTCTCTACTTTTGGCTTTCTGGTCACCTTTGGTTTTTCCATTACTTCTTCTTTGATTTCCATAGTTACCGGAGGCGTCTGAGCAGGCACTACAACCGGAGGACTAAATTTCGGGTGAATCATGAGTCCCTCTCTTGTCTTTAATTCTTTCCCGGCACCCTGCATGAGTCCCGGGAAAGATGAATGTTCGGGTTTTTGGACATACTCTTTTTGAATCAATGTAGCAAACATTTCTACATGTGGATTCTTTTTTTTCTTCCCACAATGTATAAAATGGAAGGCGCGTCTCTTCAATCCATGCTTCGGCTGGGTAAACCCACCGATCTCTACTATTACAGCGATGCAGACCTGAAGAAACAGAGCATCCCTACAGACCAGAACACTCAGTTCTTTCTGTCTCTGGCTTCTCTGACTTCCGGTCAGTCCCAGTTCGTGTTCAGTCCTAACCAGGGTCTGGCACATATCATCTTCGGCGCTAAACTGCCCGAACAAGGTGTGAACTCCGCCGATTATACTAACCTCGCTCTGGAAAATTCCTGGCTGTACTCACTGATTGAGAAATTCTCCTACCGTATCAGCGGATCAGTACAGTATTTCCTGACTGGTGCTCAGATTCGTATTATCAACTTAATGATGGCTTCCAACCCTACCAGCAAACAGGATTTATTCAATCTGGGTGGTGCCTCTCTGTCTGCTCTCGCTGACTTTGCCGGTGACAACCTGTATGCCTATTGCTACCTGCCTACTCCTTTCAACAGCCCTAACGCCGGAGTACAGAGAGCCAAACCTCTGCCCACTGAACTGTTGAACAGTAGCGTGATTCTGACTCTGAACCTGCGTCCTCTCAGCCAGATTTTCAGTTCTTCCGCCGCCGGCGGTTCCCTGGCCGGTGTTCCTACTGCTCTGAGCGACGGTTACGTACAGTTCCAACAGATTATGGCTCAACAGTCTTCTGACCTCATGACCAAGACCAGCGATCGTAGCAAGATGTATTCCTATCCTGCCTCTGCTTGGTACAACCAGGAACTGGAGATTCCTATTCCTGCCCAATCCGGAAGTCAGGAAATCAACCTGGTCGGTTTCCAGGCCGGACAACTGCGTAACATCATCATGTGGCTGACTGCAAATGAGGATACCGCCCCTGTGACCACTGCACCCTTTGTTCGCCAGAACACTGTCTTTGCTCTACCTCGTGACGTTCAACTGATTTTCAACGGTAACCCTCTCCAGGTGTACCAGGGCACTTCGTCCGTGATGTGGGGTCTGCTGGATAGCGATGTTCCACCTTACGTGGATACCGTGGCTCTAACTGCCGGTGCCGGTTCATTTAGCGAGGCTGCAGTTCGCGCTCACTGGGTTGTTTTCCCCATGGGTCAACTGGAAGAAGCCAATCCTTCCCTGTTTGTGAATGGACGCTACATCAACAACGCTATCATGAATGCTCGTCTCACCACTCCTGATCCTACCAAGGCATACACTCTGCACGTGATGTACCAGTACAACTGTGTACTCGGAATCAGCGGTGGTGACTGCTCCGTTTTATTCTAAACCCAGTATATACATTAGACCTTAAAATCCAGAGCCCATGATTGCTGTTTAACCCCTACCTTTTATATGTATTCAAATACACATAAAAGGTAAAACATAATTTAACCAAAGCGCCGGTTATAATCCCGGACACTTTCTTCAATCGTGGGTTTATTCCACAACACATACATACTCAAATATCCCGCCCTTTTTGGATCCCGGGTTTCCAAATCCTTCTTATGACGGGCAATATACCTATCCCGACGTTCCTTATCCTTGTGCATGGTATAGTCTTCATATCCAACAGCGCCAAACCGTGTTTTGGTTCCGTCATCAAAATGGGCTATCCATTTATGCTTTCCGTCGTTTGCCTTCTCCAACTTCACAATCTTAACCATTCTATGGTTTGCGAAGTTTTTTCATATACCCCAACATCTCCATTTGCTGGTCTTTGGCCTCCGCTTTCCGAACTGCCGGACTCCCAGATTTCAGAATGGGAATCAACTTCTTATGTTCTGCAACCAGAGCCTTCAGAGGCATTTTAACAAATTTCATATCTACTGACACAACAGAAAATGAATCCCGACAAACCCATACATGATATTCTCGCATCTCTGACCGATGACGTAATCTTTGACAATCGGGATCACATTAAGGCATGGTTAGAACGTCGTCATGAATACGCCCTTTACTTTCTGGAACATACCGTAAACAGTATACGCAGAAAACGAGCTATCAACAACTCGCCTAACAAAGCTGACCTCTACTTGCAACGTCTGGATCTCATGAACCGCATGGAAGCCGAACATCTCAAACTCAAAACTCTAGATTTGGAAATTGCTCTACAACTCTTCTCGGAATCACCGAGTTAGAGTTTTTGGCGGGTCAGGGCTCGCTTCGCAACCCAAACATCTCCTCTCTCCTCTCTTTTCGTTCGGCGCTTCGCGCCTCACTATAGGAAAGCCTATATGGCGTAGCCATTCTGGAACACCTTATTTCCTACTATAAGACCTCTTAAAAGATGAGGTCTGAGGTCTCCCTTTTCCAAAACTTTTAAAAGTTTGGACTTCCCATTTTTGTTTTAGTTTTGAAAACAGAGACCTAGACCTCATCTTTTGAGGATAGGGATTCCTTAACTACTTTGTAGATCCTGGTATACTTTACAATACTAAAGAACTATGAAATGATGTAAGAAATGCGTGAAACGTTCCTATAATGAATTTATGTAGTGTAGTGTATGTATACAGTGTAAGAGTGCTACAGTGTATACATCAAGGCAAGGTTACATTAAAAGCGTACATACTTAATATGTTGTTCAACGGTATGACTGAAAGCATTTGCATTTTGTTTCAGCCGTTCTAAACTGAAGGGTTGCGAAGTGAGGCGATGTGTAGCTACAATGTTCCGAATAATTGTGGGGGAGATGTCCAAACCTGAACGTTCATAAAGGCGTTGTAATCCTCCAGCCTTGGAGATTGCCGAACCATTCAGATTCACGAAAAAGGGGAATTCGTTGGTGTAGGGAAACGGACGAAGATCCAAACATTCATTCAGAATGCGATTTACTTCATCTCCAACCTGAATTAATTTCCGACCATACTTATGACTTGTCTTATACTTATTCATAATCATGAAACCCAGGCTGGAGACGAAATAGTTCTTGTCCTTGTCTTCGTTTACGGGCATATCAGGAACTACCACCATAGTACAGAAATCCATATTGCGTGTTATGTCATTCATCATGGTCGCCATTACAAACAACATATACGCTTGAACGTCCTGATATTGACGGGCTGTTGGTTTATCTCCAAATCCTTCTACTTTGACTTTTAGGGAATCTCGTGCTTTTTCCAATTCCTGAAAACTGACCATCTTTCGTTTCTGCTTTTCTGTTTTGATATTGGAGGCATCCTCTGCCTCAATACGATTCGCCAGCTCCTTAAAGTATGTACGGTATTCTACAAGTTGCGAAGAATACAGAATAGGAAAACAATCCATTGCTGAAATTGCTGTTGCTATAATGGTTTTCGTGGTTCGCACAGGCTCGTTTGCATACAGAGTCTTAATATCAGAAAGGGAATTGAGAAATCCCAGATTGTTAAATACTCTATCACGAGTCATTTTTCTACTAACAGTAGATAGATTAGACATCATGCGGTTAACTGTGGAAGGTTGGCGAGTTGCTGAAAGGCGAAGTTTCAGATCGGTCATGAAGGAGTTCATTTTCTACAAGTCCGGGAGAAAATAAAAACTCCAGCCCTTCCTCGCTTCGCAGCGGCTTTGCCCAAAATTCAAACATCTCCTCTCCTCCTCGCTTTTGTCGGCACTTCGTGCCTCCACTGCGAAGCGTCCTATAGGAAAGCCTATATGGCAGAG
>JACCDX011106534.1_pt1 | contig 17919 bp, 12 predicted proteins | sample 7449681 | NCBI WGS metagenome assembly JACCDX01 (sample SAMN15323450, study PRJNA562643) | freshwater metagenome | isolation source: river surface water | place: USA:Blue River Watershed | collected 2017-08-18
ACATCGTCAGGCTCTTAAATACACAAGCCCCAACCGGAGATCTGGTTGGGGCTTTGTCGTTTCTGGGCTTTGGGGAATGCATTCTAATACCCCTTCTACAGCTTCCGCTCTCTGACAGCGGCGTGTTTGTGTGTTTAATGTCTCTTTCTATAACTTCGGAATACCTCTCGCGAGAACTCTTTCGAAATCATGCTCCCACACCTGTTGGTTTCGTGCCGCCTAGAACTCTTTCCAGTTTTAATACTCAGACCATGGGTGCTGTCGCTGAAATGCCCCAACCTTTCTAGACTCTCTAAAGCTTCATAAGGTATTTCTTCTCATGCTACACCGGCGACAGGGTTGATTGTTGCCATGTCTGTGTACTGGATTCTAAAATCGTTCAATTTAATCAAACCCATCTTGCTAATCATACTCGTTGCTCGCATAGACTTTTCTCCCGACACTCTCCGGCTTGTGTAGTTGGAAAAAGCTTTCAGCTACCGCATTCTCTCATAGGTTCCGATCTAAGTGATGTCGCTAATTTACGCTAAGTTGGGACGGAGCCAGCAATTCAACCTGCCGGTTCAGCAAATTGCGAGCCACCACTGATGTCTCGCCAACATGATACGTCGCGTCCTATTGTAACCCCTTTCAGAGCGTATCTGCGCCTCAGCATAAGGTGCAAAAGCACCTCTCTCCGATTGAAATCATGTCCTCCAGGATCTTGCGATTCCCGTAAACTCAGACACTTATTCCTCCCAGAATGACTTGATAGCGCCCCCCGTAAAAAAATATTCATCGATTTTTTCTCTGGCGCTTTGGGGCTCATTCGACCAGTCGCTGTAACCCCTGAAGTGAATATACAGTACTGAATATATCAAACGAATCCGAACGTTGAACTCGTGAGAACTTTTGAACGCGTTTTCTTCATGGACTCCACCGCAAAGAACGCGGCGGCCTCCTTTAGGAAGTCCCTCTCCATCGTTAGTCGCTTGACTTCGGTGTTCAGCGCTTTGGTTTGATCATTTGTGGCTCTGCTCGGTCGTCATTCATGCGAACTCTCACCGTGCCTACTTTACAGTACTAGAGACTCTTGTAGGTGCCCGACTGCCGCTTTGCCAATTCAGCCAAAGGCTAGCCCCTATCGGTTAACTGTTTGACTAATTCTATCTTGAATTGCTGGGTATATCGTTTGCTAGGAGTAAACACCTCCTAGACGGCGTGAATGTAACGCCTCCGGGTGTCTACTAAACTCGGGGGCGACTCAGAGTAATGAATATGCCGGGTCTCTCTGGCAATTCTAATGGACTTCTAAGCTGCACGCTCTGCTGGATTGTAGACGCCATTAACCTTTGGACGTGCACTGACTTGCCAAACAGTGACGATGGCTTGTGAGTCCTGAGGCGGCACAGTCGGGTCACAGGAGGGGTTTCAGAAGACGAGCCCGAGATAACGATAGCGGGAGTGGCATTATCTGATTAGGTAGAACATGGGTAGACATAGCAATGACTGCTACCACACTCCCTCAGGAATTTGCATTTGAAGAGTGAGAGGAATTGAAGAGATATGCAGCGACTGCTTCGAGGAAGCCAAAAGCAGAATCACTGGCGAGCCCCTCGGCAGGCTAATATCGGGGTAAGGGCTTCGGAGGTAGCAGTTCAGGCTTATTACAACTCACGGAAATCTTTGGAAAATTTCACTTAGCCGGATCATTCATTCGGCGATTAGATTCTACACCCTATAATGAAAAAGGCTGCCGATCAGTAATGACAGGCAGCCCTCTTCCGGAGTAGTTTTCTGGCAACTGTCAGCTAGTAGCAGACGCCTCTTTCTCTCGCTTTAGGTTAGAGAACACAGATATCGCCTCGAGAATCACCATTACGCTAGCTATGAGGACAGCCACGCTGAGGAATACAAGTAGCCATCTCTCCTCTCTGAAAAACTGCATTAGCTGTACCGCACATCCCCATGTGGCAATGAACATTACTAGTGCCATTGGCACTAATGTGTAGCGCGCTGGTCTTCCAAGCTTTATCAGGAATATTGAGAGAACCAGTAACGTTAAGCTTGCAAGAATTTGGTTAGTTGCACCAAAAAGCGGCCAAATTATATTACCACCGCTACCAGTCGAACCACCTGCGCCGAACGCAAGAGCTAAACAGCACCCAACAGAAAACAAAGTCGCAGCAACGTTGTTATCTAGAAGTTTGATATTGTAGATTTGGCCCCACTCTTGGACGATATAGCGCATGAGCCTTACCCCGGCGTCCATTGTGGTGCTCGCAAACAGAACCACCATGGTCGCTAGAAGAGTTTGCGCAAATACGTTTGGCAGCCCCCAAGCATCAGTAAGAAGATTACCTCCGCCGGTAATAAATGCTGTCGCGCCACCTGTGCTGAACTTGTTGTAAAGCACGTGCCACTCCGCAGGCGAAGCTGCATACATTGCACTGCTTACCACCACCAGAGTGATCAAGGCCAATGAGCCCTCGCCGAGCGCCCCCAAGTAGCCAACAAATCTTGCGTCTGGTTCTTTGTTGAGTTGTTTTGAAGTGGTCCCCGAAGAGACTATACCGTGGAACCCTGACAAAGCTCCGCAAGCTACTGTGATAAACAGCAGTGGGAACATACTGGGGGTGTCTGGCTGCATTTGGTCATTGAATGCTGGCGCAGTTATATCAGGTATAGACATAAATACCGCGACATAAAGGAGGATCAAACCGACAACAAGTTGCGCTCCATTAATGTAATCGCGTGGTTGCAGGAGCAGCCAAACCGGAAGCATTGACGCAATTGCGGCATATGCAAATAAAATCAGAATCCATGCAGCTGTTTTGTTAATGCCCAAAATTTCATCTGGGAAATTAATCGGAATTACACTTCCTACCCAAACAGTGAAATAGAGGAAAGAAACGCCAACGATCGATATTACTAGGAGGTTATAATTCTTGCGAATCAATACTCCAATTCCTATGGCAAGGGGAATAACGACCCATGACGGAATTACTGCTGTTGGGAAGGTGATCATCTCGGTGGCGATGATGGAGCCGAATACTGCATTAACCATCAACAGCAACAGGAATATTACAATCATGAATAGGGTGCGGGTACGTTTGCCGATAACGGACTCGGATAGTGCGCCAATTGAGCGGCCTTTATGGCGATTGCTGGCCCACAGCGCTCCCATGTCGTGAACACCAGCAAAAAATATAGACCCAAGCGTTACCCAGATCATCGCTGGTACCCAACCCCAATATACCGCGATGGCTGGCCCCACAATTGGCGAAGCGCCTGCTACAGAGGTGAAATGAGCACCCCAAAGTACGAATTTATTGGTCGGCACAAAATCCACGCCGTCGTTAACTTCATGTGCGGGGGTCACGAAATCTGGATCTAATTTGAAGATTTTCTCGGCGATAAATCGCGAATAAACAAACCATCCAAATGAGAAGCCGATAAGGCCGAAGATTACTATCATTGCAGAGGACATTGAGTTCTCTCCCTAAAGGGTTTTTATTGTAAAAAAGAGCTGGCATCATAACAAGGTCGCGTGGCTATGCACAATATTCTATTCCCGAGAATCCTGTAGTTCGCACGCGTAGGGTTTATTGGTTTGAAGTGGCAAGTTTTCCGATTTAAGCGACTTGATGGGTAGCCGATTGTCTATCCGTTTCGGAAATGCATTGTCTTACTCGCCTTCGAGTCATTTTATTCCGTAACTATCAGACAAAATTAGCTGGTCCGTACTGCTCAAATGGTCGGCAGATATATAGGGAGCGTCCCAACAGATACTAGTTCTCAAGTAGGTCACAGCTTTCTTGTAAAAGCCCACTTAAATTTCCTGGAGCAAGGTAGCCGTTGAAACGTCGTGTGCGTACGTTCTATCTCCATCTATAGATACCGTTGCAAAAGGGGGCTAGATTGGCGATGGCAGGTAAACGCCGCTGAGCTTGCCTGGCATCGATGGCTTATCCTCATAGTGTTGAAATCCTGAGGTATGTCAATGCTGTGGGTTGCAATGCTCTCCATAATCGCCGCTGACCCCGACCATTTGATGCTTGCCTTTGTCGACAAGTAGTTCAGTTGCCGTATTTTTCAAATACGGCTAGTTTGAGGCATGGGCGATTTTACTTTGAATTGCTAAGGCGATCTGAAAGGTGTAGTTTCGTGTTGCTCTATTCTTAGTTAACGTGTCGATTTACTTCACGTTTCTGGGGGTGGGTGCGTCCGGGCTCTCATGCAAGAGCTGTCGGGATTCTCTTTTTTTGCTGTTATGGTGATCGAATTCACATGGGGGAAGCTACTTGCTTAACCAGATTCTTTTAGATTTCGCAGAGTGGCTTGATAGTCAGACTTGGAGTTCTGCGCTGCACGAGTCGTTTTATATGTACAACTGGGTTGAGTCCACCCATGTGCTCACTTTGATGGTATTTCTCGGCATGTTGTGCGTGATAGACCTGCGCATGCTGGGGCTAACAATGACCAATATTCCAGCGTCAGTTGTTGCGCGAAGACTCAACATTCCAATGATGCTTGGTTTTTCTGTAATGTTAATAACCGGACTCCTTCTGTACTATGCGGTACCCGTCCGCACAACTCAAAGTATTTGGTTCAGAATAAAGTTTGTTCTGCTTATAGCTGCCGGCATAAACGCCTGGCTTTTTCATCGGAAAATGAATCAGGCGGTGACATCATGGGATGACGACCGGACAGCACCGAAAGCTCTGCGATATGGAGCGGCATTGTCATTAATTCTATGGGCTGGGATAGTGACGACGGGCAGACTTATTGCATATGACTGGTATGATTGCTATAGGGTTAACTCTGATTTGATAGCATGGGCGGCTGGCTGCATGTCGGAATAGAAGTCGGGCGGAATGAACTTGGCGTAAATGGGGCAGGCTGTGGAGCTATTACCTTTTTTTGAATGGATGGAGACGAGTCTTCTAGGGCAGATAGGCAAGTCCTATGGTGGAGTCTATGCAATCGGTCAATCGATACATTTGATGTCGCTAGCAGTTCTTGGGGGGACCGTGCTGGTTACGGACTTACGACTTTTAAATATCGTATTGACTGAAGTCCCATCAGAAGCCGTAGCGGACAATGCTCATAAATGGTTCAAGCGGGCGTTGTTGCTAATCGTCGCTACCGGTATATTCATGGCTTCGGCTGTAGCGATAAGGATGTACCACAATCCTTTTTTTTGGGCCAAGATGTCCAGTTTACTTGTCGGAATTACTTTCGTATTTGCAGTTAAACGTCCTCTTTTAAAGATGCCGCATTCTGATATTAATCCCCTAGCCCTTAAGGCAGTTGCGACTGCATCCTTGATGCTCTGGTTTACAGTTGCGGCAACAGGACGGTGGATTGGCTTCTCGTAAAGGCGGGTGTAAATTGGAAAAGTTTATTCGGTAAAGGTTATGGAGCGGATGTGGATAGATCAAAATTGAAGAACGCAAAGCTCGATAAATCGGAAGCCATCGCTATTTATAGCTCGATAGTCATCATTATCGTAGGTGTAGTGTATTGGCTCATCCAGATCCGAGGGGTTCTGGAAATGCTGGAAATGGCCTATGGATAGATAGTATGGAAGATAGTTGTACCCGACTGATCAACGGGGAGGAGTGCTAATCTCACCTTTTTTCAGGAAGATACAGTGGAAATTCTTTCGTTGTCTCTCTACGTGAAGTCAGCTCCTATCTTCCTTGAAGTCTAATTAAAGAAGCTTGCCGTACTTTCCGATATATGATGAGCGCACAGCCTTTCAAATAACTTCCATCAGGAAATAATCATCGAGAATCAGGGAATTTACCAGTTTGTCGAGGGTTGCTCGCACCGCTGCATCCAGCACCGGTGCTGATGCTCTACCGAAAATTACATTATCAAAAACGGTTTGGCTTCCTCTCTTGAGGGTCACATGAGTCCTAATGGTGACCTCGATTCCAGCATCTTTCTCTATTACTTGTAGCTCGGTTAATTCGCCCTCAAGTGTAAGTGTCTCACCTTCCTGTACAAGTGTCGCGCCGCCCGCTTCAAAAGCCTGTACAAGGGCATCATTGACGATATCAGCAACTGGTTTCTCTGCATTAGAGGATAAAATCGTTCGAGATTCGCTTGGGGCCACGGCTCGCTTGTCACTAAAGGGGGCTACTTTGAGAGGTCCCTTGGGCATCTTGCTAAAGTCCACCTGAGGTGTCTGCGAGTAATCATAGTTGATCATTACTTCATCGGCATTGGCGGACAATGTCTGGAGGCTTATGGCACAAGCAATGGCCAATGGCAGAGCTAAATCGCGAGCTTTCATACGTACTCCTGCATAAGTTGGGCAGCGCATCTCAATTGGGCTGAGAGCGACCTTAACTTAATCTATTCAGTGATCCAATTCAACATTCCGAAAAAAAGCCACCGGCAAGTAATCTCTCCGGTGGCTTTATCTGTATCTACAAACTTGCAGTTAAGCCGTCTATTACAGCTTGTCAGCGGGCCAAGGTGCACCCTGATTGGTGCGCGGAAGCTCTTTGATGCCCTGATATACAAACTTCTGTACGCGCTTACCTTCGTAAGTCTCAGTGGTATAGATGCTACCATCTGAGTCTACGGAGATGCTGTGAGGGGCATAGAACTGACCTGGGCCTCGTCCACCGTGGCCGAAGCTGGTTAATACCTCCAGCGTTTCGCGTTCAATGATGTACACTTTGAAGTTCTGTCCATCGGCCAGATAAAGATACTTCTGCTCTGGGTCTTTAGAGAAGTCTATGTCCCACGTAGAGCCCTGATTAAGAGTCTGTGGTGCAACCTGAGCTTCCTTCACGAAAGTGCCATCTTTTCGGAACACTTGAATACGGTCAGTACCGCGGTCGCATACATACACTAATCCGTCATTAGCAGGAATTGCGCAATGCACTGGGCCGCGGAACTGTTGCGGCAATGGCGCACCTGGGGTGTATTCGACACGACCATCTTCCGGAACATTGCCATATGCGCCCCAGAAGCGCTTAAACGCACCCGTGTTGTAATCAATTACCGCTACACGCTTGTTGCCGTAGCCGTCGGCTATGTAAACCTCGTTCTCGGCAGCATCGATTGTAAGTTCAGCCACCATTGAGAAGTGAGTAGTGCTTGTGCTGTCAGCGGCATTGCCTGGCTCACCATATTGAGCAACGAATTTCCCATCGCCAGTGAATACCAATACATGAGAGTCGCCACCGCCGTTACCGCCGATCCATACGTTCCCGTTAGGAGCTACGTCTATCCCGTGGTTCGAGGCTGGCCATGTGAATCCCTCACCAGGACCGCCCCAAGCGTTGACTACATTGCCTTCGGGGTCAAACTCGATAATAGGGGGCGCCGGGGTGCAGCATTCGCTCACGCCAAGCTTCAGGCCTATTTCGGTGGCTCCGCCGAACATAGAGTCTTGGTCTCGGTGAACGATGAAGACGTGATCTCGCTCATCAACGTCAACACCAATCGTGCGACCAAGAATCCACTGATTTGGCAGTGGCTTCGGCCAGTAAGGGTCAACTTCAAAGGCTGGCGCCATAACCATGGAGCTGGCTGCTTCAGCTGGCTCCTGCAGTTGTGTCTGGCTAATTCCCAGCGCTGTAAGAGCAACTGCAAATGTGGCTCCTGCCGCGTACTTGATGTTTCTTGTCATTCTTTTTCCCTCCAAGGTAAGTCTCTAGTGAGGCTTTGTTATTTTTAGACCGGGATGCAGTATACTCACTTCATCGACGACAGTATACTCGGATTCCTCGATTTGCAGCGCCCTAAAAAAACAAAATTTAGCTTGCCCCGTGTGCCTGCTCAATAGGCGGGTTTCCGTGGTTGAAAAGCTTACAGAGTAGTAGAGGTACAAGTTTTGAGCATTGATGCATATGCACAGATATTCGAACGCTTCTTGTTATGGCGAGTTAGGCGCAATGGGAGCACGGGTCCGTCCCGCAGTGCGCTGATCTTTATATCTGTTCTGTCATTGACGCTAGCCACACTTCCGGTGGCGTCTCAGGCTGATGATGTTCCACTTTCGGTGGCCGTACAGGCATATATCAAGCCCGAAGGCAATAATTTAACGGTACTGTTGAGAGTGCCAATGGATGCGCTGGGGGAAGTTGACTTTCCAACTCGAGGCGTTCCAGGTTCGTTGATCTTTTCGGAAGCCGATAGCGCTCTGGAGACTGCTACAAACGTCTACATTCTGAATTCACTTCAGTTTTTTGAAGAGGACCGAATGCTCGAAGAGAAGTCTTTAGAGCGCGTAAGAGTTTCATTGCCCTCCGACAGGTCTTTCAACAGTTATGCGCAAGCCATTGAAAATGTTAATAAAGACAGGCTGGATGATAGTGTGGACCTCTATTGGCGTCAGGGGATGCTTGACGTTCTCGTCACTTATCCTATTCGCTCAGCGGAGTCACGATTTTCAGTCGACGCGCGCCTCGCGGGATTGGGCGTAGAGACAAATACGGTTTTGCGATTCGTTTTGCCAAATGGGGCAGAACGTCCCTTCAGCTTCGTTGGAAATCCAGGCTTGGTATTTCTTGATCCAAGCTGGTTTCAAGCGTCGTGGCGGTTCATTGAGCTTGGATTTAAGCACATTTTGGCGGGTATGGATCATTTGCTTTTCCTGCTCTGTCTTCTTATTCCTCTCAGGAGTGTACGCGCGCTGGTGCCCGTCATTACTTCGTTTACGATCGCGCACTCTATTACGCTAATTGCGTCAGTGTTTGGGGTGCTCCCGTCTGTATTATGGTTTCCTCCGTTGATTGAGACGTTGATTGCGTTGTCGATTGTCTACATGGCATTTGAAAATATTGTCGGATTTAAGCAGGAAAATCGCTGGCTGGTCACTTTTGGATTTGGTTTGATTCACGGATTTGGATTTTCCTTTCTGCTCACTGAGAGCATGCAGTTTGCGGGCGCGCATTTAATTACCGCGCTGCTTTCATTTAATGTAGGCGTAGAGTTCGGACAATTGTTAGTTCTATTGCTGGTAGTGCCGCTGCTTCGAATTCTCTTCAAATACGTGGTTGCGGAGAAGGTCGGCATCATATTGTTGTCTGCCTTGGTTGCTCATAGCGCTTGGCATTGGATGGCTGAGCGTTGGAGTGCCTTAATGGGTTACGACATACGGATGCCTATCCTCAACTCTGATTTTTATGCTGGTTTATGGCAGTGGGGGATGCTGGTTCTTGTTGCTGCAGGCGTACTTTGGGCTATGAACTCTCTCTTCAACAAGTATTTTTCTACGTCCCCTCCGGCTCAAACTGACAATGCTTGACTTAAGCAAGGGGGCGGCGAGGTTTCTGCAGGAGGAGAGGTAACACATATACATTTATTTATGTGTGAGACAATGCCGCTTATAGAATCTGCGCTATAACCCTACGCAATTAACCTCGGAAATTCTCGGTGATTCATTCTGAGGCGCACTTTAATCCGGGCCATAGGCAATGGTTACCTAGCAATCTAAACCAGCAAGGAAAGTCGAAAACTCCGTGCCAAAATGCGAGGTGTCGATTTTCGGACACTTCTAGTTAGAAAGGCCCATTTTGAAAACGGATAGTTATATTCGAACTGTTCCAAAGGGCTATCTGTCGATTTCGGGACCGCACTTAGTTCCTCCTTGTTAGAATGCCGCCTTAATTTGGGGGCGCTGTGCGGCAAGTTCAGCTTTGTGCAACCTGGTTTGATGTGAGCATAGCGCTGTGACTCTTGCAGTTAATAACGTTCGTTGTGGCGTGCTCGGAGAAATTGTTGGAGCGATGGATTGGGGTTATTGCGATTTAATTGGACCACATTTGAATCGGCATTTTTGGAACCCTGAAATTCTCGTGATGTTTCAGGGTGGGGTGGGATTATTTTTAGGGCGTGTTTATTGGAGTATATGTCATGGTAAAGAATTCTTATATTGCTGCACTGCTAGCTGCTATTGCATTTAGTTCCCCTGCTTTTGCTACGCCTGAGCGGGTTGGTGACTTTGCATTGCTAGACCAGAACGGTGATTTTCATCAGTTCAGCAGGTATAAGCACAAAGACGCTATTGTTCTCTTTTCCCAAGCAAATGATTGTTCAAGCGCAGTTGGTGCCGTTGCTGCGTTGCGAGACTTGCGCTCTCAATGGGAGGGGAAAAATGTTGCGTTTCTAATGGTTAACTCGGCTAAAGACGACTTAGCCTCCATACGAGAGGCTTCGAAAGCTCAGAATCTGGATTTCCCGATAATGTTGGATAGTAGCCAGCTTGTTGCGGATACATTAGGTATTAATAAAGCAGGCGAGGTATTGGTTCTGGATCCGGAACGCTTGACTGTTCTATATAGAGGGCCTGTGCATGAACATATCGTAACTGCGCTCAACAATGAGTTGAGTGGTGTAGAGCAGGATACTATGTCAATGGAGGTAGCAGGTTGCGATTTGAACATAGTCGATGGGTCAATGTTGGCATCAAATGCACCGGATTATGCCTCAGAAGTTGCGCCAATCATCGTAGAAAACTGTGCTGAATGTCATAGAGAAGGCGGAATTGGACCTTTTGCCATGAACAGCCATCTGATGCTTCAGGGCTGGTCGCCAATGATTCGCGAAGTTCTTTTGACTAAGCGCATGCCTCCAATGCAAGTTGATCCTGATATTGGACATTTCGAGAATGCAAATTACATTTCTGATGAGGAATTGCAGACGCTGGTACATTGGATAGACGCCGGGGCACCGAAGGGGGTTTTTTCTTCCGATCCTTTGAGTAACTTAGAGTATGCCGACGTGAAGTCTTGGCAGCTTGGGGAGCCAGACTTTGTGGTTTCGTCGCCGCTGCAGGAGATTCCTGCAACTGGCGTCCTCGATTATATAAATGTTGATGTGGAGTTACCCTTTGCTGAGGACAAGTGGGTAAAGGCGGTTCAGTTTATTCCTGGAGATGAAACCGTCCTTCACCACCTTCTTACATATGTTACTGCTCCCAGCGAAGATTTTAATGGCGGTGAGTCCACGCAAGTTTCGACGGTAGGTCGGTTTCTCGAAGGTTATGCACCTGGCAAGGTTGAGGCGATGGTGTTCCCTGAAGATACCGGTGTCCTGATTCCAGCAGGACACAAGCTTTCCATGCAATTCCATTTCACCACCAACGGCAGAGCCACTAGCGACCAGACAACACTTGGCATGTATTTTTATGATGAGAAGCCGGCCCACGAAAACTTTACGCGTGCGGTATCCGGCATGTTTGTAATTCCGCCACATGCTGTAAATCATGAAGTTCGCGGGGCATTTACTATCGATAAGCCGATAGTGGTAAATGGGCTGCGCGCGCATATGCATTTCCGTGGCAAAGATATGAAATTTTCGGCTGAATATCCCGACGGAACTGTTGAAGATCTGCTTAGCGTGCCAAACTACAGCTATGCTTGGCAGCCCACCTATCAGCTGAGCGAGCACAAGTACCTTCCTGCAGGCACTAAACTTCTTGTTTCTGGGGCGTTCGATAATTCCGAGTTCAATACCGCTAATCCTGATCCTGACAAGCAGGTTAGGTTCGGATTGCAGAGTTGGGAAGAGATGTTTATGGGGTATTGGACATATTACGAAGCTGAGTAATTGCCAAAGATAACTTAGCGAAGCGATGTTGTACGGTGGCCTTCTACAGTTAAGAAGGCCGCTGCTTTCTTTAAACAGTAAGCTTTCCCGCCAAATCAAAATCCTCAATTCGTTGAACTGTTGCAAAAAATTGCAGTCTTTCGGTCGATTAAGCGGGGAGTGCTGCGTTGATGTCTTATAATTGGCTGGCTACGTATCGCACCTGCCGGATTGGCCACGATGAAGCGCATCTTATCAATATTTTTCACGTTATTTAGCATTGAAGCAGCGGTCGCAGCCCCCCTCCGACATGTGGGGGATTTTTCATTGCTCGACCACAATGGCTATTTTCATCAGCTGAGTCGCTTTTCGGAAAGTACGGCGGTAGTTCTTTATGTCTACGGCAATAATTGTTCGTCTTCTTCCGATGCAGTTCCTAAACTGAATCTATTGCAAGAAAAATACGAGGCTCGCGGAATCGAGTTTCTCATGATTGATCCTTTTCACGAAGATACCCGCGAATCGGTAAGCGAGAAGTTGGATTCGGCCGGGAATTTGGTTCCGGTACTCATGGATCGATCCCAGTTGGTCTCTCAATCTTTGGGGGTGCGTTCGAGCGGGGAAGTATTGGTAATAGATCCCAAGCGCATGAGTCTTATTTACAGAGGTGCAATCGATAGTAGAGCACTTGCCGAGCAAAGTGCTCTCGGGCGGAACTATCTTGAGGAGGTGCTTTCGGCTGTCGTTGTTGGTGCGTCAGTTATTTCAGATGTTCCTTGGACAAAGGGCGAGAGTGTTGCATATTCAAGCATGTCGGAGATCAATACCCGTGGCGCCTCTTATGTAAATGATATCGTTCCCATTCTGCAAAATCGCTGCATTACCTGCCACCGTGAAGGTGGAATGGCTCCTTGGTCAATGAGCAGTCATGAAATGGTCCGTGGATGGGGGGAGATGATTCGCGAAACGATCTTGACCATGCGAATGCCGCCAGGGCAGATAGATGAGGACTATCTTGATAAATTTATCGATGTGCACTTTATTACAGATGCTGAGAAAGTAAGCCTTGTAAGCTGGCTTGATGCTGGCGCCCCTCGTGATGGCGAAGTTGACCCATTGACGGCGCCTTTGATTCCTCAGTCGGATTGGGCACTCGGCGAGCCAGATTTAATAATAGAAATTCCAGCTCAAGATATCCCCTCGAATGGTGTGCTTGACTACAAGTTCATCCCAATAGAGATAGGTCTTGAGCAGGATCAATGGGTTCGCGCTTACGAGTTCGATGTTGGCGAAAAGTCAGTTCTACATCACATAATTGCTTACACTCAGGACGAAAGGCAGCAGAAGCAGAATGCAAGCCTGGGGGGAAGCAGGACGAACTTCGGGAGTTATGCCCCGGGGCGTGACCATGTGGAGTTTGATGCTAACACCGGAATACTCCTTGAGAAAGGGATGCGGTTTATGTTGCAGCTACATTACACGACCATTGGCAAGCCGGTCAGAGATGTGTCGCGCATAGGTCTATATTTTCACGATGCTGAGCCCGAATATCTTTTGTCCCGCACAGCAGTTATGAATGGTGAATTTGTGATTCCGCCAGGGGTATCGGATTATCCGGTAATGGCGTCTGCGACAATTGAGCAGGACTCCCTTTTGTACAATTTGGCTCCTCACATGCATTTTCGAGGTAAGCGTGTCAGTTATAGCGCGCATTACCCTGACGGTCGAGTGGAGGAGTTATTGTCTATCCCCAATTTTCAGCATAATTGGCAGATGGTTTACAGGTTGCGCGAACCATTATTTTTGCCGGCGGGCACTGTTATTAAGGCCGAGGGAGCTTTTGACAACTCCGTGTCGAATTTGTTGAATCCTAATCCCGCTCAAGAAGTCAGGTGGGGGGATCAAGTTTGGGATGAGATGTTTATTGTTTGGATGCGGGTTGGCGAAATAGAGTCAACACTTGCTCCATAGCGCTCATTTGCCTGCAAAAACTGGGCATTAGCCCTACCGCTGAAGTCGGACTAAGATTTCTCTTTCCATTCATCGACGGTACAATCCGTTTCCCGTTCTATCGGCCCTAGCATGATTTTGCATCAGGGCTTTATCTATTGGTCGTGTTCTATGGATTTGCTCCCGCTCCTGCAAGTTCTTTCTGATGGGCAATTTCACTCCGGCGAGCAGTTGGGTGCAAATCTATCCTTAAGTCGGTCCGCGGTATGGAAGCAAGTTGAGCGATTGCGGGAACTGGGTGTCGAGGTGCACTCCGTAACGGGTAAGGGGTATAGATTGCCCACAACGTTTGATCTCTTGTCTCGAGATATCATTCTCGCCAACTTAGGTGGCGGCGCAGCGGAGTGGGAGCGCTGCTTTGATGTGCTGTTTACGGTGGGTTCGACTAACGCAGAAGCAATGCGTTTGGCTCAAGGGGGCACTGATCGATATGCCATTATTGCGGAGCACCAGACTCAAGGGCGCGGAAGGAGAGGGCGTGTCTGGGTTAGCCCTCTTGGTGCGAATATCTATTTCTCCATGATCGTGTCATTTCAGATGGGCATCGGTGCCTTGGAGGGGCTCAGTCTGGCGGTGGCACTTTATGTGGTTCGCGCGTTGGAGATGGAAGGAGTGACGGGATTGGGCGTGAAGTGGCCTAATGACATTCTGCTTGGGGGTCGGAAGCTGGCAGGTATACTTTTGGAAGTTTGCGGCGATATGGCGGGACCTTGCAAAGTAGTAATTGGTTTGGGGCTTAATGTAAAGATGCCGAAGTCTGCGAGCGCCGATATTGACCAGCCGTATACTGACCTGACGGCGGGTTTCTCTGGCCGTCCAGACCGTAACAAGATTGTCGCGACGGTGATTACGCAGCTCACGCGAGGTTTAGAGCAGTTCAATGTTTCCGGCTTCGGTCCATTACAGCCACATTGGGATACCATGGACGTGTATAGAAATGAAATGGTTGAGATAAGAGCTGGTAGCAATGTGACGCAAGGAAAAGTGATGGGCGTTAGCAATAGCGGCGCCCTGCTTCTGGAAACATTGCATGGATTAAAAGTTATCACGGGGGGAGAATTGATGCCCTCAATGCGTCCCATCTCCGGAGATGTCTGTCATGATTCTTGATTTGGATGCGGGTAACTCCACGGTTAAGTGGCGACTTATTTCCGAAAATGGAGAAGTCGTCGATAGTGGTCGTGGTATCGGGGCGAGCTTACATACCATCGGTATCCCGGAGTCTGAGCGCCCCGCAAGGGTTCGCGTTGTTAGCGTGCGTGGCCCGGAATTTGAAGTTAGGCTGCGCGAAGAGTTATCACTAATTTGGGGTGTGCTACCTGAGTTTGCCACTGTAGCTGCAACGAGCTCGCGTGTCGTAAATGGATACGAGATACCTGCGTCTCTTGGAGCGGATAGGTGGATGGCAATCCTTGCCGCGTATAATGATTGTGGAACCGCATGTTGCGTTGTGGATGCTGGAACAGCTATCACCTTGGACGTTGTGGCTGACTCCGGGTTCCATGAAGGAGGATATATAGTGCCCGGCATGTCGCTTCAGAGGCGTAAACTGGAGGAGTCAACGAGCATCCGCTTATCTGCTTTACCCAATTGGTCTGATGCGTCTCTAGGAGTGTCTACAAATTCTGCAGTGCAAAACGGTATTGTTTCCATGGTTTCAGATTGGATTGCATGCGAATCTAGAGGTCGTGGCAAATTATATATGACGGGAGGCGACGCAGAGTTTCTTTCAAGACGTTTAGAGGTTCTAGAGGTTGCGCATCGTGTGGTTCCTGATTTGGTTCTGAATGGACTGGCGCATGCGCTGCCATAGATTGCTAATGTTGAGGGGCTGGGATGAATAATGCGCGGACTTCTTCTGGGATTGTTGTTAGCGAACATTATCTATGCAGGATTGGCGCTTGCGGTGAAGGCTGATGCTGTCGATACGGGGCAATTGCCTGTCAGAGCGGGAGGAGAGGTGCACCTGCTATCTGAGGTGGCTCCTGGCGACTTGCATGAATATCCTCCTAATCCGGTCGTGGTGGGGGCTGGTGATTTAACTGCGGAGAATAATAAGTCTATTCTGCTTCCTCCTAGCTCCTACTGTGTTCAGATAGGTGTCTTTGAAAGTTTAACTGATGCCAATGATTTCATTTCTGTCTATGGCAATAGCATGACGGTGGAGCTGGATCGGCGACAGCTGGAAGCAAAGCCCCAATATCGGGTATATCTGCCCCCGTTTGCGAGCAGGGAGGAGGCAATAGATGCTATTGAGCAACTTAGGGCGACTCTTGGTGCGAACAAACTTGTAATTGATAGCTTCCTGATACCTCAAGGAGATTTGGTAAATGGCATTGCTCTGGGTTTGTTCTCTGAACAGGCGAATGCAGCGAACGTGAAATTGCAGCTCGACAAAATCGGGTATGAAGTCGTTATTGAAGAGGTTTCGGGCGCTCAGGAAGAGTTGAATGTGATGATAGTCGGGCTGGAGTCCGAGGCGATATTTCAAGGATATTTGGCCGAAATTCAACGTGTGCGGCCTTACTTGCGGGCAGTAGAAAAACTCTGTGAAACGATTGCACAAGGAATCTAATTCCCCTAAAATGCCGCCTCTGAATAAGACACCCAAGTTCAAATAGTGCTCTGGGGCTCTTGTAGGAGGGGTTCCCGAGTGGCTAAAGGGATCAGACTGTAAATCTGACGCGCGAGCTTCGGTGGTTCGAATCCACCCCCCTCCACCACCTAGATGCTACTAATGGCTGGGCTATCAGGCCTTGGCGGGTATAGTTCAGAGGTAGAACACCAGCCTTCCAAGCTGGTTACGCGGGTTCGATTCCCGCTACCCGCTCCAGTTTAAGGTTGGTTGCTCGCGCGCGTGAATTCTTGCGGTATGTGAGCTTTGTGGTTGAATATGAAAACTAGTTTCGACGGGTTGGGTTCTCTGGTGTTAATGGCTGGTGCTGCAGGAGGGCTCTCCTCGGGAATCTGACATATGCTCGAACTGTTTATTACTAGTGTCTGGCTCGCATAGCTCAGAGGTAGAGCACTTCATTGGTAATGAAGAGGTCTCCGGTTCAAATCCGGATGTGAGCACCAAGTTTGCAGCTCTCGTAATTTTATAACGAGGTGCATCGGGTGTTTGGTTTGCTGATCGGATGCCTGCGTTGATCTAAAAGTTGCGGGTTTTAGGCGAGTTGTTGCGTGCGCCGTCCTGGTGCGGTGTTGCCCTGGACGAGTTCGAAATTAATAGAGGCGATCAAAATGGCTAAAGGTAAGTTTGAGAGAAAAAAGACACACGTGAACGTCGGTACGATCGGCCACGTAGACCATGGCAAGACGACACTGACAGCGGCTTTGACGCGTGTGTGCGCTGAGACCTGGGGTGGTGAGATGCGAGCGTTCGATCAGATCGATAATGCTCCGGAAGAGAGAGAGCGTGGTATCACGATCAACACTTCTCACGTAGAGTACGACTCCTCAATTCGCCACTATGCGCATGTTGATTGTCCTGGTCACGCTGACTATGTGAAGAACATGATCACTGGTGCTGCGCAAATGGATGGTGCGATTCTGGTAGTGTCGGCCGCTGACGGTCCAATGCCGCAGACTCGCGAGCACATCCTGCTGTCTCGTCAGGTGGGTGTACCGTACATTGTTGTGTTTATGAACAAGGCGGACATGGTTGATGATGCTGAGCTGCTTGAGCTGGTAGAAATGGAAGTGCGCGAGCTTCTTGAGACGTATGATTTCCCAGGTGATGACACGCCGATCGTAATCGGTTCTGCGCTCAAGGCGCTTGAAGGTGACACGTCTGATTTGGGTATGCCGTCAGTGCGAAAGCTGGTCGAGACGCTTGATGCATACATCCCTGATCCTGTGCGCGATGTTGAGAAGCCGTTCCTGCTGCCAATTGAAGATGTATTCTCTATTTCTGGTCGTGGCACGGTTGTGACTGGTCGAATTGAGCGTGGCATCGTGAAAGTGGGTGACGAGATCGAGATTGTTGGTCTGAAGGACACGACCAAGACGACGTGCACCGGTGTGGAGATGTTCCGCAAGCTGCTGGACGAAGGTCGTGCGGGCGAGAACGTTGGTGTCCTGCTGCGAGGCACCAAGCGCGAGGATGTGGAGCGTGGTCAGGTGCTCGCTAAGCCTGGTTCGATTACGCCGCACACTAAGTTTGAGGCAGAGGTGTACATTCTGAGTAAAGAAGAGGGTGGTCGTCATACGCCGTTCTTCAAAGGCTACCGTCCGCAGTTCTACTTCCGTACGACGGATGTGACTGGTGCGTGTGAGCTGCCAGAGGGTGTTGAGATGGTGATGCCAGGGGACAACATCAAGATGGTGGTGACGTTGATCAACCCGATTGCGATGGACGACGGCCTGCGTTTC
>JACCDX011759534.1_pt1 | contig 17919 bp, 15 predicted proteins | sample 7449681 | NCBI WGS metagenome assembly JACCDX01 (sample SAMN15323450, study PRJNA562643) | freshwater metagenome | isolation source: river surface water | place: USA:Blue River Watershed | collected 2017-08-18
ATTGTTATAAATAATAATAATAAAAAAAATTTGTATATTATAAATATATATATTATTATGCCTGTATATTTTAGTACATTAGAAGATGCTTGGGGAAATCATAATAATTATCCTGTAGAAAAGAAAAAAAAATGTAAATCTATAGATAATAATAAAGATCCTTTATGTGAATTGTACGGTAAAAGATATTCTAAAGTTTCAAAACCATATTCATCAAATGATGATTTTGAAAATAATTTTTCAGAATATGATAAAAATCCCTTTAATAAAAATTTAATAAATAAAAATACCAATCAAAATAGACAAGAATATTATCCAATCGAACTAGATGAATATTCAAGTTTTGCATCAGTTAAAGCTATTGAAAATGCAGATGACGAAGATTATTTATTAAATGCTCTAGAAAAAGTAAATAAAAGTGAAACAAACTTAAATAATGATGATAATGATGATGATGATATTTGTGAAAATGAAAATGATAATCCATTAAATTCTCATAAAAAAAATAATCTAACAAAATCTATAATAGATCACGAAACTTCAAATAATGATGATAATTATTTAGATTTAGGATTATTTGCAACAAGTGGAATTCTAATAATATTTATGATGGAAAAGATATTACAACTAGGAATTATGATGAAAAATTAGGATTATCTATAATATAAAAAAAATATTATATAAATAAAAAATAATAATGTCTGATGAAATAAGTAAAATAGTTAGTTTTACATTATTAATTATAATATATCCTTTAGTTTTATATTTATTTTTTATGATTAATCAATTGTCAAAAAAAATAGAAGAAATAGAAAATGAAATAATTTATATTAGTAAAATAATTAATCAAAATAACACTATTTTAGAAACTAAAATTAATACTTAAAATAGATATAATTTAATAAACTCATCTCTAGTAATTATTGTAATACCTAAATCTCTAGCTTTCGATATCTTATTATTTTGTGTTTCTATATCTTTTATAATAAGAATATTTACATTTTTGTTTAAGGTTGATTTAATTACACCACCTCTCGAAATTATATTTGTTTCCATATCTTTATCTCTAAATCCGGTAAATAATACTGCTATATTCTCTAAATTTTGATTTTTATTAGATTTAACATTATTACTTTTAACAGATTGATTCAAATTACAAGTTAATTCATTATCTTTTAAAAATTCTTTAAAATTATCTATACAATTAATAAATTTAATAGCAGTAGTTTGATTAATTCCATTAATATTTATTAGTTGCTCAATTGTAGGAACATTATTTATTAAATTTGGATATACATTTGTAATTAATTTAATTTTTTTTTCTCCAAATCCTCTTCCAAATGTGTTTGATGCTACCATAATTGCTACACAATCTGTTAAGTCAATTTCTTTAAGTGCATGAAATATATTGTTTGCCATTTTTATTTTAATACCATCTATTGATTTTAATTCATCTATAGAAATATTCAAAATTTTATAAATTGTTTTATAATTAGCATTATATAATTTATTTATTACACCACTACTTACACCTTTCGTTTTCATTTTTGTAAAGAAATTAACCAAAATTTTTTTTTGAAGTTCATCTGAATTTTTATTATTAATAATAATATCAACACCGGAATTTGTCCAAGTAAATTCAACATCTGGTAATTTAGGTTTACCAGTATCAGATTTTTTTATAATTCTAATTATATGTGGAATTACATCTCCACTACGTATTACAACTATTTTGGAACCTGGACCAATTATATTATCCTTTATAAATTTAGCATTAAAACCAGTCGCTCTTTGAACTTGTACACCTCCAATATTTGTTATTGGAAATAGTACAATTGGTATCAAATATCCATCTTTTGATATATCCCATTGGACATCTAAAACTGTTACTTCAGCACTATCATTTGTCATCATATTTTTAAAGGCAAAAGAATATTTAGGATTTCCTGATTCATTAATGTTATGCAGAGAATTATTTATAACAACAATACCATCAATTTCATATTCACAATTATTTCTTCTATCATTAAAATAATTAGATAATATATTAATACTAATATTATTCATTATCGACCTTGGAGATATTTTAAATCCTTTATTTTCTAAGTTATTAAACTGTTCTGATGGTATTAAATTAGAAGGATTTAAAATTTGATATGTTACAAAATCTACATATTGAATTATTTCTAAATTAGGATTTTTAGAATTGAATACACCAGATACTGTATTTCTTGGATTAGATCCAAGATGTTGAATTTTTGGCCAATTTTTTTTAGAAATTACTAATTCACCTCTTACAGCAAAATCTTCTGTGATATTTTTAGGAATGTTTTTTATATATTTTATCATTCTACTTATATCGCTACCTGATTCACCATTTCCTCTTGTATATAATTTATAATTACCATTTTTTATATTTAATAATGCCGAGATACCATCTAATTTATCTGTTAATACATATTCACCAGGATATTTATGTATCCATCTTTCTAAAACTTTTGGATCAGTTTTAATTTTATCTTGTGAACCCATCCAATAAGGAAGAACAACTTTTTTATTTTTATTATTAATAGGCGCCCCTATTTCTTGTAATACAGGATTTTCTGGATTTATATTTTTTAATGTGTCAACAATATAATCATATATTTCATCGCTTAATAAACTTTTATTTTTATTATAATATAAATTATTGGCTTCTCTTATTATATTAGCTATATCATTTTCACTTAATCTTTCGATTAATGTAGGAGTTTTTTGAATTTCTTTTAAAAATTTAATCGTAATCTTCATTTTATATATATATAATTTATATATTATATATTGATCAAATTTTATATTAAATAACTTTTATGCGAAAATATATTTAAGAAATAATATGTTGTTGTAAAGAAACATTTATTGATAATAAATAATTAGTAATATATAAATATATGGATTATATATTACTATAATATAATAAATAAGTTATATGAATTCAAATTTTAAAATAGAAAAAAACTATTTTAACTATAACCAAATTTGTGATCGAAATAAAATACATACTGATAAATTATCCGAATTAAATGATGAAATAAAAAAACAAAAAGATATGTCAACATATATCTTTCATGAATTACGCAATATATTAGGTGGAATATTATCAATAACTGATATAATTAAACTAAAATATAATGATAATAAAGATTTACAAGATTTAATATCACAACAAACTGATATTTGTACTCATGCAATTGATACTATGAATGATATATTAGATATTTGTAAATTACAATCAGGTAAATATGAATTATCTAAAGATGTTGTGAATATCAATGAAATATTTAATACAGCAATTAAATTACAAGGATGTAAAGTTAAAAATAATGTTAAAATAAATATTAATATTTTACCAAAAAATCTAATTATTGAAACAGATAAAACAATTTTAACGCAATTTATAATTAATTTATTAAGTAATTCCGTTAAATATACTGAATATGGATTTATTACTTTATTTGCTGAAACTTTGAATAATATTGATAATAATTCAAATTATAATAATATTTGTATAGGAATTGTTGATACAGGATGTGGCATGCCTTTAAATTACGAGACTTATATAAATAATAACATGTATTTTAAAACAAATATTTCTGAATATGCAGTTAGAAATACTGGTTTTGGATTATATCTTGCAAATACTATTGCAAAAGCATTTAATGATAACTTACATATAGTTTCACCTATTCCTGAATCTAGTAAATATTATTCTAAAATATATAATAAACCTGGAACTATAGTATATATAAATATTAAAACTAAAAATATAAAATTAAAATCCGAAGTTACAAATAATAATATTATTAATACAAATAATATATATAAAGATCAAAATAATATATATAAAGATCAAAATAATATATCTTGGATTTTTAATCCAAAAGGATTTATAAAAGTATTAATTGTTGATGATCAAAAATTAAATAGAATTGCATTATTACTTATGTTTAAACAATTAAGCGAAATATATACAGATTTAAATATACATATTAATACTGCTATTAGTGTCGAAGAATCAGAACGTCTTATAAAAAATGGTAATATATATGATATTATTACTATGGATGAATATTTCGAAAAAAATATCGAAAATTCGATATTAGATTTTAGTAAAATTGATAGTATTACATTTAATAATAATAAACAAGATAATACTGATAAATTTCTGAAATTTATAGAAAATGATAAATTTAATATTATAAATGGAGACGGGCAAAAATATGGTTCATCATTTATTAACGAATATAAAAATGACAAATCTAAAATTATTATATCTATAACAGGAGCTGTTAAATCTTCTATTACTAATCTTATTATTTATAAACCATTTATACTTAAAGATTTTATCAATATTTTTACTAAAAATTGTTCATATTTATTAAACAATAAATATTTATATATAGATAAAGATACTATTAGACAAAATACTAATTTAATTTATTATACTAAAATTATTTAGATTTTTGATAGCGTAAATAATTTGTTTTTTTATTTATATAATATAAAATAATGACTACATTTCCTCTGAATAATACTAAATTTTCTTGGAATGATTTAAAAGAAATAGGTGTAATTGCTGATAAATCTTATTATTATACGTTATATGGATTTGATAATATAATAGAATTTTACGAGAATATCGAAAAAAATGTTGATATTAAATGTTTAAAAGATAATACTTTATCTAAGAAATTTTTTACAAATACAAATAATTTGTCAAATAAACATGATATTGAATGTAAATATAATGATAAAAATAAAATTAAAGTTATTTATGTTAAATCAATTAATACTGGTGCAGAATTTTTTGCTTTTACATATTATAGTACTTTAATTATTTTATTTATAGGTTCGAATAGTTTTATTGATTTAAAACATGATCTCGCATTAAACAAAGAGCGAGTTTTTTTAAATGGTAAATTTTGTACTGTTCATCGAGGTTTTTATGAACAATATTATTCGGTTAGAAAACAAATAATAGAAATTTTTAATCAATATTACAAAAATTATATCAATCCTAAAGTACTTTTTATTGGACATTCATTAGGTATAATAGGACAATTATGTGCATTTGATATAAAAAATATATGTGAAAATTCAATATTAGATATGGTATCTTTCGGAGCTCCATGTATTGGTGATAATACTTACGCTAAACTTGTCGATAATATTTTTGATAATAATATTCGTTTTGTTAATAATGAAGATATCATACCAGTTTCTCTCGAATTATTCGGGTATGTACATAGTGGTAATATAATTAAATTTGACGATGATGATTCTGTTTTATATGAATATAGTAAAACTTGGAATGATATTAAAAATATTGGTTTTGCTATAATTAAAGATTTTATTCCATATTTTGGTACAAATATCATTTTATATCATTTAATGTCTGATTATATTAATAGAATTGATAAAATAATTTTAAATACTATATCTAATACAGATACTAATACACATACTAATACAGATACTAATACAGATACTAATAAAATTAATAATACAGATACTAAATTAGATACAAATGTACCAATTATAACAGAAATAAATACAAAATAAATACAAAATAAATAAATAAATTAAATTAAAATTTTAATTTCATTATTCTCTAATAATTTATTTATAATATAATCAGTGATAGATACTCTTATGTTTAATAAAAATTTTAAATTTTTATATTCTATGTATTTCTCTTTCTCTATTAAAGTTTTACTATTATAAGAAATACCATAATCTATTATTTTAATATCTATTTTTGGTTTTTTTATAATTAATATATTATCTCCATAAATATCATGATGTATTATATTATTTTTATGTAAAATTTTAATTTTTTCTTCTATTTTATCTAATATTAATTTTTTACTATTTTCACTTCGTTTTTTTTTTAACCAGTCTGTTAATGTAATACTATTTTTAATATTTTCCATGTATATAATATGATAATAACCTATATCGGTCTTACATATAAAATGATTATATATTTTTGGTCCTACATTTAATTTTCCTGCTTTTTTTGATATATTATATTCATTTTTAATTATTTTTATTAAATTATCAGGTTTATTATTTATTTGAAATAATCTAGTTATATTTTTAATTTTTACTGCTTTGGTTTTATTAAATTCAAATACTTTTCCAAAATAGCCTGTACCTATTAATTTTAATTTATTTGAATCAACACATTTTGTTTCAAAATTTTCATCTGTTTTATCCGCATCTAATAAATTTATTATTTTATTTCCAGTAGATATATTTTTATTTTTTATATTTTTTATTTGATATTCTAATAATATTTCATCTATATAATCTTCTATTAGTAATAATATTGTATTAAATCTATTTGTATTTTGAATTTGTTGTAGATATTTTAAATTAATATTATTTTTTTCTTTATCCTTTAATTTATAAAATTCTTCTATATATTTTTTTATTAATGGTTTAATTTTAATTAAATTTATTTCCATTTATAATAATAATAAGAAAATATAAATATTATTATAAATATTATTTATATTTTTGAAAATTTACCCCCTTGGAAATTTAAAATGGAACAAATTTATTTTTTTTAACTATTAAAATTATTTAAAATTTTAATTAATATTATAATTTAAATTAATATAACTATGAGATTAAAAAGTGAATTATATTCCAAAGAACAGCAAATGTTAGAAGATAAATTGCTTAATATATTAAATTTAGATAATAACAAAACAATTATATTATATGATTTAGATAATGATATTGAAAAACAAAACAAAATATTAGATTTAATTCCTGAAATTAGAAAATATTATAATTTTACAAATATAGCAGGAGTTAGAAATACAAGTATTGTTAATAGACCTTGGTTATCAATCATAAGACATTTAACAAAAAGAAAATTTAATATATTAAGTGCTGATTATAGAATAAATAAAAATGATGAATTAATAAGAACAAAAAAATATATATTTTTGAAAAAAGATACTTAAAGAAATTTTCAAAAAAAAAGTTATATAAAGGTTTGGTGCGTTCTCTAATCATAAATAAAAAATATTATATAATAATAAAAAAATGAGCGTTAAAGAAAAACCACCTGATGATTTTTATAAATGTATAAAAGTCTCTCTTAAACATATCCTTAAACATCCAGAAATTAATACCACAAAAATAAATGATACTGTTATTACTGCTAATAAAATTATGATTCATACTTTACAATTTATGAAATTATATCTTTTAGATTTTTATAGTAAAAATAATTCTTTACCTAAAATTGATAAAGTTTTCATTAACTCTTGTATGAAGATTTTATGTAATGAAGTTGCTACTGGAAGACCTCCTAAAAAAGAAATAGTAGAATTAAAAAATACACTTAAATTATTTCAAAAAAAACACTATCCAATTGAGGAATTAAGTTATTCATATATGAATACTATTTTAGATTATTTAACTATTGATGTATTAACTATGTATGAGAATAATATTAAATTACATTATGTTGAATATGTTGAAAAATATGTAAATTTTTATTGGAAAAAAAAATTTATTATAGAAAAAATTAGAAAGTTAAATATTACTCAAAAAGAAAAGGAAAGTAGAGTTAATAAATTATGTAATGAACTTAGAAAAATAAAAAATGATATACTAAATGTTGAAGAAAAAAAATTAAAATCTCATAGTTCATATCATAATTGGATTCAATCACAATTGCAATTTATATTACCAAATAAAAGTAAATTTCAAAAAGATAATATTAGATATGATTTACAATGTAATCCTCAAGATTATTTACCTTGTATGGTTTATATGATGAAACAAATTGAAAATGAAGGTAATTCAATACTTAATGTATTCCCTTTGAGAAGTGAAATTTCGGCAAAATATATCCGAATAGATACGACGAAAAATTTATTTTTATTGATTTTACCAATTGGAAGTAAAATCACATAAATTCAAATTAAAAAATAAAATTTGAAAATATATATAAGAGTTATTTATATATCTAAAATTAGTATAATATTATGAAGTCTTGTAATGAAACAAGAGTATTATGTAAAAATAATGAATGTATTATATGTTATAATAAATCATTCAAAAGTAATAGCAAATATATATACATTGTTGATAAAACATTAAATCCAAGATATATTTCTAAATGTAGTGGAAAAAAAACTTTATTTAATTGTGATAAATGTAATCATATATTTCAAAGTACTTTTGATAATATTAGTAGAGGAAGATGGTGTCCTTTTTGTGCTATTCCATCAAGAAAATTATGTGATAAAGAAGATTGTACTTATTGTTTTAATCGTTCTTTTGCTTCACATACCAAATCTCAATATTGGAATTATGAAAATAATGATAATATTATACCAAGAAATATATTTTTAAATTGTGTTAAAAAATTTAACTTTATTTGTAATAATTGTAATCATAATTTTAATCTTAGTCCTAATATTATAAATTCACAAAATCAATGGTGTCCTTATTGTACTATAAATCAAAATAAATTATGTGATAATAATGATTGTAATTTATGTTTTAATAAATCATTTGCTTCTAACCCATTTAGTAAATTTTGGAATAATAAAAATACCATATTACCAAGACAAATAAAAATAAAATGTGATATTAAATATTTATTTAATTGTGAAAGTTGTAATCATACTTTTAGTTCTCGTATAGCAGATATTAAAGATAATACTAATAATTGTCCTTATTGTTCTAATAAAATATTATGTAATGACAATGATTGTGAAATTTGTTATAATAAATCATTTGCTTCATTTTGTAAATCAAAATATTGGTCTATAAAAAATAATATTACACCAAGAAAAGTTTTTAAATCTACAAATACAGAATATCTATTTGATTGTAATATATGTGATAATGAATTTATAACTTCTTTAGATAGAATTTCTTTAAGATTTCAGTGGTGTCCTATTTGTAAAAATAAAACAGAAAAAAAACTTTTTGAATGGTTTAAATCAAATAATATTAATATAAAATATCAATGTAATAAAAAATGGTCAGAAAAAACATATATTTATGATTTTATATTAGAAGAATTTAATTTAATAATTGAATTAGATGGTCCTCAACATTTTACACAAGTTTCTAACTGGACATCGCCGGATAAAACAATAATATCTGATATAAATAAAATACAAAATTCTTTAAATAATAATTATAGTATAATACATTTATTACAAGAAAATGTATTAAATAATAAAAATAATTGGGAAAATAAGTTTAAAAAATACTTAATTAAATATGATAAACCAACTGCTATATTTATTAATCAGAACAATATATATAATAATCATATAGATTTATTAGAAAAAAAATTTCAATTAATTAATGACGTATAATTTAGTTCATTTATTACTTAGAAAAGAACAAGGTAATAAAAGTGATTATTTATTTGATGGTAATCTTAAACGATTTGAGGATAAAATCTGGAAGTTTTTCTTTAGAACTGAACGAAAATGTTTTACTAAGAAACATTATACATTTCATCATATGATAGAAACAGACGGTATTGGATGTAGTATATTATTATTACGAAATGACTTGATTGGCAAAAGAGTAAATATGAAAAAAAATGTTTCAAATGAAATATATATTGATGAATTAAAAAATTATAAAGATTTACAAAACCAAAAAATAGTGGCAATTGACCCAGGCATCAATACATTAATTTATTGTGTTGATAGTGATAATATTAATGCTAATAAATTTCAATATACTCAAGATAGTAGAAGAAAAGAAACTAAAAGTAAAAAATATGGTAAAATTATTTTAGAACAAAAGACAACTAAAATTTACGGTAAAACAATTATTGAATATGAAACTGAATTATCCAATTATAACAGAAAGACTTTAGATTTTAATAAATTCAAAGAATATATAAAGAAGAAAAATGAAATTAATAATATTTTATTTGAATTCTATAATAAACAATTATTTCGAAAACTTAAATTAAACGGTTATTGGAATAGACAAAAAAATGAATATAAAATGATTAATAATTTTAAGAAAATATTTGGTAATCCAGAAGATACTATTGTATGTATTGGAGATTACGAACAAAGGAAACATATGAAGTATAAGGAAGCAACTAAAGGTAAAGGTATTAGAACATTCTTTAGAAAAAATGGTTATAAAGTTTTCTTAGTTGATGAATTTAGAACCAGTTGTAAATGTTCTAAATGTGAAGGTGGAGAATGTAAAAAATATATAGTAAGAAAAAATCCTAAACCATATAAAACCAATCTAAAATTAGTCCATTCGGCTCTTAGTTGTAAAAACTGTGATGTTAAATGGAATAGAGATTGTAATGGTGCTAAAAATATATATAAAATAGCTTCTAATACAATAAATAAGAAGGATAGACCTAATTATTTATGTAGGAAAAAATCATCAGATGTATTACACGATACGTCATAATCAAAATTTACCTGTTCTGAAACGAGCAAACCTTGGAACTTCACCTATTTAACTTGTGAAGCATTTTTTTGTGGTACTTTTTGTTCCATTTTAAATTTCCAAGGGGGTAAAGCAGTGTTTTCAAAAATATTACTCTTATCAAAAAATATAATATATCCATTCTAAATATAATTATATTTATGTATATATAATTTCTCCATTTTTAATAAATTATATAGTTCATCAAAATCTTGCAAAGTCATACTATGACAAGATATTAATTTTGTTATATCTATAAAAGTATCAAGATGACAAGGATATCCTCTGAAATTGCAATAAAAAAAATTTTCATTTTTGATTGTTAAAAAATTAAATTTTTTTGCATAGTATGCTATACAGACATCACATGCTTCCAATAAATATACATAATTATATAAATTACAAATTTTGTGCCATTCGTTTATCATATCCTCAAAATATGGATATAAAATTTCCATACTTTTTCGAGATAAAATAAATCCTGGGCCTCCGGAATGAAAATATATATTTTCATTATTTATTTTACGAACATCACCATGACCGCCAATATATAGTGCTTCTGAATGATTATAATTTTTTAATAATAAAATTAGATTTTTAATATTAACGAAAGTATCAGAACCACAACAAAATACAAAATCTGCATTATAATTTTCATAAATATATTTTAATCCTAAATTTTGCTTATATGATGCTGATAAATAATCATTTTTTACATTTTTTAAGTAAATAAATTCATCTGTATCTAAATCAGTTTTTTCCTCTCCTAACATATATAAAACTTTAATATTATTTAATGCAGCATCAATACCCCAAGTTGACTTAATTTTTAATAATTCTGATTTATATTTGTTAATAGTTGCACATCCTAGAACACAAATAATAATATTCATTTATATATTTTGTTTAGTTTATTTATTAACATAAATAAACTAAGTATTAAAAATTATATAATTAATTTTAGTTTATTTTAGACCATTTATTTCAAAACAGGTGTAATGGAGTATTTTGGTCTGTAACTTGGTCCTTTTGAATGCAATACTTGAAAAGTCCCATTTAAAAAAGCGCATCGCTCTAAATAATAGTTTTTCTAGATTTATTAGGAATCTTTGTATTTGCTTTATTTTTTATAGTAGATTTTCTAGATTTATTAGGAATCTTTGTATTCACTTTATTTTTAATAGTAGTTTTTCTAGGATTATTAGAGGATTTTTTAATAACTTTATTTTTAATAGTAGTTTTTCTAGATTTATTTTTTCTAGATTTATTAGGAGTTTTTGTTATAGTTTTTATTTTATTTTTAGTAGTAATTTGTTTAGCTTTTCTAGTTTTACCACCAGCACCGGTGAAATGTGTAGCATTAGGTTGTCCCTTTGAATTAGAATATGCATCAATTAATTGAAGTTTTAAAAATTTACAAAATGCTTCTTTTTGATTTACATTTGTGTTAAAATTAGAACTTAAACGATTGGCATTAAATCGTGTATATTCTTCAGAATAACCCATATTATCTATCATAATATTATCAGATATATCTAAACAAAAATAACATGCATGATAATAATGTGTCGCATAACCTAAATTATCAGTATATTTTATATACATTCTAGGATTAGGGCGATTAACACCTGTTATTGATGTTAAAAAGATTTTTAAATTTTTAAATCTATCTTTTCCCTCTTTATGTTTATCTTCATCAAATATAACTTTTAATCCATTTATAACACTTTTTATAATATTTTTTTGCTCATGAGTAGCATGTCTATTATTTTCATTAATATTATCACGTAATATTTTTATTACTCTATCTGCAATTTTATCATCTATTGGTATCAAATCAATATGTGTTATAATCAATCGTATGATACTCATTATAGTTTCATTTCTTATATTTTGTATATCTATATCTAATAATTCTGATATAAATATTTGCATTTCTGGTTGATATCCAGTGTGATTTTGCACATTTTGCACATTTTGCACATTTTGCACATTTTGCACATTTTGCACATGAATGTTATTAGTATTATTAGTATTATTATTAGTATTATTATTAGTATTACCAGTAGTATTAGTTATTAATTTTAATATTTTTTTATTTATATTATCAGATTTTTCAAAACAATTTAATAATAGTACTATTATTAAATTATCCAATATAGTATAATCTTTATTATTTGATATTTCTAATTTAGTAAAACCTTCTATTGCAAATAACATATCTTCATTTATTAATATTGGAGCACCTGAATTTTTACTTAAATCTAATATTTTACCAAAAATTTTAGGAGATATTGTTTTTTTTAACTCAAAAAATTCTAAAGTTTTTGTATCTTTATATTCTTCTTTTAAATCTGAAAACTCTTTTAATATTTTATCTCTTTGTATAGTTAATGGGATTTTCTTTCCAATAATAGCTCTATAAGCTGCTTTTCTTTTATATACTTCTGGCATTTCTATAAATCTTGCGGGTATTTTACATTTTGATAAAACAGAATCTTCTATTATATATTGATCTAATATTGCATATGTTTCAGCTGATATCGGTTTTTTTTTATTTTCATTCTTAATAACTTCGTCATCTACTTCATCTGGATCATATGTCTGACTATTTGGAATGTTTATTTTATTTAACTTATATTCTAATTCATTTAATTTAGCATCTAATCTATTTAATTTTCCTAATACAGTTAATTTATTCTCTAAAGACATATAAAAAGCTCTTCTTGGTCCACCTGCATCAATTGCTTTATTATATCTTATATATGTATAATAATTTATAATAGGGTTTATGATAACCATATCAACTATTAATGATATTTCACCATCTTCTTTTTTGGTTACATTTATTATTTCACTTCTTTGACCAGCATGTAAAGGTATTATATAGAGTGATTTAAAATCTTTTTTCAATTTTTTATAAAATTTTTCTAATGTTAATTTATAATTAGCTTTAATAAATTTAGATAAATCGTTATAATATTTATTTGTTAAATTCGATGTGACTGTAGGTGTAGATACTTGTCTAGCTGTTCTTTGCCATCGCTCGCGGTTACGTTGTCTTTCATCTTCTAACATTCGCTGTCGTTCCATGTAGTCACGTAGAGTTAATTGGCGGCGGCGTTCTCTCTCAGCATTTGATAACTCTACACGTGGCATACCATCTGGCCATAGTCGCCGTGCTTCTGCTTGTAGCGCATTTTCTCTACGCCGTTGCTCTAATTCCATGTATGCCTGACGATCATTATAACTTAAATGTATAGGCCCACCCATCCTCCTACTTCTGTCTGCATTTTGTTGTTGTCTTAGGCTAAAAGCTCTAAAAGTATTAAATCGTGCTGCATTAGCACGTTCTAGTTCTAGTAAACGTTCTTCTTCAGCACGTGCTAGTGCTGCTAAACGTTGTGCTTCAATATGTTCTGGGTCTGCTGCTAAACGTTCTTTTTCTTCACGTTCTAGTGCTGTTCGACGTTCTCTTTCAATACGTTCCATTTCTGCACGTTCTTTTGCTATTCTATCTCTCTCTGCACGACGTTGTTGTTGCTGCCGCCGCTCCTGTTCCCATTGCAGTCGCCGCTGTTGTATTTCAGGTGCTCTTAGTGGACGTAGTGGAAAATCACTAAATCGCTGCCGTTCCCTATTTATACGATATAGTTCTTGACGCCATTCTCTCTCTATATTGTCATTAGGGGTGCTTTGCTCTGTTGCTCTACGCATATTTATTTTATGTTAATATAATATTTTATAAATTTATTAGGGAATTTTTGAAAGGCTTTTAACTATAGGGAATCTTGAAAATTTATTAGGAACTTTCGAAAAGGCTTTAACTATAGAGAATCTTGAAGGATTATTAGGGATTTTTTGAAAGGCCTTCAATCATAGAGAATCTTGAAAATTTATTAGGGATTTTTAAAAGGACTTTAATCATAGGGATCTTGAAAATTTATTAGAGATTTTTGAAAGGACTTTAACTATAGGGGATCTTCAAGATTTATTAGGGATTTTTGAAATTAGTTTATTTTTTAGTAATCTTTTTAGTAATCTTTTTAGTAATTTTTTTTTTTCCACCATTTACTAGATTTTTTTTCTTAAAAACTACAACTAAATATTCTTTATTGTATATCGAATGTTTTGAATACTTCGGATTAGTAAATGAATCTCTAAAATTAATATTAGAATTTTGTAATAGTCTTAATTCGTTCATAATTTCTTTATATTTATTTTTTACAATATCTTCTTCAAAAGTTGTATGTGGACCATTACGTGAAATAAAACTTAGTATACCATTTGATTTTAATATTGTATATACATAATTAAATGTTTCTTTAAATTGATATGTACGTAATGGACATCCTATACCAACAATTAAATCATATTTATTAACTAATTCATCTGCTGGAGGAAGGATTTTAGTATTAGAGTTAGTATGCAAAATTATATTAGAATCTTCAAAATCAATTGTTTCCCATATTATATTTACATTATCTCTTTTAATTAAAAAATCTTCTATAAATTTTTTTTGTGGTTCAAGTGGCGTACTTCGATTCTTTACTTTTCCTCTAATATCTCTATATATATTTTTTTCACATAATAATCCTACTGTAACAGTATCAGATATATTTATATTTCTTGTATTATAATCTGGTGAATTATTTGTACTATTAGTTTGTCCCATTTTATAATTATCAAATAAAAAAAACATTTATTAGGGATTTTTTTGAAATGTCTTCAATCATAGGGAATCTTGAAGATTTATTAGGATTTTTTGTAAGGGCTTTAACTATAAAGAATCTTGAAGAATTATTAGGAGGTTTTTGAAAGGGCTTTAACTATAGGAAATTTTGAAAATTTATTAGGGATTTTTGAAAGGGCTTTAATAATAGGAAATCTTGAAGGATTATTAGGGATTTTTTTGAAAATAGTTTATTAAGTAAGCATTAGCTAGATTATTTTTTAGAGTTTTTATTATTTTTAGTAACTTTTTTTTTTATATTTTTAGCAGTAAATTTTTTTTTACCACCACCATCTATATTTTTCTTTTTTAATACTACAACAACACCTGTTTTTCCACTATATATTGATTCTTTTGAATATTTAGGATTAGTAAATGAACCTTTAAAATTTATATCAGGATTTTGTCTCAATGTATTGATATATTGTCTTAATTCACTCATATTTTGTTTATATTTATTTAACAGTAAATTATAATTATTTTCAGTACTTGAAACAAAAAAACCTAATATACCATTTGGTTTTAAAATTTTATATACATATTGAAATGAATCTATCCATGTATAAGTCGTTACCGGGCATGCTATTCCAAAAATTATATCATATTTATTATGTAATTCTTCTGGTGGATCAAAAGGTTTATAAGCAGCATTAGTATGTACAATTATATTAGAGTCTTCTAAATCAATTGTTTCCCATTTTATATTTTCTATATTTATATTATCTCTTTTAATGAGATTATCTACTATAAATTTTTTTATTAAGTCAACGCGTGCTTTAGTATGATTAATACTATTAGAGGTTGTTGTTCCATTTCTAAATCTATAGATATTTCTTTCACATAATAATCCTACTGTTATAGTTTCAGATACATTTGAATTTGATAAATTATAGTTTACTGAATTATTTGTACTATTAGTTTGCCCCATTTTTATAATTATTTTTTATAATTATAAAATATATAAAAAAAATCTATTAGGGATTTTTGAAAGGGCTTCAATAATAGAAAATCTTGAAAATTTATTAGGAATTTTTGAAAGGGCTTATTAAGTGTCTGTTAAATTGTGCTTCTCATATTTTTTTATCCATTTAAAAATGCAAACTGTAGAAACTCCATATTTTTCTCCTAATTCTTTATAAGTATGTGTTTTTATTTCTTTAATTAATGTTAAATAAGAAGGTCTACTATTATTTCTTGCTTCAATTATTTTATTTTTAGCATTACAATTCATACAACGTTTAGCATTATATGTTGTTAATACAACATTACAATCTATACATAAAAATTCTTTAGCTTTGTGTTTAGAATCTAAATATTCTTGTGTTTTAATGTCATTATTTTCTATCAAGGACTCTATATCAAGAATTTCTTTTTCTAGTTCTATTTTTGGTAAGTTATTGAATAATTCTTGTATTATTTTTTCTGTTTCTGGCTTATATTCATAAACATATTTTCTAAGCCACTCTGGAATTTTATTTGTACAAAATTGCAAAGCAGTTTTACGATTTTTTTCGTTATTTTCAATTGATAAATATCTATTATCATATAAACTTTGAGAAGGAATTAATATAAATTTTTCTTTACTCGGGAAATTTAACCAATAGTAGTCATTATCAATTATATTATAAGGCTTTTTACTTTTACCAAAAGTTTTAACCATATTAAATCTTATACTAAATTTACTATTTTTAACAAAAGATCCGACTTTTTCTTGTATTTTATAAGAATTAATAGTAAAATCAACATTTGTATTATTATTTGCTTGTATAAAATCTATATTTGAAAAAATATTTTTTCTTAAATCTGCAAATTCTCTTTCTTTTACGACATTTTTTGATGTTGGTATATTTAATTCTTCTAATGTTTTGTAATATTCTGGATATAATTTTATATATTCAATTAATTTTTCTTCTAAGTTTTCTAATGTAATTTCATTGGATTTATGTTTAGATTTTATACCTATTGATATTTTATCTACATCTCTTATATTATTATCATTACCATTAAATATCCAAAATTTAACAGGTTCTAATGAAATACAAATAATTAACATATTATCATAATTCTTATTAGACATTGAAAAATTAAAAACTTTATGTATTAATTTGGAACAACATTTCAATTGAATAGGAAACCATAAATTATAGTTATTTTCTTTTAATCTAATACCTATATCAGCCTTTGTAGCTTCATTCATTATTTCAATATCAAATTTATTATTAGAAAACCTTTTAAATAATTCAATACTTAATCTTTCTATTTTATAATTATTATTGTCTTTAAGTTTTTTTTTTTTTTCATTATTACAACAATTATAACATAGTACTCCTACATTTTTTCTTTTAAATTCTTGAAAACTACAATTTAATCTTTCATGACCACAACTAGAAATTATATTATATTTACTAGATGTAGCATTCATATTATTATTTATAAATTCTTTTTCAGTAGTTAATAATTGACAATTCTTTTCTTCAAAAACCTCTTTAATCTTATCATATGAAATTTTTACCATATTTAATTTTATAATTAATTTTATGTCATAAAGCTTTAAGTAGTTTTTCTTATTTAGAGCGGTGCGCTTTTTAAATGGCACTTTTTCAAGTAATCATTTAAAGAGGCCAAGCTACGTACTGGTTTAGAATTTCTAAACAGTATAATTCCATAGGTAAAGGGTTTCTTTATTTGATTTG